>Ga0209647_1002807_pt1 | contig 13911 bp, 14 predicted proteins | sample GraSoi_2013_60cm_FD_185827 | JGI IMG/M metagenome (GOLD analysis project Ga0209647, IMG submission 185827) | Grasslands soil microbial communities from the Angelo Coastal Reserve, California, USA - Sample 9_17_2013_60cm (SPAdes) (version 2) | ecosystem: Environmental > Terrestrial > Soil >... | reverse complement strand
CAAGGCCGACTGGCAATTCACGACCAAAAATGCTCGCATCAAACTTAAGCATCTATACCCTGCAATCTGACTGAATCAGGCGACTAGTCCCAATCTGGGGACATGAACAGTCCCATCCCGCGCCATAGGACACGTGCATCATAGACCAAGGTTTACGCGCGGTGACATTGCTCGGCGGGACTCTTGGCGCGCAGCTTACTTAATTCGGCTCCGGGCATAAGCCAAAATTTACGGGGCACTGGCATTGCACCGGCGGCATTCTTTGCGCAGGTCATGGAATTCGCATGCAGACGCGACCATATTGTTGGGCGCCGCCCGCATGGCCGGTTCGAGCGAACTGCCGCAAGCCTATGCCAAAAGCATCATTGGTCTCGGTCGTTGAGGATGATCGGTACTTTCGCGAGTCCATGAGAAGGCTCATGAGGTCGCTGGGGTACAACGTCGAGGCTTTCTCATCGGCAGCCGATTTCCTCGCTTCCCCTCGTCTCATCGAAACGACCTGCTTGATCGCTGACGTCCATATGCCTGCGATGACCGGCATCGAGCTGTACAGACACCTCATCGAGGCAGGGTACACGATTCCGACAATTCTCGTTACTGCCTACCCCGACGACGTTGACCGCGCCCGCGTCCTGAACGATGGGGTCGTTTGTTATCTTCGTAAGCCGGTTGATGAGCAGCATCTGATGCGGTGTCTTCGTGCGGCTCTCGAGTCAGGCGAGCCGGGCGAAGAGAAACCGTGAGCTCCTTGTCCGCGCCGGGCAAGGTGAACCGAAATACGGCCCCGCAGGATGCATTCATGTCTGCCCACAGCCGGCCCCCGTGGGCATCGATGATCGACCGGCAGATCGACAGTCCCATCCCTACTCCGCTCGACTTCGTGGTGTAGAAAGCCTCGAAAACGCGATCGACATGGTCCGGATCGATGCCCGGCCCGGAATCGCGCACTGACACGAGAACGCCACCGGTCTGGGTTTGCTCGGTGCTGATCAACAACTCTCGTGGCCCCGCCTCGACCGTGCTCATGGCTTCGACCGCGTTTAGGATCAAGTTCAGCACGACTTGTTGCAGTTGAACACGATCCCCTTGGACGGGAAGTAGCGCCTCCGCAAGGCGAGTTCGGACCGAGACTCCATTCGTGGTGATTGCCCTTTCCGCCAATGCCATCACCTCGTTGATCGCCTCGTTCAGATCAAAACGACCCTTTCGCGGAGGCGCTTTCTTGATGTGATCACGGATCCGGTCGATGATATCTCCGGCTCGATCGGCATCGGCCACGATACACTCGACCGCTTCCCGGACTTCGCTCAGATCCGGCGGGTTTCTGTCCAAAAAGCGCATGGCCGCACGGGCGTTGTTGCGCGCGGTGGCGATCGGTTGGGTGATCTCGTGAGCTAGGGAGGCGGCCAGTTCCCCCATCATGGTCAGGCGGTTCATGTGCGCCAGATCTGACTCCAGCTGGCGCAGCCTCTCATGCTCCTCCTGCGCGCGCATGAGTGCCGTCACATCGGTGCCGGTGCCGCGATAGCCACGGAATTCTCCGTTGGCGTCAAACACTGGCTTACCGCTAGCCCTCACGTACATCGGAGAGCCGTTGCCGCCCAACGCGCAATATACGAAGTCACGGAACGGTTTACGTGAATCGAGGGTTGCCCGAACAAGGCGCCACTTCTCCGGTTCCGTTTCAAGGTCGAGAGCGTGATTCCAGCACGCCGTGCCGATTCGATTGGCCGGGAAACCAAACGCATTCTCGGTCAGCATCGTGAATTTGTAGTCCGGACCCATTTCCCAAAACCAATCGTAGGCGGTTTCGGCGTAGTCGCGGAACTTCGCCTCGCTCTCCCGCAATGCGTCCTCGCCACGTTTGCGCTCCGTCAGGTCGAGCACGAAAGCGACACCTTGATTCCCGTCTTCCTCGAAGGTCGCCGCACCCATCAGCACGGGAACACGGCTGCCGTCTTTCCGGAAGTACTCCTTCTCAAACGGCTGCAAACTCCCGGTCACCTTCAGCTCGAGCAACCACTGTCGTTTATCGCGGTCAAGCCATTCCGGTGGCGTCAGCTCCGTCCAGCGTAGGCGACTCGAGACGAGATCCTCTCGGTCGTAGCCGACCATGCGGAGAAATGCGTCGTTGGCCTCGATGATCCGGCCTTCGAAATCCCAGATGAAGATGCCGATGATGTTGGCGTCGACCAGGCGCCGAATCTTCGCTTCGCTCTCCCGCAATGCTTCCTCGGCGCGCTTGCGTTCGGTGACATCGACGTTTGTGCCGACTACCTGGACAAGCTCTCCATGCTCGGAGAACAGATGATGGCCAATTGCTTCGAGATATTTGACTGTTCCATCGGGGAGCACGATTCTGAAATCGACCTTGTAATCTCTTTTCTGCCGCAATGCTTCTTGGATCTCTTTGTACATCCTGTCTCGGTCGCCTGGATGGATCCGTCGCCACACAGTTTCGCGGTTCGGGAGACCCTGCACCGGATCAAACCCCCAGATTCGGTAACACTCCTCCGACCAATAGAGAATTTTCGTCGCAGCCGGACTTAAGGCCCACGAACCCGTATGGCTCAGCCTCTGCGCTTCGGCCAGATTGGCTTCGCTTTGACGTAGCCTTCCCTCGGTTCGCTTCAGATTCTCAATATCGATGTTTGTTCCATACCACTTGACGATCCTTCCCGCTTTGTCGCGCAGCGGGTTGGCACGGGTCAGGAACCATCGATATTCACCATCGGGACCTCGAAACCGCGCTTCGGTCTCGAACGGCATACCGGTCGATACCGACTTTTGCCAACTTTCCAGATGGTGCGCAGCATCGTCGGGATGGAGTACCGTCGCCCAGCCCGCGCCTTGCGCCTCTTGCAAGGAAAGATTGAAATAGGTCAACCAGGGCTGATTGAGGAAATCGCAATATCCGTCGGGCAAGTCGGACCACAAGAATACCGGTGCGTTATCGATAATGGCACACAGCTCGTCTTCCGTCTGCGAGGTTTGTGCTTCGACCAAATGAAGCTTGCGACCTCGCGTTCGGCTCTTCGCCCATTTGCGAGACAAGGTCACCTCCATCGCCGGACCAGCCCCGAATGCTGCTCGTCACGGCGCGTCACGGGGGCTGCGGGGGGGATAGCACGCAGACCACAGCGCGCGTCAGCACATTGACCGTTTTGGGTCAAAAGAAGCGCGTACGCGATTCCGGCGATTCTCGTGTTGGCGCGATCATCTTACCCGTGGCGTTCGATGGCCACGTTCGAACTGAGGATGGTGTTCGGGAGGCGGCGTTTGCGGGCCTGCGCTCCGACTGAATATTCGGGCTGCGGCAGAAATCCGAGTTGAGTTCGTCTCCGAGAATCTCGGCCATCTTGACGAGATCGACGACGGACGTCGCTCCCATCTTTCTCATGGCCTGTCCTCGATGCATCTTCACCGTCGCTTCCGCGAGCCCGGTCGTTGCGGCCACTTGCTTGTTCATCAATCCGCGCGTCACCAGAGCCATCGCCTCGCGCTCGCGAGCACTCAGCGTCTCAAACCGAGCCCGCATTTCGGATGCCACCCTTTCGCTTTCCCGGCGCATGCGATCACGCGCGATGGCTGTCGCGACGGCGTCCAACATGTCCTGCTCGCGGAATGGTTTGGTCAGGAAATCGACCGCACCGGCCTTCATCGCTCGCACCGCCATCGGAATATCGGCGTATCCGGTGATGAAGATGACGGGGATGTCGATATTCGCGCGGGCGAGCTGGGCCTGAAAGTCGAGGCCGCTCATGCCCGGCAACCGGATGTCGAGCACCAGACAGCTCGCGGCATCGGGCTGCCTGCTTGCCAACAATTCGGTGGGCGAGCCGAACACTTCGGCCTGCAGGCGGACGTCTCGGAAGAGACCGTGAAGCGACTCTCGCAGCGCGACATCGTCGTCGACGATGAAGATAACCGGGTCCTGCGAACTGCGCGCCAGCGCCGCACCAATGTTGTTCCTCGTCTCGTTGCTGACCATGCTCATTCCCTCCGCTGCGAGGCTCGCAGCATGCGATCGACGGCTGCGAGCGAAGCCTGGGGTTGAACGGCCCTTGGAAGGCTCTTGGTCTGACAGGGCAATTATCCCTGGGCCGGCAACGTGCCTCTTGGACGGATTTGATCCGGCGGGGACGCTCTTGCTGTTTTCGTGCAGGAACCGAATTTCCGGCCGTTTCACGCCAATTAGGGGGAGCTCGGGGTCTGGCCGTTTCGAGCTTGGCGACCGGCGGCGTTGGGAGGCGGTCGGCGTGCGCCGTCGATCCGTTTTCGTTTCCACGTACATGCGACCGGCCGCCGTCTCGCTCGTCATCTCTAAGAGGATCGAAAGAATTCCCGGATCCTTTTTGTCGCAGGCGATTAGATCGTAAGCGATATAATTCAATCCACCAATCCTTGTCAAGCGCTTGCGACTCTATCGTGCGCGATCTATATAGGACCAAAGATATACGACCAAAGAATGAGATGCACCGATGAAAGACCGCCGGCGCGAGCGTTCCATGAGCGTTCCCTTGGACCTGGAAATATTCCTATGCTTCGCCGTCTATTCGGCCAGCCACGCGTTCAACCACGTGTATAAACCGCTGCTGGAGGAGCTCGGGCTGACTTACCCCCAGTACATCGTCATGGTCCTCCTGTGGGAGCGTGACGGCCAGACGGTTGGGGAGCTCGGCCAGAAGCTCTTTCTGGAATCGAACACCCTTACTCCCTTGCTCAAGCGGTTGGAAACGCTAGGCTTTATAAAGCGGAAACGCGATCCGGCAGATGAGCGCCAAGTCCGCGTCCACCTGACTCAGGCCGGACGAAAGCTGCGCCAACGGGCGTTGCACGTTCCGCGGTGCATCCTCGATGCCACCGGTCTGGAGCCCAAGGAAGCCGAGCAGCTGTTGGAAAAGATCGGCGCACTGCGAAAAGCACTCGAAAGTTACAATTCACAGCCTGAGAGGTCACACTGGAGTCAGGTGTAAGCGCGCCGTCGATCCGTTTTCTTCTCTTGAGTGAAGGCTTTGGGGCAAATAGGGTCAGCCCCCATTCCACCACCGCCGGGGAGCGTGATGGTGCGCTTGGCACGCCCTGTAAGCTTGATCCGCGCGGCCACGCAGCACGCCGAACGCGTCTATACGGTTGCGCAGGAGGCGGCACCTGCGCCGGACATCGAGGAGCTGTCGAGTTCCTGGCAGCGTTCCACGAACAGCGTCGATCCCGTCGACAGCAGGGCGCCACGTATCCTCACCGCCGGCGAGCTGAAGGATTCGCGTGAGTCGCTCGGCAAGCTCATCTCGACCGCGCAGGAGGAGCTCGATCGCTTATACAAAGTGGTTCGTGAGGCCGGATACACGATTCTGTTCTGCGACACCGCGGGGGTCGCAATCGAGCATCGCGGCGAAGGTATGGAGGCGAGCGAGTTCGAATACTGGGGAACCTGGCTCGGTGGCGTTTGGGCGGAGGAGATCGAAGGCACCAACGGCATCGGCACCTGCATCGCCGAGGAGCGGCCCGTAACAGTCCACCGGACCCAGCATTTCCGGTCGCGGCATATGAATTTGAGCTGCTCCGGCGCGCCGATCTTCGGCGTCGACGGACGGTTGCTGGCGGTGCTGGACGTATCCGCGATCGATCCCCTACGCTCGGAACGCGCGCACGCCCTGACCGGCGCCCTTACGGTGACTTCGGCGCGCGCCATAGAAGAACGGTTCTTTCGCGAGCACTTCAGTCAAGAATGGATCATTGCGATCGCGCCACCGGTGCCGGATGCGTCCGGCATTTTGCTGGCGGCGGACGGCGACCAGCGCGTGGTCGGCGCAAACCGCGTCGCGCGCAGAGCCCTCCTGCTCGATGATCGCGATTTTCAAGCGGGTATCAGCCTGTGGACGATATTCGAGCGGGATCTCGAGCTCTTTCGACGCAAGGACAAAGCCGATATCGCCACGCGCTTGGTGATCGCCGGCAGCCGCGAGAGCCGCTCTGCCCTGGTGACGCCGCCGATCCAGCCTTTCGGCGGATTGGCGCAACGCGGCAACGCCGCACTGCACGCCCGCCCCCGCCTGGACGTGATCGGTACTGTCGGGAAGATGGCGCCAGCGCCGCAAGCACACGGCGGACTGTCGCCCGCCGCCATGCGCCGGGTCCGAGGCTATGTCGATGAGCACCTGGGCGGCAGCATCGATCTGGCAACGCTGGCCGGCGTCGCGGGAGTCTCGATCCACCATTTCGCGCGAGGATTCAAGCAATCCGCCGGCGTGACGCCGCACCACTATCTCACCCAGAAGCGAGTCGAACGCGCCCAAGACCTGCTGGCTCACACGGATCTCTCACTGTCGGAGATTGCGTATGCCGTGGGGTTTTCCGACCAAAGCCACCTGGCGCGTCACTTCCGTCAGATGCTCGGCGTCACCCCGGGACAGTTCCGGTGGGCGCAGCGTTAGAATCGATCGAGACTTCACCGCGGGACGGCCGATTAGAGAAGCGGACATGGCCGCCCGCTGTGCGAGTACGCGGCCTCGCGTCCGTCACGGGACGCTGATCCCGACCGACTTGACGGTATCGGCCCAGCGCGCCGTATCGCTTTCGATCAAGCCTCGGAATTGCTCGGGTGAAGCATGGGAGACAGTCACCCCCAGCGGCTCGAGGCGCGTCGCGAACTCGTGCGACTCGAGAATGGTTTTGAGCTCCCCCGACAGCCGTGCGGCGATCTCTCCCGGCAGAAGGTCAGCCTTTCCATCTCATTGCAGATGGCGTGCCCGCCTTTGAAGGCCTGCCGCCGCGCCAATAGTTCAAATCAACCCCGCCGCTGGCATTGGCACGCTGGCTGTGGCGCTAGGTTACTTTTGGGTCACTAGCGCGCGATGTCGCTCTAAGCCGCAATCGTGGATGGTGAGTTATGTCGAAAGGCGAAAACAGCGTTCTTCTTCAAGCAATGGGGCGGGGTTCGCAAGGATCGCACGGGAAGGTACTTTCGCGGCCGCATTTTTGATGAGATGCCGTTGGAATAACCCAGAGGTATAGGCGTGCCGCGGAACAAGTGGCAAATGCTGCGCCCTCGGTTTGAATTGGTCGAGCGATAGATTTTCGAACTCTATGCCCGGTGGCCATTCACGAAAGCTCATGACGCAAGGCCCTCCAGCTCCGTACTGATTCAGCACAGTCCAGAGCTTCGGAGAAAAGAGCGCGAACAGAGAACCCTTGCGACTGCGAACCAACATTTCCAGTCCAGAGGTTCGGTCGCAGAAGGCCACCGTTCCTACGGATTCTGCGCCATGAGTCATAGGCGGAGAATGTTCGAGAGACGTGAGCGGCCCGAGACATGGGTGACATTCCGTACCGGACACATGGGTAACACTTTTCGCCTTTTGCGGGCGGGAGGTGTTGATGCCGTGGAAAGCGAGTTCGGTGATGGAAGAGCGCCTTCGCTTTGTGGCCCGCCTGGTGGATGGCGAGGCCATGACGGACGTTTGCCGCGATTTCGGCATATCGCGCAAGACCGGCTACAAAATATTCGATCGCTACAAGGAGCACGGGCTCGCGGCCCTGAGCGATCGGTCACGCCGGCCGGTGCGCTACGCCAATCAGCTGCCGCAGCAGGTCGAGCGGCTGATTGTACGGTTGAAAGGCGAGAAACCCCATTGGGGCGCGCGCAAGATCCGCGAGCTCCTGGTCAGACGGCTCGATGGCGACGTCAGGGTTCCAGCCAAGAGCACCATCCATGCGGTTCTCGACCGTCACGGCCTGGTCAAGCGTGGCGGCGGGCCGCGCCACCGTGCGCGCGGCACGCCGCTGTCCGAGGGCGATGCGCCCAACGATCTGTGGTGCGCCGACTTCAAGGGCGAATTCAAGCTTGGCAACGGGCGGTACTGCTATCCGCTGACCGTCACCGACCACGCTTCGCGCTTCCTGCTCCTGTGTGAAGCCCTCGAGTCGACCCGCGAAGACCTCGCCTGCACGGCCTTCGAACGGCTGTTTTGCGAACGCGGCTTGCCGCCGGCCATCCGCTCCGACAACGGCGTCCCCTTTGCTAGCCCCAATGCCTTGTTCAACCTCTCCAAGCTCTCGGTCTGGTGGCTTCGCCTCGGCATTGCCATCGAGCGCATCAAGCCCGGCCATCCGCAACAGAACGGCCGGCACGAGCGCATGCACCTTACCCTCAAAAAGGAGGCAACCCGACCGCCAGGCTCGAATAGCCTGCAGCAGCAGGACTGCTTCGACGCCTTCGTGCAGGAGTTCAATGCCGAGAGACCGCATGAGGCACTCGGCATGAAGTGTCCCGCCGAACTCTATACGGCCTCACCGCGGCGTTATGACGGACTGCCCGAGCTGACCTATCCGTTCCACGACCGCGACATTCTCGTCACGGCGTGCGGACGGCTTTGCCTGCACCGCAAGCGGATCAACATCTCGAGTGTGCTGGCTGGCCAGAGACTCGGCATCAAAGAGGTCGACGAGGGCATTTGGCTCGTCAGCTTCATGCACTACGATCTCGGCTACTTCGACCTGGAGCAGAAGACCTTGCAACCCCTCGACAACCCGTTCGGCCCGAGGTTGTCACCCATGTCTTAGGTACGTTCTGTTACCCATCTCTCCGGGCCGGACAAACGAGGGCGCTGGCGGAGGGAGAGGAACTGGGATCCAACATTCTCCATCTTGGGGACAACGATCCCAGGTCCCAAAACTGCCGTGGAGAGCGCACGTCGGGCCAACACGCTCGGTTAATCTGCCGGATGTCCGCTTTACATCCAATAGCTACCGAGCTTTGGCATTGCAACGAAATGACGCGACGTGCCAATAACCGACATATGCAGCGCAACAAATTGCACTCTTATTCGATCACCTCGTCGGCGCGAACGAGCAGGCTCGGCGGCACTTCGAGGCCGAGCGCCTTCGCGGTCTTGAGGTTGACAACTGTCTCGTATTTCGTTGGCGCCTGCACCGGCAGGTCAGCGGGCCGAGCGCCGCGCAGGATGCGATCGACATAAGGCGCGGCTTGTTTAAAAGAATCGACAATGTCAATTCCATAGGACATGAGACCGCCGGCCGTGACGAAGAAACGCCACGAGTAAACGGCAGGCAAGCGGTAGCGTGCCGCGAGCGTGATGACTAGGTCGCGATGGGTGATGGTAAAGCTATCCGGCACCATCAGGAGACCACTGTCAGCGACGCGCGCGAACGATTCCATCGAGCGCCCGATATCGGCAACGTTGTTGACTGGACTAGGGACGACTTCAATCGCGAGCTGCGATGCCGCGGCCTTGGCGGACCGCAGGAAGTAATCATAGGGACCGGTGTGAGGGTTGGCGACGGCAGCCACGCGCGCAAGGCGGGGCGCGATCTCCTTGAGCATCGCGAGCCACTTCCCCGTGATGCCAACCTCGTACTGCATCAGACCGGTGAGATTGCCGCCTGGCTGCGCCAAGTTGGCGACAAACCCCGATCCGATCGGATCCGACACGCTGACAAACACAACTGGAATCACGTTGGTAACTCGCTGTAGCGCGGCAGTAGCAGGTGTCGATTGTACGACGATCACGTCGGGTTTCAGCGCAACCAGTTCTTTCGCAAGTACTGGATACTGATCTGGACTGCCGCCGGTAAAGCGATAGTCGATGTGGATCGTGTGTCCTTCCACCCATCCAAGTCTTACGAGGGCCTCCCGAAAGCTCGCTAGCTCTGCCTTCGTTAATGAGTCATCTTCGGCATGGTTATCCCACACCGCGATCCGCCGCATCCGATCGGCCTGCTGCGCGCGCGCCGCGAGCGGCCAAGCAACTGCCGAGCCGCCGAGTAACGTGATGAACTCGCGCCGCTTCACGCCGAACATGGGGACTTCCTCCCCTGCGTCTGGCGTCGTCGCAACCGGGCCTGTGCGGGTTTACCGCACGCTCAGCCTGCCGCAAGGTGCAGGCTAGGTCCTTGGGGCAGACCTTAATTGTTCTGAATCTAGGTGGGCGCTGCCGACCCTCCCTGCTTCCAACCAAACGATAGCACATCGGGCGGGGCAGGAGACCGCTGCACTGCGGGATTTCGATCTGGCCTATGACCGCTTCGGGTCAAACTCGACCAAGATGGTCAAAGCCCCGCGACAGTGCATGTCGGCTTCGCCCCGAAAGCGGACAGGAAGCGGATCGTCTCGGTATGTCTGCTGAGTGCCATGCGCGGATACATGTAATCAGGCTCATAGGAGATGAAACCGTGCGAACTGGTCCGTCAGGATAGATGGGCCCCGCTGGCGCCTAGCAGAATTTCTATCTTCTCGGCCGCCTTGCCAATTACGCTGCGAGGTTCGCCGGCCTGAATCTGCCGCTTCATCTCAAGCAAACTCTGATTGGCACTGTCCAGGCGCTGGGCCAGGACTGTTGCAACGTAAAGGAGCCCAATCGGATCTATTCTCAGTAAAGTGGGCCCATCGGCGACGTGAAACTGAGAAGTTTCCAGCGCATATATGTCGGCACAGTGCGGTTGACCCAGCAGGACTGAGAGTTCGCCGAATACCGCACCGGGCGCCTTCACCTTGGCGATTTGAACGCCCTCCTTTGCGACTTCGACCAGTCCCTCCTTAAGGATTAGCAGCCGATCAGTGCTCGAACCGGCTGCGAGGACGCACTCGCCTGCTTGGTAGGTTGCGAGCGGAAAGCTGGCGAGCTTCCTCTGAAAGTTTGCGATGTCGGGAATGAGGGGTGTGGGCATGTCTTTTATCACCGCGAGCGCAGTTGTATGGGGGCGCTGTAGTCGGCCGTAGTCGCGATCCGCAACGAAGGTTCGCGCAAGATTACCACACCACCGGGTGGCCTTATGCGTTGATCTGCCCAAGGTTGGCGATCATTGCGTTTGCGTCCCCGCCCGAATGGCTTCATCGTCATAGACCAAATCCCCGAAGCGCACCCAGCGCTTGCCGTCAAACTGCATCAGCTGCAATTGCTGGACCGGGTAATAGTCGGTCGGACTGGTGTTGACCTTGATTCCCGGCAGCAGCATAGGGAGCTCGAGGTCGCGCAGGTTCGTCGCCTGGCGCATGATATTCTCGCGCGAGAGATCGCTGCCGGCCTGCTTGAGCACCTGCACCATCGTGGCCGCGGAGTTGTAGCCGAGGACGAAGCTCGGCCGGCGTACATCCTCACCCGGCAGATACTTGCTCATCCAGGCGCGCCAATCTTTCATCCCCGGGTCATTCTCGAACGCAGGGTCAAGGGGGTCCTTGGCAAAGGCCGACGACAACAAACCGACGCTGCTCTCGAGCCCCGCCGGCTGGAGGATGACGGATACCGAGGCTGAGACATTGTTCATGAAGAACATCGGCTTCCAGCCGAGATCGTGGACCTTACGGATCGCCTGCACGGCGAACGGCGGGAGGATGGCTGCGATCAGCGCATTGCAGCCGATGGACTTGAGCTCGACGATCTGCCGGTCGATCGAGGCATCCGTGAACTCGTAGGTCGCTTCCCTGACGGTCGCGGCGTATCTGTCGCCCAGCACATCGCGCACGCCAGCCGTATAGTCGCGACCGAAGTCATCGTCCTCATAGAGGATACAGATTTTTGCATTTGGATTCTGCCGGAGAACGTGTCGGGTATAAAGACGTGCTCCCAGTCGATAGCTCGGGTGCACGCCGCCGATCGTGTAGGGCGTCTCCTTGTAATTACCCCAGCGGTAAGCGCCGCTCTCGATGAACAGCTGTGGAATTTTTCGCTCGTTGAGATATTTCGCGACCGCGAGCTGAGTGGGCGTACCAATCGAACCGAAAGTAAAGGCGACGTGATCCACTTCGATCAGCTTGCGCGTCTCGTTCCCGGTTCGCCATGGCAGGTAGCCGTCGTCGACACTGATCAGGTTGATCTTGCGACCATTGATGCCACCCTGATCGTTGATCATTTGCATGTAGGCCTTCTCGGCCAAACCGACAGACGAGAGCCAGGCGCCCGGGCCGGTATAAGGCATGGTCTGGCCGATCTTGATCTCGCGATGGGTCACCCCCGGAGCGTTCTCGGCGGCCGCTGCCATCGCCATCGCGCCGCTAAAGAGCAAGCAGCCGAACAAAATCTGAAACACTGCGCGCCTCCTTTCGCCTTCGATCTGGCCGGTTGCCTTGCCTGGCCGCAATGCAGCGCGATTCGACCTAGGCGCCACTTGCCGCTGGGTGAGGATACGGTGGGCCCGCCGTACCAGGCCACAGTCGCTCGGACAGGAGTGCAAGTCTGTCGCTACGTTTCAGCGCTTCCTCATAGCCACTGCGCGCTTAGCAGTAGACCCTGAACGCACCCGCGCCGTCGTCAACCTGCGGTGCCGAAGGAGACCTCGCGCGGGCGGTGTTTATTCCGATGTTCAACAAACTGCGAAGGCTCGACACGCATTCGTGAGTACCGTCGCGGCATGATTGACGACGCCGGTGCGACCGGTGGACATGGGCACCGAAACCGCGCGGACTGAACCACGATCATCGATCCGGTTATTGGGGCCCGCCAAAACAACCACTGAGACGGGCCCAAGGATGAATAGAGCGGCCAGAGCTGTCTTGGTCTTGCTCGGCATTTTCGTTCTCCTGGCTTTAGGGCGCTTTCATTCAGGAGGATTGAATCCGATAGTTGTTTATTCCGGACAACGCGTCGTCACTGTTCAACACGTATTCGTGACTTCGATGAATAAAAATCTATGAGAGCGGCTCTCTTGTGCGGTGAGCCACATGCTCATGTCTCACACGAGATACGCCAATGTTGACCTCGAAAGCAAAGTTGTCCGCCAACGTCGCGACGAAGTTCGGACTGGCAACGACAGTCGCAGCCCTCTGGATGGCTGCGGTCCCCTTCGCTAGCGCGGCTGCTGACGTTCAAATCAGCAAGGCACGCGCGGCGGCCCTTCAGGAGTGCAACCGCTTGGCCGCACGATATCCGACAAACGACTGGGGTAACACCGACATCTATCTGTATCGGTCCTGCATGGCCCGACATGGCGAAAAAGAATAATTGGCAAAGCGCGTCACAGTGAATTGATCGCACATGGGAATGATGGAATGACGCGAATTCTGCGCTTTGCACGATTGAGATAACTTGTGGTGGAAGAACGCTACGCACAGTGCGCCGCGTTGTCTCCATAAGGCGCGACTATCGAAATGGAGGACCAATCATGAAAAAACTCGGTATGCTTGGGATTATCGGTGGGGCCGCAATATTGACTGCGGTGCCCCTCTCGCTTCAATGGTCGCAAAAGAGTGTGATGCTGTCGCTTGACGGCGCTGAAGCCCGAGCAGAACGGCCGCCAACTGCGACGAGCGTTGCAGGTGTCAGCCTAAGGGCATATCGCCGCGCATACGGCAGCGCGCCTTACGCTGCTAGCTACGGCTCTGGATTGTACTCCCGCTATGGATGCCCGGCGTCTTCCAGCTACTGGATACCTTACGGAACAAGCTGGACTGCACCTTATGGCATCTCCGCCAGCAGCTACGCCCAAGCTTGCGAACGTCTGAAATCAGGCTACGCCGCACCGTACGGACCGATTTTCTATTGAGGGTGCCCGCCGCGTTGGGTCTCGTGATTTCAGTACCGGAAGCGCAATCCCGCCGTAGTAGCGACGTTGTGGACCCCCTCTGCGAAGTGTCCATCGATGTATGGCAAACGCTAAGGCCTCTTCTGAAGCAGCAAGCGCAGGCAGCTCAATGATTGTCTGCTCATGCAATGTACTGAGCGACCGCGAGATACGGAACGTGGCGACGGCAGCACGAGTGCAACCGCTGAGCGCACATCAAGTCTACGGTTGCCTCGGCTGCAACATGCGGTGCGGGCGCTGCGCCCGAACCGTGAAACAGATCCTGAGCGAAGCCCTGATTGGCGCTCAATCACTAGGGCGCCCGTACAGGCTTCCCCCGGCCGTTCCTAACGAAGGCGCGCGCCCGGCAAACGTCTGCTGCACTGCGGGATTTCG
>Ga0209647_1002806_pt1 | contig 13912 bp, 7 predicted proteins | sample GraSoi_2013_60cm_FD_185827 | JGI IMG/M metagenome (GOLD analysis project Ga0209647, IMG submission 185827) | Grasslands soil microbial communities from the Angelo Coastal Reserve, California, USA - Sample 9_17_2013_60cm (SPAdes) (version 2) | ecosystem: Environmental > Terrestrial > Soil >... | reverse complement strand
AGGACCAGGCCGAAGGCCTCGGTGCGTTCCCTCGAAGGCAGGCAGAAGACGTCGCACGAGGCGAGCAGGCGGTTGCAGGTGGCGTCGTCGGCCTCGCCCAGCAGGCGCACGTGGCCGGGATTGCCCGCGCGGGCGAGTATCGTCGTGAGCCTCGCCCTCTCCTCGCCGTCGCCGACGATGACGAGCTCCTTTCCCGGATCGTTCACGACGGCGTGCACCAGCGTGTCGAATCCCTTGTAGTAGGAAAAACGCCCGATCGCGAGCACGCGCAGGCCTTCGCCGCGCCACAGATCGCGGCTCTCGCTTTCCCCGATATCGGGCAGCCGCGCCGGGCTCACCCCCAACGGCACGACGTGGCACTTCAGGCGCCACGGCGCGAGCGGCTCGCTCGCCTCGAGATAGACCGCCGAAGTGGCGACGATGCATTCGGCGCGCTCGAGGAGCGCGAACTCGAAGATCCGGTAGTGCGGATAGGCGAGGCGCAGCACCGCCTTGAACTTCGAGGGCTCGACATCGGAATGCCAGTGCACCACCCAAGGCAGCCTGCGCGCGGCCGGCAGGAGCAGCGCCCAGAACCCGCTCAGGTTGGGCACGTGGATGTGCAGCACGTCGGGCCGGAAGCGCTCGATCGCGCGCTGCAGCCACACGCCGAAGAGCGGGCTCAACGGCACGAACGCGAGCTGCATCCAGACCGGGCAGCGCATGAGCCAGGGCGGATCGCCGCCCGCATCCGCTCGGCCGTCCGAGTGGACCAGCACCGCGACCTCGTCGCCCGCGGCGCGCTGCGCCTCGACCAGGTCGCCGAGGAAGCGCTCCATGCCGCCCGGAACCGGGGGATAGAACTTGCCGACATGCAGGATGCGCTTGGCGCTCACGGCATCGCCTGGATCCGCGCCTTCCATTGGCGCACCGTCGGATTGTCCAGGCCCATGCGCATGGCGCCCTCGATGTCGGCAAGCGCTTCGGCCTTGCGCTTCAGCCCGTAATTGGCCATGGCCCGCACATAGAGGCCCGGGCCGTTCTCGCCCTCCGCGAGCCAGGCGTCGAGGAGCTCGCGCGCGCGCGCCGGCTCGCCTTTGGAAACGTAGGCCATGGCCTGCAGGTAGCGGGCTTCCTTGTTGCGCGGCTCCACCGCCAGCAGCATACCCAGGTGCGCGAGGGCCTCATCGTGGCGGCCGAGCTGCACCGCCGCGCGTCCCGTCTGCAGCCACAGGATCTCGCGAGTGGGCGAAGGAGGATTCATCTGCTGCGCGAGCTCGAATTGCCGGCGCGCCTCGGGCACCTTGCCGAGCGCCATGAGGGCCATGCCGCGCTGGAACGGCAGGTTATAGAGCTTGTAGCCCTGTTTCTCGGCGCGATCGAACGCGGCGAGGGCCTGCGCGGGATTGCCGAGGGCGAGGAACACGGCGCCCATGTTGAACGTGCCGATGCCCATGTCGCCCAGCGCGGCGGAGATCTCGAAGTCCCTCAGCGCGGCCTGGTACTCATCGCGATCGACGTACGCGGTGCCGCGATTGAGATACGGAAACCAGCGACCCACGGAGCGTGGGTCCCTGGGCAGCTTCGCGATCGCATCGGTCCAGACGCTCTCCGCGGTCGCCATGGAGAACACGCGATCGAGCGATTGCCAGGCGAGGAGCGCGCCCGCGACGATGCCGATCCCCAGAAGCACACGGGGCGCCGGCCCGTGGACCAGAAAGAACACCACGCCGGGAATGCCGATCGCCCAGAGGTAGCTGCGATAGAGCACAAACGGGTCCTGCACCCAGACCGTGGCGAATTCCGTCACGAAGAGAAGCGCCGGAAAGAGGACCGAGATCCCGAGGAGCGCGCGCCAATCGCGGTAGCGAAGCAACAGGAAGAAACCGCCCACGAGCGTGGCGAGATACCCCGCGACTCCGAGGATCTGCGGGAACGTGAACCAGGTCACCGGAAAGGGGGGGCGCAGGTTGATCGACATCCATCCCGAGTACGGAAGGACCCAGCGCAGGCCGTACTGGAAGAAGAGGTAGGCCTGGTTGATGATGCTGAGGCCGTACGCGTTCTTCTCCACGTCCGGATCGAGAGCCCGCAGCTGGGCGAGATACCTGGCCGAGTACTCGTCGAAGGGCTTGCCGAGGATGTCGCCGAACCGGCGCCAGAGGACGAAGCCCGCCGCGGCGATCAACGCGGCCCCCGCCACCGAGAGGTATGCGATGCGCTTGGCGCCGGGCCGGACGATGAGGATATAGAGCGGGACGGCCGCGAGCGGAGCGAGGATGGCGTGCTCCTTGGACATCACCGCGAGGACATAACACGCGAGCGCCACGACATGGAGCCACGGCTTTTTCCGCGAAAGGGCGCGCGCGAAGTACCAAAGGCCGAGAACGATGAAAAGAGTCGCGAGCAGGATGGAGCGTTGGATGAGGTACGCGACCGAATAGACCGCGACGGGATTCAGCGCGAAGAAGCCGATCGCGATGCCGAGCGCCGGAGACTCGTGAAACGGAACGGGCGCGGGACTCGCGGCGCCGCAGTCGGCCACCGGCGCGATGAAGCGAAGGATCTCGCGATACAGGGCCCACAACGCGACCGACGTGCCGATGTGAATGGCGAGATTCAGCAGCCGCTGCTTCCACCACCCCTCCCCGACAAGCCAGTGCAGCCAAACGAAGCTGCCGTACGAGACGGATCGCGCGCGTGAGAAGACGAACGACGCGTAGTCGGGGAACAGCCCCTCGGTGAGGTAGCCGTCGTCGAAGACCAGGGCGTTGCCGAATCCGGGAATGTAAATGGCCAGCAGCGCGGCGACGACGAGCGGCAGCCAGATCAGCTCCCGAACCAAGGGCGGCAAGGGACCGCGCACCTAAAGCCTCCCCGTTTTCTTTCTCGAGCAGAGTCTACGCGCTGATTTTAGCATTCCCCTCCTGCGCGGGCCCCGTCGCCGCCCGGAACGGCTCGACCCGAGGCGGCCAGCCGAGCGTGAAGGGATCGCCGGAGAGCGTGAGGTTGGGGTTGTAGTACGGATCGCTCATCAGCACCGGCATCCAGCGCGCGCGCAGGACATCGGCTTCCTTCTGGAAGCGCTGCATTTTTTCCGGCGTGTCCTCGTAGCCCCGGCTCGCCGACTCGTGGTGATAAAGCTCCGCGAAAGGCGTGTACAGATTGCGGTATCCGGCGGCCTGGATGCGCAGGCACAGATCGACGTCGTTGAAGGCCACCGCCAGCGTCTCGTCGAATCCGCCCACCTCCTCGAACACCTTCCTGCGCACGCACAGGCACGCAGCGGTGACGGCCGACAACGACTGGGCGAGGCTGGCACGGCTGAAGTAGCCATGGTCGCCGCGCTTCCTCCCATGATGCGCATGGGCCGCGAGGCCCGCCACGAGCACCAGGCCCGCGTGCTGGATCGTGTCGTTGGGGTACCACAGCTTGGCGCCGACGGCCCCGATCTCCGGGCGCTGCGCATGGGACACCAGCTCGGAGAGCCAATCGGGCGTGATGACCTCGATGTCGTTGTTGAGGAAGACCAGGTACTCCCCGCGCGCCGCGCGCGCTGCTTCGTTGTTGATGCGCGAGAAGTTGAACGGCAGGGGATCCTCGAGCAGGCGAATGGTGTTGTCGTCCCGCAAGGCGTGGAAGTATTCGATCGCGGCCTTCTGGTCGCTGCCGTTGTCCACGAGAAGGATCTCGTATGGGGCATAGGTCGTCTTGCGGCGGATGCTCTCGATGCATTGGCGCACGAGCTTCTGCCCGTTCCTCGTCGGAATGAGGATCGAGGCAAGCGGGGCGGGCTCGGGCAAGCGGTAACGCACGCGCTGCGCGGCCATCTCCGGGATCGTGTCCACGCTGGCGGCGACGTGCTTCCTGCGCAGATGCTCCTCGACCGCGAGCCGCGCGCGCTCCGCGGCGTAGTCCTTCTCGCCGGCGCCGACCGAGGTGCTGCCGGGAAGCATTCGCCAGTGGTACAGGACGCGCGGAATGTGGCGAATCTGCGCGGGCCGAATGCGCTCGATGAAGCGCAGTGCGAGGTCGTAATCCTGCGCGCCCTCGAATCCCTCCCGGAATCCGCCGATCTCACGCACGATGTCCGCGCGGTATACGCCGAGGTGCGTGATCAGGTTGTGGGCGAGGAACAGGTCGTAGTTCCAGTCGCACTTGAAGTACGGCATGATCCGCGCGCCATCGAAATCGAGCTTGTCCTCGTCGGAGTACAGAAGTGCCGAATCCGGGTGGTCGTTGAGCTCCCGGGCGACCCAGTACAGCGCGTCGGGCGAAATCTCGTCGTCGTGGTCGAGGAGGGCCACGAACTCGCCGGTGGCGAGCGCGAGGGCGGTGTTGGAAGCGGCGCTGATGTGCCCGTTGGAATCGCGCCAGGCGACCTTGATGCGCGCGTCGCGCGCGCGATACTCCTCGAGCACCGGACGGATGTGCGGCGCGGTCGAAGCGTCATCGACCAGGCACAGCTCCCAATGCGGGTACGCCTGTGCGATTACCGATTCGATCATGGCGCGCAGGTAGCGCTCCGGCGTGTTGTAGACCGGGGTGATGAAACTGATCAGAGGCTTGCGCGAGAATCCGGCGCCCTCCCCGGCCATCGACGACAGGTCGGCGGCGGAAGGCGTTCCATACTCCCGTATCCATTCCGGATAGGCCGACTCGCTGGAGCGCGCGTGGTTGGTCACGGCCCAGAACGCCGCGTCCCAGAGCGCTTTCGGCCCGCGAGTGAAGAGGACGCGAGTGCCTTGCCGGGCCCATACCACAAGCTGGCGCGCTTTCAGGCGGCGCACAACCCGACCGATTCCGGCCGCGGTTGCGAGCCAGCGTCGAAGCCCCGCGACGGGCGCGAGCTGGATCGCGTCGCAGTCGAATTCGCACGGGTAGAGGCTCGGGTCGAAGCGGAAGCGCGCGGTTCGATCCGACACGAAGAACTCCGCGCTGTAGAAACCGTCCTTCGGCTTCAGCTCCACGGAGCGGAATTCGGAGTAGCCGCCCGTGGGAAAGGGGATGTAGAGACGGGGCCCGGCGACTCGGCCGCTGCGTTCGAGGATATTCACGCGGGCCGTATACCAGCCGGTCTCCACGGGAGCCTCACCCGCCGGCACGCTCGCGATGAACGCCGGGTCGCAAGTAGTCGAGCGCCAGTGCGCGCGGCCGGACGGGTCCTGCACGAGCTCGGGGTCCTTTTCTAGCGGGCGGAGGGTCAGTTCGATGGCCACGAGGTTATTGCTGCCGGCCACGTCGCCGTTCGCAGAGCGGCGATTTTATCATTGCGCATGCGCACGACGCTTGCTTCTCCCGCGGGCCGCAACCGGCGCCGAATATAGTTCGCCTGAGAGTGCGCGAGCCGGTAAAATATGGCCGCCACAGCCCTCTCTTGACTCCCCGAAGAAGCGCCGGCCCCCGTGGGGCCCGACCCCCTACAGCCTCGATGCAACGGTTCAGCACTTCACCTCTCGAATCGGTCTCCAGCCTTTGGCGCCATCGCCGGCTGGTGCTCGCCCTGGTCAAGCGCGAGGTCGCCGGGCGCTATCGCGGCTCGATGATGGGCATGGCCTGGTCGTTTTTCAACCCGGTGTTCATGCTGCTCATTTATACGGTCGTCTTTTCCGTCGTGTTCAAGTCGCGCTGGGGGCTGGGAAGCGAGGAGAGCAAGGCCGATTTCGCGATCATTCTTTTCGTCGGCATGATCGTCCACGGCGTTTTCGCCGAGTGCATCAATCGCGCGCCCAACCTCATCCTCGAAAACGTCAACTACGTGAAGCGGGTCATCTTCCCCCTGGAGATCCTGCCGTGGGTAGCCCTCGGTTCGGCGTTGTTCCATGCGGCCGTGAGCGTCGTGGTCCTGCTCGCGGCGCAGCTCATCCTGCGGCATTCGCTCCCCTGGACGGCGCTATTCTTTCCGTTGATCATCGTCCCGCTCGTGCTGACGACGGTGGGACTCGCGTGGTTCCTCACGGGGCTCGGCGTCTACATCCGCGACATCGGGCAGACGACCGTCATGTTCACGACCGTGATGATGTTCATCTCGCCGGTGTTCTATCCGCTGAGCAGCGTGCCGGAAGGCATGCGCGGCTTGATGCGCCTCAATCCCCTCACCTTCATCATCGAGGAAGGGCGCAATTCCCTGATCTTCGGGCTCGCGCCGGACCTGGGGGGCTGGATTCTCGCGCTGGGCGAAGGAATGCTGATCGCCATGCTGGGATTCGCCTGGTTCCAGAGGGCGCGCAGGGGCTTCGCCGATGTCCTCTGAGCCCGATGCCGTGGCAATCCGCGTGCGCAACCTGTCGAAGCGCTACGAGATCTATGCCGACCCCAGGGATCGCCTCAAGCAATCGATCGTCCCGCGGCTGCAAAGGCTGGCGGGCCGCGCGCCGAAGCAGTACTACCGCGACTTCTGGGCGCTGAACGACGTCTCCTTCGAGGTTCGAAAGGGCGAGACCGTCGGCGTGGTCGGCAAGAACGGGGCGGGCAAATCCACCCTGCTCCACCTCATCGTGGGCACGCACGCTCCAACGGCCGGCAGCGTGGAGGTCAACGGCCGCGTCACCGCCCTCCTGGAGCTGGGCTCGGGCTTCCACCCGATGTTCACGGGGCGGGAAAACGTCTACCTGAACGCGGCCATCATGGGCATGACGCGCGCAGAGGTCGAGCGGCGCTTCGACGAGATCGCGGCGTTCGCGGACATCGGCATGTTCATGGAGCAGCCCGTCAGCACCTACTCGAGCGGCATGTACCTGCGCCTCGCCTTTGCCGTGCAGGTCTGCCTGGACCCCGACATCCTGATCGTCGACGAGGCGCTCGCGGTCGGCGACGCGTACTTCGTGCACCGTTGCTTCCACCGCATCCGGGCGATGAAGGAGCAAGGCAAGACGATCCTTTTCGTAAGCCACGATACCGCCTCGGTGAACAACCTCTGCGACCGGGCGATCTGGATCAGCCAGGGGCGGCTGCGCCTGGAAGGAAAGCCTGACGATGTGACGGCCGCCTATCGCGCGGATCTGTTCAAGATCGAAATGAAGCCGGGATCGCCCGAGCGCGAGGCTTCATCGCCTGCGCCGCGTGCCGGGAGCCGCACCGTGGACCGGCGTGAACCCGAGACGATCGTTCCGAACAGCGACCGGAGAATGGGAAGCCAGCATTGCCGCATCCTCGGGATCGGCCTTTACGATGCGGCGACCGAGCAGCGCATTTCGGTCGTGAGGCCCGGCGAGGATGTGTTGCTTCGGATCTCGGTGATGAACGTATCGGCCGTTCCCGGAGCTGCGATGGTCGTGGGATATGAGCTCTTTACGCCCCGCGGTGAAAACCTGGGTGGCGTAAACACGGCGATGCAACAGTTCGAGGTACCGGCACCCGCGGCCGGTGAGACCCGCACGATCCGGGCGCGCGTGAGCCTTCCCGTTCTCCACCACGGACACTATGCGCTCACGCCGGCCGTTGCGATCGAGTCCGATGGCGAGCTACGCATCGAGGATCGCATCGAAAATGCGCTTGTTTTCGAGATGCTGGGCGAAAAGGAAGTTGTCGGATGGATTCGGTTCCCCACCTCGTTCGACCTGGAGTAGCTCTTTCGTGCAATCGCCAACTCATATGAGTGCACCCTTCGAATCATCGGCCTCGGGCATGGAGAGATGTGCCGTGTGCGGCGGCTCGACGTTCGGTTTCAAGGAAGTCCTTTGGCCCGAGCTGACAAGCGCGTGGGAGCTGACCTCCGAGGAAGTGCGGTACATCAATCGGCAACAAGGCCTGCATTGCCTGAGCTGTGGAAACAACCTGCGGATGATCGCGCTTGCGGCGGCGCTGCTGCACACCGCGGGCTTTTCCGGTACGTTGGCCGAGTTCTGCGAATCCTCACCGTCGCTGCGCATCCTCGAGATCAACACCGCCGGTTTCCTGACGCCTTTTTTTCGCAGGCTGCCGGGTCATAGGTTGGTCGAATACCCGCAATTCGACATGATGGACCTGGACATCGACTCCGAAAGTTTTGACATCGTCGTTCATTCCGATTCGCTCGAGCACGTGCCCGACCCGACAAAAGGACTTTCCGAGTGCCGGCGGGTCTTGCGCCCCCGATTCACCACGGCCAGGCGACCACCGCCACGGCCGACCAGCTCGTGCGCACCGAGTTCGGCGCCGATACCTGGCAATACGTGTTGCTCGCCGGCTTCTCCTCCTGCGAGATCGCCGCCCAGGAGTTTCCGGCGGCGATCACGTTCGTAGCCGTCAAATAGGTGGACACCGCATGAAATTCACGGGAGAGCGCTACGTTCCGGCCGAGCGCGGCGAGATCCGTCTCGAACACCTGCATCGCTACGCGATTGTCCTCGACATCGTGACGGGCAAGGATGTCCTCGACTTAGCCTGCGGGGAGGGATACGGCTCGCACCTCATTTCGACGGTGGCGCGGCGCACGACCGGCATCGATATCTCGGAAGAGGCGGTCCAGCACGCGAGGCAAGCGTACCGGAACGGCGGCAAGCTGACCTTCCTGCAGGGCAGCGCCGCCAAGCTGCCTTTGCCCGACGCAGCGTTCGACGTCGTCGTCTCGTTCGAGACTATCGAGCACCTCGAAGAGCAGCGGGAAATGCTCTCGGAAATACGCCGCGTGCTGCGTCCGTCGGGTGTGCTCGTCGTGTCGTCACCGAATCGCCCGGTGTATTCGCGGCAGGGCGAGCATCAGAACGAATTTCACTTGAAGGAGCTCGACTTCGCGGAATTGGACGCCGCCCTCAAGGAGCAATTTCCCGCGGTGCGCTACTTCGGTCAGCGGCTCATGGCGGGCTCCCTCCTCCAACCGCTCGAGGCGCAGGGCGGGTCCTATACGGCGTTCAGCGACGACGGCTCCCGCGTGGGTGCACGATGGAGTCCGATCAAGGACCCCGTCTATTTCCTTGCGTTGTGCGCGGCCAGGAAATCGCTGCTCCCGAACATCGGTGGGTCTATCCTGCAGTCGAGCGAAACCGACCTCCTCGAGACCTATCGCGGGATGGCCCGATGGGCGGCAAAGGCGGACGAGGAAATCGCGCGCGGCCGCGAGACTTACCGGCAGCTCGACGAAGAGCACGATAGGGTCGCGAAGTGGGCCCATTCGCTGGACGAGGAGCTCGCGAAAGCGCGCAAGCAAATCGCCGAGGGAGATGAAGCCCGCCGCGTATCGGACGAGGCGCATGTCAAGCTCGGTGCGTCGGCGCGCTCGCTGCAGGCCGAGCTGGCGCAGCTGCACGATACCCACCGTACACTCGACGAAGAGCACGACAAGGTCGCGAAGTGGGCCCATTCGCTGGACGAGGAGCTTGCGAAAGCGCGCAAGCAAATCGCCGCGGGAGATGAAGCCCACCGCGTATTGGACGAGGCGCATGTCAAGCTCGGCGCGTCGGCGCGCTCGCTGGAGGCCGAGCTGGCGGAGCTGCGCGAAACCCACCGTGTGCTCGACGACGTGCATGGCAAGCTCGGCGCATGGGCGCGCTCGCTCGAGGCCGAGCTCGCGGGACTGCTGAAAGAGCTCGCCGAATCACGGGAAGCGGAGCGCCTGCTGCGCGACGAGAACCATACCGTCTCCGCAAGAGCGCAATCGTTGGAGGCCGAGCTGGCCAGGATGCGCAAGCAGCTTGCCGAGGCGCGGGATGCGACACGGCTCCTCGAGGAAGAGCGTCGCGGCGCGGGCGCGCGCACGCAAACCTTGAATTCACAGCTGGTGCAACTCGGCCTGCGCATCACCGAGGCGGAGGCCCGCAATCGTGCGCTCGCAGAGGAAGCAGCGCGGCACCGCGAAGCGCAATCCATTCTCGAGGCGCACATCGCCGCGTACCGCAATTCCTTGTCGTGGCGCGTCACGGCGCCGTTGCGATGGTGTCTGCACGGCTTGCAGAACGGATGGGCTTCGTCGCGGCGTCTCGCCAAGCAAGGTGCCCAATGGGCCGCAGGAGTCGCCTTCAACGCGATCCCCATCTCGTCTCTCATCCGGCGGCGCATCAGAGGACTGATCTATGCGAGATATCCCAAGATCGTCGAAGGCAGCCCGCCCTTCAAATTCTGGAAGGAGCGGCTGCCCTACATTTCCCTGCTGGCCCCCGCCCTCACGAACGCCACCCACAAGTTGTCGTTGGTCGCGGCCGATGACCGCCGGCAAACGCCCAAGATCAGCGTCATCGTGCCCGTGTACGGACAGATCGATTACACCCTGCGCTGCATCCAGTCCCTCATCGAGGCACAAACCCAGACTCCGTTCGAAATCATCATTGCCGACGACTGCTCGCCCGATATCAGCGTCGAGGCGCTCATAAGTCTGCCCGCCATCAAGCTGATCGGGACCCCTACGAACCAAGGGTTCATCCGCACCTGCAACCTCGGGGCGCGCGCGGCGAGAGGAGAATTCCTCGTATTCCTGAACAACGACACGATCGTCCAGGCGGGATGGCTCGATGCCCTCGTACAGACATTCGCGGATTTCCCGGATTGCGGTCTCGCGGGCTCGAAGCTCCTCTATCCGGACGGGCGCCTTCAGGAGGCGGGTGGCATCCTCTGGAACGACGGGTCCGGATGGAACTACGGCCGGCTCGACGATCCGAACAAACCCGAATACAGCTATCTGCGCGACGTCGACTACTGCTCGGGCGCTTCCCTAATGATCCGCGCGGAGCTCTTCGCCCGCCTCGGCGGCTTCGACGAGCACTACCTGCCGGCATACGCGGAGGATTCCGACCTCGCGTTCCGGGTCCGCAAGGCGGGATATCGCGTGCTCTACCAGCCCATGTCGCGTGTGACGCATTTCGAGGGCATCACCTCTGGGACGGACCTCGCGCAAGGCGTGAAGTCCCACCAATTCGGCAACGCCAAGAAGCTTTTCGAGCGATGGCGCGAAATCCTCGCGCAGCACGGCGAGCCCGGCGCGTACCCGCATGTCGTCCGGGATAGGAACATCACCGGCCGCGCCCTCGTGATCGACCACTGCACGCCCACGCCGGACCAGGACGCGGGCTCGATCACGGCGTTCAACCTGATGCGCATCGTCCGGTCTTCCGGGATGAAGGTCACCTTCATTCCGGAGGACAACATGCTGTACCTGGACCGCTATACCACCGACCTCCAGAGGCTCGGCATCGAATGCCTGTACGCGCCCTATGTCGCCAATCTGAAGGCGCATCTGGCCGAGCATGGGCACCTCTACGACATAGTGATCTTTTTCCGTGTCGGCAACGCCACGCGGCACCTCGACGACATCGAGCTCTACTGCCCCCAGGCCAAGATCATCTTCCACACTTCCGATCTCCACTTCCTGCGGTTCGAGCGGCAGGCCGAGGTCGAGAATTCGGAGAAGCTTCGCGCCGACGCCGCCGTCCTCAAGGAGCGCGAGCTCTCCACCATGCGGCGCACCCATGCGACGATCGTTCACAGCTCCCTCGAAAAGGAAATGCTCGACGAGATGCTCGGATGGAAGAGCGCCAGCCGGATCTTCGTCTTCGGTTGGGCGATCCCGATACCGGGCACCGACAAGGCGTTCGAAGAGCGCGCCGGCATGGTTTTCGTGGGCGGATACCAGCACGGGCCGAACGTCGACGCGGTGGATTACTTCGTCAGGGACATCTTTCCCGCAGTGCGCGAGAAGCTGCCTGCCGCGCGGTTTCTCATCGTCGGAAGCAAGGCGCCGGAGAGATTCCGCGATTTCAATGTCGAGGGCGTCGAACTGGTCGGATACGTGGCGGAGCTGGGCGCCCTCCTGGACCGGTGCCGCCTCTCCATCGCGCCGCTGCGATATGGGGCGGGCACGAAGGGCAAGATCTACACGAGCCTCAGCCATGGGCTTCCCTGCGTTTCGACGTCGATCGGCGCCGAGGGAATGAACCTGGTCGACGAGAAGGACGTGCTGGTCGCCGATTCGGCGGCGGCCTTCGCCGAGCAGGTCGTTCGGCTGCACGAGGACCCGGTGCTGTGGAATCGCCTCTCGGCCAACGGCTACAAGTTCCTCGAAGCCCACGCCTCGCTGGAGGTCGGAAGGGAAGTGGTGACGGCGATCTTCCGATACCTCGGGCTGGATCGGCTCGAACGCAGGGTCCTCGTAACCGCTGCCGGCCCGCCGATGCCGAACGAGGTGATCGTCCATGACCGGGCGCAGTACGAGACTTTCATGGAATCGGAGCTGGCGAAGCGCCAGCTGCTGTTCGAAGACCGCACCATCCGAAAGCATTCGGGCTCTCAGGAGGAGTATGACCTCGAGGGCTGGTGCGAGGTCTGCGCAGCCCCCAGTGCATTCCACGTGGACAAGCTCTGGGGCGGGCGCGTCCGCGAGGGGTCGTTCTGGGAGCCCAATTGGCGGGAGCGGTGCCTTTGCGTCCGCTGCCACCTGAACACGCGACAGAGGGTGATCGCCGCCCGCGCGCGCGACCACGTCAGGTCGAGCACCTCTCAGCCGATCGACGTCTATCTCACCGAGCAGGTGACGCCGATATTCGATTGGTTGACGCGCAGCGTGGCTGGCGCGCACTGGATCGGCAGCGAATATCTGGGGCCGTCGGTTGTCGGCGGATCGGTCAACGAGGCCGGAATCCGCCACGAGGACGTCGAGCGGCTGAGTTTCGAGGATGCGAGCTTCGATTTGGTCGTCAGTAACGACGTACTAGAGCACGTGGACGACCCGGATCGCGCTTTGGCGGAAATTCTCCGAGTCCTGCGGCCGGGGGGTGTCCTGCTCTTGACGGTGCCGTTCCACACCAATCTCCAGGAAAACCGGCGACGGGCAAAGATTACCGCGGACGGCCTCGTCCACCATCTGCCCGAGGTCTACCACGGCAACCCGGTTTCCGCGGATGGATCGCTGGTCTTCGTGGATTTTGGATGGGAATTCTTGGACCAGATGGGGCGCATCGGATTCACCGACGTTGCGCTGCATCTCTATTGGGCGGAACGGAAGGGCTACGTAGGTGTGGGACAGCACTACATTCGGGCGATCAAGCCCGCAAAATTCTGCGACCAAAGGATCCAGAAGGAACCCTGAGCGGCCGGCGTGGGCGCTGCCGGCCTCACAATGACAACCAGTCCGGGCGGCGCCGCCGGACATCCAACGGGGATGTCACGTGGAGAGCTACCTGCCGGAATTTGCCGACCTTGCGAGGGGACTGCGCAAGGGGAGGAACGTATACGAGGGATACCAGCGAGGCTGGGGCCTTCAATTTGGCGACTTGAGGGGACGAATCGTCGCGGACCCGCTCTACCAGGAAGCGATGGCGCTCGCGGCGGGACGCACCATCATGGCCGAGTTCAACCGGATGAACATCTTCCTGATACTGCGGTTTTTCATGCAGGGCATCGAAGGCGGCCATATCGTCGAATTCGGGTCGTATCTCGGCGGGAACGCAATCTTCATGGCCTACGTCGCGGGCAAACTCCACCCGGGCATGAAAGTCTTCGCGCTCGACAGCTTCGAGGGAATGCCGCCCACCGACAAGACCGTGGATGCGCACAACAAGGGCGATTTCTCCGGGGTTGACCTCGCCGAGTTGCGCTCCTTTGTCGCGAGGAGCGGCCTTGACAATCTCGAGTTCATAAAGGGCTATTTCGAGGACACGACGTCTGCCGTGTTGCAGGGGGCGGGAAAGATCGCGTTGGCTCACATCGACTGCGACATCCTGCCGTCGGTGCGATATTCCTACGAGGCGGTGAAATCGAGAATGGTCGAGGGCGGCTACATGGTCTTCGATGATGCGACGGTATCAAGCTGCATCGGCGCCACGGAGGTGGTCGAGGACCTCCTGATACGACGTGATGGCCTGAATTCCGAACAGATCTTCCCGCACTTCGTCTTCCGCAGCTATCGCTCGTGAGCGGAGGAACAACGGCTGTTAGACTCGGATGCATCCAAGATTCCCATTCCCCATGTACCTTCCGCTGCTGCTCCTTTGGGTGCTGTCGCCCGACGCGTTGGCCTTTCCCGCCG
>Ga0209647_1002804_pt1 | contig 13928 bp, 12 predicted proteins | sample GraSoi_2013_60cm_FD_185827 | JGI IMG/M metagenome (GOLD analysis project Ga0209647, IMG submission 185827) | Grasslands soil microbial communities from the Angelo Coastal Reserve, California, USA - Sample 9_17_2013_60cm (SPAdes) (version 2) | ecosystem: Environmental > Terrestrial > Soil >... | reverse complement strand
CTTTGCGGGCATCGTCAAGTTCGAGCAGATCGACGGTGCGACCCGCACCGCGCGCGTTGCGGCGCAGGGCACCGACGCGAAAGGCCGCGGCGGCGCCAACGCGGCTTCGCTCTTCCGGCTCGAGCCGACGGCCGGCGGCTCCAAAGTGCTGGTGCACACCAATCTGACGCTATCGGGCGCGGTGGCGCAATACGGACGCGGCGTCGGGATCATCCAGGCGACCGCCGCACAACTCATGAAACAGTTCGCCGCGTGCCTGAAGGAGAAGCTCGCGCAGGAACGTCCGGCCGCTCCCGCCGCCGCATCCCCTTCGCCCCCGCCGATGCAGCCATCCCCTCCCATCGAGGCGACAGCCGCTCCGGCGCCGACCGCCAAGCCGATCGCAGGCTTCGCGCTGATCGCCAAGGTGATCTGGAGCTGGATCAACGGGGTGTTCCGCCGCTCCTAGCGGCTACTCCTTGAGCGCCTCCTCGCGCTTGAGGCGGATGGCGGGCGCGGCGATCACCACCAAAAGCCCGGCAGCCACGACGAGAAAGGCGAGGCTGATCGGCTCCTGCAGGAAAACCATCGGATCGCCGCGCGAGATCAGAAGCGCGCGGCGCAAATTTTCCTCCATCATCGGTCCCAGCACGAAACCGAGAATGAGCGGCGCCGGTTCGCAGTCGAGCTTGAGGGCCACGTAGCCAAAGACCGCAAAGAATGCCATCACGAAGGCGTCGAACGGCTTGCTGTTGATGGTGTAGGCGCCGATGCAGCAAAACACGATGATGGCGGGATAGAGCAGCCGGTACGGCATGGATACAGGTGATGCCTTCTTTGTGCCATGCGAAGAAAGTGACGCTAACAACGTTGTAAAGCGCGTTCACAGTTCTCGCACGGTGTACTTGAAAGCGAGCAGGACAAATCGAGGAGATTTTCGTGTTCGAACAAAGTACGAAGACAACGAAGGACAATCGGGAATTTGGGTTTGGCGAACGCCATCAGATTCTTGATTTGGTAAAAAACTGAGGCGGGCGCAAATGCCCGTCTCAATTCCAAGTAAGACAAAACCAAATGATGAACAATTCGATGATTTATTTGAGGATGAAAAGATGGATCAGCAACAGCTATTGGAAGACATCAAAATAGACGACAATCATATTTACCAGCAGTTGGAGTCATACAAGCGACGTTTGAATCTAATGTTCCAACGAGTGCCCGGCAGTCTCCTATTTTGTTCAGGCGCGCCCGGCGTCGGCAAAAGCTTTGTGCTTAAGCACGAGTGCAAGAGTAAGCACATTAATTATGCTGGCACTGCGCCGCTAAACGCCCACGCTTTCAATCGCGAACTTTACAAATATCGCGATACCGACATTCTCGTGATTGACGATGCCGATGGCTTGCTGGGTTCAGGCCAAATGGTCAACCTCGTTAAGGGCGGCTTTGGCCCGGACAGGACGGTATACTGGCCAACGGTGCAGGCCCGTAAGAATCAGCAACACAAAGAAAACGATGATCCAAGGTATGATCCGGAAATTCCGCCACCGAGTTACAAAGTTAGAACGCGGCTGGTCTGGCTGACGAATGTGAACGTCGCCAAGGTTGTCCGAAATAAGAAGCCGGAATTGAAACAGGTATTTGACGCACTTTTTTCCCGCGGCGGACTTCCAATTCATATTGATCCATCAGATGATGATATGTTCGACTATACCGTTTGGCTCGCAACAAAAGGTGATTTGTTCAATTACCGCAAGAACAACAATGATGAAATAGTCAACGATCGTATATCAAAATCTGCGGCAGACGAGGCCCTCGATTGGTTCATCACACATCGACTGAAACTTGTAGAATTAACGCCCCGATTGCTGTCCGACCTTGGGTCGCTGGCCCACCATTTTGAACTAAGAAATGTTCCGAAAGCCGAACGGAAAATACAATACAAAGAGCGATTCCTAAAAACAAAGATTAGTACAGTTGTAAATGGCAATTCGAATCAGGTTCCCAAGCATCATATCGTCAAGCGTGCCGAATCAAATTTTGGTGCAGGATTTAGGCTATCGGACGAAACCAAAAAGATTATCGCAAACTTTGCGCGCATTAATGCCGGACGATGACTTATGCGTAAGTTGGGTCCGCTTTGGACAGAACAGCGGGAAATTGAAGTGAACGGTAAGTCGCCGGCGACTTTATATTTGGTCTAAATGATATTCGAAAATTTATTTGAAGAGGAAGAAATTGCAATGAACGAGTCTGAAGTTCAATTAGATCGGCGGCAATTAGCGGCAATGCTTAAAGAATCGGGCAACAATCTGAAAAAGATTCAACTGCCCGAAACCGATAGCGAGCCGGTCGAAACTGACTCGGCGCTGCCCGGCGTCGATACGGTGCGCGGTGAAGACGCCCCGGCACTGGCCCCACCGTCAGCTCCTGTCTCTGGTCCAGACGGGAGCCTTACGCGTAAGGTGGACGTTATAAAGGGACTGAGCATTAAATCCGCCAGCCCGACCGGCATCGGTCGTCTCGAGACAAAAGAGGTGTATGAGAGCGATCTCAGTCCGGTTCAGCGAGACAGATTAGCTAATTTCTTGGAAAAAAACAAAGCCGTGCTTATTGAAAATCCGCAGTCTGGCTATATGGATGAACAAGGAAATCTTTTTTTCAGCAACGATGGTCATGAGAGTCACTGTATCAAAAGTTATGAAGGATTGGTCAGCACATGGGTGACGCGTATTGATGCTCTCCTTAAAAAAATTGAAGACCTCCGGGAACAGAAACGACGAACCGTCTTTGAAATTGGTGAGCTACTGATCGAAGCAAAGGTGAGATTCGACAACAAAGACTTTCGCAAAGTGGTTGAGCAGTCGGGCTTGAAGTCAAAATCAAATGCTGAAAACTATATGCGAGTTGCATCAAAGACAATCTTGCGCAAACCGGAGATCGAACCACACCTTCCGAAAAGTGTTGGGGCCTTGATTGATGTTGCTGCATGGCCCGATGAACAAATTCAGGTCGCAGTTGAAAACAAAGTCATGAAACCCGATGCCAGGCGCAACGAATTGCGGAACTGGTACAAGGCCGTGGTCAAGGGCATTGAGAAACCCCAACGACGGTCCAGCCCTGCTTCGGATGTGTTGACGCCCGAATTTAACACCACGCTCGGGCACCTGGCTGTGTCCTCGACTTTTTTGGCACGAGTACTACCAACCGAAACTTTGCTTCTCGTATCAGTTAAAAAGAATCAATGGACAGATGAGGAGGTGAACGAACTGCTAAACTTTATCATGATAGAAGGAACGAATAAGTTTAACAAAGCTCTACTCGCGGAACGAATTAAATTAGAAGAACAAAAAACAGAATAAAAAAGCGGGGGCACAAAATGCCCCCGCAATTTCTTCGGAGAAGGGAACTAGGTTCGAATCAGGCGGCTTTGTTGCGCTTCGAGCCGCCAGCCTTCTTCGCCGGCATGATCTTGTCGTCCAACTCGCCCGCCTGAATCGCCGCAACCAAGGTGTCGATTGTGTCGGGCAGTTCGGCGCGGGACTTCACCCGAATGGCGGTGGCGCCCTTTTGGAACTCCACCGGCGCAAACCCAACCCGGAGAACGAAGAAGCACGACCCGTCCGGATTTTCGACCCAACTCGGCCGAACCTTTTGGGTCTTCTCGCCATCCTTCGTCTTGATCGTGCGGACGAACTTCGCATCGAGGGCGAGGTTCTTTTGCAGCTCGAGGCGCGCTACGACCTCTTTGCGCCGAATCATCGTGGGATTCGTTTCGACCTTCGGCATCGCGACAAACGAGAGCGATTTAAGTGTAGCCATTTTCATCCTCCATTTGGTTGATAGAGGATGCGCAAAATAAGTTCCAAATTCGGATCGGTGCAACCGGAATTAGGTGCAGCACGATCAGGAACGATTAAGGCGTGTTACCCATAAATCGCTTTCCGCAAGCGCGTCAATGTCCGCTTCGCCCCAAAAGCGGCGGATGTGCCATAAGCCAACTCATGCATGCAGCAAACAGGTTCGAACCGGTCGGTTGCTTGAACCGGAAGTTCGCCCCTAGGGGAGGAGTCAAAAAGCGCGCCTAGGCGGTAATCTGGCGCACCTGAACCCACAAATCGACTGCAATCGAAAGTGCGCATCGATGGATCGTGCAGTCAGCGTCGAATTGAGACTTCGTTGGTGGCAGAGAAATGTTGAAAGAACGGTGTTTAAACTCGTTAACACGTCGCCAAATGAAGAGAAGTGAAAGTTCTGGCGTGAGCGCTCCTTGGGCGGACTTTGTCTCTACTAACTCCTCAAGCTCGTCTTTCCCTGCGGACATAGCCTTGGGGGTGAACTCATCACCGAGACGAGCAACTAGGTTATAAAAGTCGGGATGTTTGCTTTTAACTGTTGCAGCGAAGCCTTTTACTAGCAGCAGTTTGTCTACAATGTTTGGTCCACGTTTCTTTTCGATAAAAAACTTGGCAAGTGTATTTTCAAATCCGAATGCTGTTCTTAAACGGGCAGAGTTCAGATAATAACCCGAGAGCCAGGTGACAACGCTGCTTAAATTTCGCCATTCACTGAGGTCGCCTCGGAAATCACGTAAATAAGCGTAATACATCTCCTCGGAAAACCCGCGTGGGAGAGACGGGGCAAGTTTGGTCAGCATCCGCTCTGCTTCGTGCAACGAAAACAAGGCGCCGAAGAGGAGCCCCCAAATGTTTTCGTCTTCATTGTTATTTCTTGGCGGTGGTCCGAGTCTCGCCAATAATTCAGGACACTCTTTTACGGTTGGTAGCACAGCAGCCGGTCCCGTGTGACTCATCTTCCCGCGACCTCCGTATCGCAAGTGCACCACGTGCAATCCACACGCGGGCTCGCCGCGTGTGTTGAGCGATGCGTTCGCATAAATACTATCATACACTTTCGATCAAGGCTGAGCCCGCCAACTGATATGGGCTTGTCGTGCTGCGGTTCCCAATACAGGAGGGGCGACTCTGAAGCGAAAGCAGAATGACCGAAACGACAAGCTTGACCAGTACGCGCCCGTTCTACCCTGGTTGGTAGATGGTTCGTATTGCGAAGTTGAATAAAGACAAGCCGATATTTTCACATCTAAAAGATGACATTGGCACGATCCGGGCAACGTCTACACTGATGACCTGGGAACACCATTCAATTGTCGACTGATTGGCAGAATGGTGTTGGGGTTGAATAACTGAAGCATAAAAAGTAGCCGCGCAACCGCGCTTTTCCTTGAAGGTTGCTTCAAATCAGTAGTGAGGCCTGGGATGTTACAAACATGGACCAGATCGCATTTTTGGTTTCACGCCAAAAGTGCGACGCTGAACACCCAAACATAAATTGATGCTTGAACGAAATTGAACGAGGACTGAATCACTTCGTGTCAGGTGCTTCGCACCTGACGTTCAACTTCCTGAATCATTTAGATTGAAAGAAATTGAAACGTCGAAGACAACCCGCGAAGCGGGTTGAATACCCGGACCGATTTTGCGCTGGCGGGCACGTTCAAGGAATTGGCCAAGCCTGCCACGATTGACGTTCTCGCCGGTGAATGCCGACAAGCCAGGGTCTTTGATGATGTTCGTGTCCGGGAGCTTGAGCTCGTGTTTCAAGGCGTAGTCCTTGGCTCCCTCAACTTGTCGGCGCTGTGAATCGCCCTGGGTCTGCTCGTCGGTTGACCACCTGATATAGGCGAAAACTTGCGGTTTCATCGGGCTGCTCCTTGCCGCCGCAATATAATCAACAATTTAATACGCCACAAGATCACCAGCATGAGGTTGCCGAGCCACATGCTGGCAATGAGCCCCCAGAACAGTCCCGGGCGATCCGTCATCACGCGCGGCCCCGGCGCAATGCCGTGAATCATCAGCGCTCCGATCATCATCGCCATGGTCGGGTTTCCAGGAATGCCCAAAGTGAGCATGGGGATGAACGAGGTCTGCGCGCCCGCATTGTTGGCGGATTCCGGCGCCGCCACGCCCCTGATATCGCCATAGCCGAATTGGCGCGGCGGCCGGGCGACTTTCTTCTCCAGCGTATAGGCCGCAAACGACGCCAGCAGCGCGCCTCCCCCCGGCAGCACGCCGAGAATTGCACCGAGTCCGGTGCCGCGCAGGATCGAGCCGGCGCAGTACCGGAGATCGGCGAGGCTCGGCCATACCCTGCCGAGCGCACCGGAAACGACGCTCGTCTCCTGCTTCTTTTCGAGATTGTAGACGACCTCGGCGATGCCGTAGATCGCCATCGAGATCGCCACGAACTCGATGCCGTCGGCAAGTCCCATCATGCCGAAATTGAACCGCCGTGCGCCCGTATTCACGTCGGTGCCGACGAGACCGAGAAGCAAACCGAGCACGACCATCGCGATCGCTTTGACGAGCGATCCGTGCGCTAGAACCACGGCTGCGACCAAGCCGCACACCATCAGCGAGAAATATTCCGCCGGACCGAACTGCAAGGCGATGGCCGCGAGCGGCGGGGCCGCGAGCGCGATCAGCAGCGTCGAGACGCAGCCGGCGAAGAACGAACCCAGCGCGGCAATGCCGAGGGCCGGTCCCGCGCGTCCCCGACGCGCCATCTGGTGGCCGTCGATGGTGGTCACGACCGAGGACGCCTCGCCCGGGATGTTGACCAGGATTGCGGTGGTCGAGCCGCCGTACTGGGCGCCGTAATAGATGCCGGCGAGCAGGATCAAGGCCGACTCCGGCTGCAGGGTGAACGAGATCGGCAGCAGCATGGCCACCGTCGTGACCGGGCCGATGCCGGGCAGTACGCCGATGATGGTGCCGAGCAGAACGCCGATGAAGCAGTAGGCGACGTTTTGGATGGTCAGCGCGACGGCAAATCCCAGGCCGAGATTTGAAATCACGTCCATGAAAAACTACAGGCTCGGCCAGATATTGAGCGGGAGGCCCAGCGCATAAACAAAGACGCCGGCGGAAAAGACGATGAGCAGGACTGTCAGTGCGAGCGTCTCCGGCAATCGAAATTGTGCGCCAGCGGAGGCCGACATCAGCGTCAACACGACAAGCGAAAGGACGAGACCGAGCGGCTCGATCAGCACGCCGAACAGGCATACCGCCGCCGCAATTATCGCCAGCGGCAAGACGTGAAAGCGCGCAACCGGTTCACCGCTCAGGATGAGCGAGCGACCGATGAGCATCGCTCCCAGGGCCGCAAGCAGGCCGCCGAGCACCAGCGGAAAATAGCCCGGCCCCATTTTGCCGGCCGTGCCCAAGGAATATCCGCGCGCGGCGAGGATGGCGACCGCGGCGAAGCCGCAGAACATCACGCCCGACCAGAAATCCTTGGGCGCGCGGATTCTCATGGTTTTCCCTCACGCCGAGTGAGTTGCCATCGGACGATCAAATCGGCAAGCGTTTCCTCCGTCAACGGCACGCACAGTGCTGCGCGCCGCGTGCGCAATCTGGATCGGCACTGCGCCATCATCTACATTGCGACCTCCCGCGGGGTCGCATGGAATGATGCAGGTGAAAGAGCCTTTCCCATTCATCGCAAGGCATGGGGTCTGGACCGACGAGCAGCGACGGCAAGCCGAGGATCTCAAGCGCAGGGTCGAGAAGGACAATCTGCATCTCGTGCGCCTTGCCTGGGCCGATCCGCACGGCGCCGCGCGCGCCAAAGCGGTCACGGTGCCGACTTTCCTCGCCGCGCTCGAGACCGGCTATAACATCAATGTCGCGACCACCACGCTCGATTCCGCCAATGCCCGCACCTTCGCCTCGTTCACGCGCGGCGGCGGAATGGGTCTCGACGAGATGACGGGCTCGCCCAATCTCACCATCGTTCCCGATCCTGCGACCTTTCGCGTGCTGCCGTGGGCGAGCGGCATCGGCTGGGTGCTGTGCGACGAATATTTCAACAGCGGCGTGCCGTTCCATTTCTCGCCCCGGCAGCTGTTGCGCAAGCACCTCAAACGGCTCGCGGACAAGGGCATGGACCTCATCGTGGGTCTGGAAATCGAGTGGTACCTGCTGCGCGTCGCGCAAGAGCAGCTGAGCGAGGAGAATATCGGCATCCCCGGCGTGCGCGGGCGGCCGATCAAGACCGCGCCGGTCGAACCGGGCTTTTCCTATCATTGCGAATCCAACATGGACTTGATGCAGCCGGTGCTCTCCGCGCTCGCCGAGCATTTCGAGAAAATTGGGTTGCCGCTGCGATCGATCGAGAACGAGTGGGGACCGGGACAGGTCGAGTGTACGTTCGCCGCGCGGCCGGCGCTCGAGGCGGCGGATCATGCACTCCTCTTTCGCACCGCGACCCGGCAAATCTGCCGCCGGATGGGTCATTTCGCCACATTCATGTCCCGGCCGGCGCTCACGGGCTATTACTCCAGCGGCTGGCACCTCCATCAGTCGCTCCGCGACGGCAAAAGCGGGCGCAACCTGTTCATGCCCGAACGCGAAGGCGAATATTTGTCGCCGCGCGGCCGCGCCTTTCTCGGCGGCTTGATGACATACGCCGTCCCCTCGACTGCGTTTGCCACGCCGACGGTCAACGGCTATCGGCGGTTTCGGCCGAACTCGCTCGCACCCGACCGAGCCTCTTGGTGTTACGATCACCGCGGCGTCATGATCCGCGTGCTGGGCGCGCCGGGGGACGAGGCGACGCGGCTCGAGAACCGATCAGGCGAGCCCGCCGCCAATCCCTATCTCTACATCCTGTCGCAGATCGTCGCCGGCCTCGACGGCATCGAGAACGCGCTCGATCCCGGACCGGCGGAGGACGATCCCTACAACGCCAGCCGACCCATGCTGCCCACGAGCTTGCCCGCGGCGTTGGAGGCGCTCGAGCGCGAACCTTTGTTCCGCGCCCAACTCGGGGACGTGTTCATCGACTATTTCCTCAAGCTCAAGCGCAACGAGGCGGGCCGGTTTGCGCAATGGCTCAAGGAAACCGGTGGGAGCGAGCGTGACGAGCCGACGGCCTGGGAGCAGAACGAGTATTTCGATTTTTTCTAGGCGGATGCAGCGAGCACCGCTAAAGTCTGATGCGGAACGAGCGATCGCGCCATTCCCTCGGTGTCGTTCCCGCGCAAGCGGGAACCCATAACCGCCGGCTGTGCAAACTAATTCCGACGGTGATTATGGGTCCCCGCGTACGCGGGGACGACAGGAGACGGAGTTGATGCCGATCCTCCTAGAGGACGAAGGCCATGCTGGAGAAGCTCAACGCATCGCGAATCGAGAGCGCCGACCTCTACGACTGGGACGAGCTCGTGCAGGAGGATCGCGTCCATCGGCTGATCTACACCGATCCGGCCGTCTTCGCCGCGGAGATGACGAACATCTTCGGCGCGGTCTGGGTCTATCTCGGTCACGAGAGCCAGATCCCGGCGAATGACGACTACATCACCGTGCGGCTGGGCTTGCGGCCGCTCATCCTGTTGCGGGACGCGCACGGCAAGATCCGCGCGCTGTTCAATCGCTGCACGCACCGCGGCACCACGCTATGCCGCAAGGATAAAGGCTCGGCGCGCATATTCACCTGCCCGTATCACGGCTGGAGCTACCTCAACACCGGCAAGCTGCGTGCGGTGCCGTGGCCGGACGGCTACGCCTGCAACTTCAACGAGGCGAAGTACAATGTCGCGCAGGTGCCGCGCGTGGACAGCTATCGCGGCTTCATCTTCGCCACGCTCAACCCCGAGGCCCCTTCGCTCATCGATTACCTCGGCGCGATCACCAAGCCGATCGACGAATGGCTCGACCGGCAGCCGAAGGGACGAATTCGGGTCTGCGAGGCGAACCGACTCAAATACAAAGGCAACTGGAAGCTCGCCTACGACAATTCCGGCGACGGGTACCACGTGGTGTTCTCGCACCGCTCGCTCTTGGAAATGGAGAACCGCCAGGCCGACGTCGCCAACAAGGGCATGTCCTACTACAAGGGCTCGCCGGACACGGCGCCGATGTACATCGCGTATATGGGCAACGGCCATCACTTCAAGGACAAGCGGCCGAACATCCAGAAGCGCGCCGGCGGTTTGTGGGCGGTGGAAGGCCCGGCGCCGGGCAGCGAGCATTACGCCGACGCGCTGCGCCAGCGCTTCGGCGCCAAAGCGGAAGAAATCCTCGACCTCGCGTCCTCGGAGCCGGTCAACATCAACGTGTTTCCAAACTTCTCGCTGCTCGGCAACCATATCCAGGTGTTCGAGCCGGTCTCGGTCGACGAGACCAACGTCACTTGGTACGGCACCGCAGTGGTCGACGAGGACAACGCGCTGGGCGGAGCCGTCGACGAGATCAACGCGCTGCGCATGCGCACGCAGGAGCAGTTCCCGAATTTCGGCGAAGTCGACGACCTCGCCAATTTCGAGGAAATCCAGCGCGGGCTCGCGTGCCAAGAGGATGAGTGGATCTACATGCATCGCGGGCTCGGCATTCCCGGGCGCGTGAAGACGGACGAAAACGGCATCATCACGGCGCCCGCCACCGACGAGGTGTTCATGCGCGAATACATCAAGGAATGGAAGCGGCTGATGAAGGCGACGCCGAAGCTCGTGGTTCAGCGCGAGCCGTGAGCGCGAACATGCAAACCGTCCACGATCCCACGATCAGTTCCTATTACGTCAACGACGAGCTCTACCGCAACCTGGTGGAAAATTTCAGCGATTGGCAGCGCGAGGAGCTGGCAATCGCTGCGCCCGAGGTACGCGATCGTTTCCGCCTGCTGCTCGAGCGCGAAGCGCGCCTGCTCGATGAGCTGCGCTTCGACGAATGGCTGGCAATGTACTCGCCCGAATGCATCTATTGGGTGCCGGGAACGCCGGAGGGCGGTGACCCGCGGCGGGAGATCGCGGTGTCGTTCGACGATCGCCGGCGCATGGAGGACCGGATTTATCGCCTGCGCACTGGCTATGCTTGGTCGCAGGCGCCGAAATCCCGCACGGTGCGGATGATCTCGAATGTCGAAGTATTCGCCACCAGCGAGAGCGCCTTCCGCATGGTCCGCTCCAATTTCCTGATCAGCGAGTTTCGCGTGGACGGGACGCGATTTTTGTCGGGTTGGTGCGGCCACCGCTTCGTCGAGCGCGCGGGGCGTTGGGAAATCCAGGTCCGGCAGGTCAACCTCATCGACTGCGACCGCAACCTGCGTAATCCCAGCATTGTCCTCTGACCGCGATGCCCGATATCTCCACCAGAACCGTGCGCTGCGCAGGCGAGCTTCCCGCCTTCCTCGCTGTGCCGGCCACCGACGCCAAAGCGCCCGCGGTCGTGCTCATGCACGAACGCTATGGCCTGGTGCGGCACACCCGCGATCTCGCCGAGCGCTTCGCGCGCGACGGGTTCGTCTGCATCGCACCGGACTTCTTCCACAAGCATCCGGATCAGGCGGCGCTTCACCGTGGCGACGTCGGCTACGACATGACCGACCCGGAGGCCGTAACCTATCTCGAGGCCGCGATTGCCGAAGTCGCAGCGCTGCCGCAAGTCGACGCGTCGAGGATCGCCGTCAAAGGCGTCTGTCAGACCGGACGCCATCCGCTGGTACTGGCGGCGCAACGGCCGATCGCCGCGGCGCTCGTCTGGTACGGCGCGGCGTCGCAGCGCGAATGGCAGGTCAGCGCGCGCTATCCCAAGGCGCTCGACGAGATCGTCGCCACGGTCGAGTGTCCGGTTCTCGGCATTTTCGGCGAGACCGACCACGTGATCTCGCTCGCCGATGTGCGGCGGCTGCGCGACTGCTTCGATCGTCACGACAAGAGCTATACGATCAAGGTCTATGCCGATGCGCCGCACGGCTGGCTCAACGACACCATGCCGGGCCGCTATCGTCGTGCGCAGGCGGAAGCCGCTTGGGCGCTGCAGCTCGCGTTTCTCGAGCGCGTGCTCGGCCCCGGCTACAACCGCGCGCGCCGCGTGCAGATCTACGAATGCGACCATTCCGCCGATTATGATTTCACCAAGAACGTGCGGATGGAGTAACAATTGGCGTGCGAACGGCGAACAGCGAACGCCGAATAGGCCGTTTGCCTCGCTATTCGCCGCTCGAGCAGGAGCACATCATGGCGCGCGATTTCGAAGACCATTGCTGGAAGGACGTCATCGACGCCGACACCATCCAGATCTACCAGGCCTATCGCCGCAAGATCTACGTCGGTGACAATCCGGCGGTGCTCGCCATCGACCTCTATAACAAGGCCTATCGCGGCGGCGACCGTCCGGTGAAAGAGGTCGACCGCGAATTCTCCGGCTCCTGCGGCGAACACGCCTGGAAAGCGATGGCGCCGACGCAAGCCCTGTTCGCGGCCGCGCGCCGCGCCGGGGTGCCGATCATCTACACCACCCGCCACGTCGACACCGGCGGCGTGCATTCGACCAACCGCAACATCGGTCGCGAAACCGGCGACACCTACGGCATCAAGGCTGAGCTTGCGCCGACGCCGGGCGAACTCATGATCTACAAGGAGCGCGCCTCGGCCTTCTTCGGCACGCCGCTGATCGCGCATCTTCAACAAAAACGCATCGACAGCCTGATCATTTGCGGCGAAAGCACCTCGGGCTGCGTGCGCGCCTCGACCGTCGACGCCTATTCCTACGGCTTCCACAATGTGGTGGTCGAGGAATGCACCTACGACCGCTCGCTCATCACCCACAAAGTCAACCTGTTCGATCTGCATCACAAATACGCCGACGTCATGCATATCGAGGAGGTACTCGCGCATCTCGACGGTCTTGCGCGCGTGCGCAAGGTCGCCTGATCGAGTATTCGTTGGCGCTGACGGAGAGAAAGCATGACCGCGACGGCGCTCGATTCCGTCATCTTCTGCGACATCTTCAGCACGCCGCAGATGCGGGGAGTTTTTTCCGACGAGACGAGGACCGGCTATTGTCTCGATTTCGAGGCCGCGCTCGCCCGCGCGCAAGCGCGCCTCGGCATCATCCCTGAAAAAGCCGCGCGCGAAATCGTGCGCCAATGCCGGATCGAGAACATCGACTTTGCCCGCCTGAAGAAGCAAACCGAGCGCATCGGCTATCCGATCCTGGGCATCGTGCAGCAAATCGTCGAGCTTTGCGCCGACGGTCTCGGCGAATGGTGCCACTGGGGCGCCACCACGCAGGACATCACCGACACCGTGGCGGTCATGCAGATCCGCGCCGCGCTCGAGCTCGTCGAACAGGACATGGAGGCGATCGCGACCGCGCTCGCGGATCTTTCTCGGCGCTATCGTGATACTCCGATGGCCGGCCGCAGCAACCTGCAGCAGGCGGTGCCGCTCACCTTCGGCTTCAAGACGGCGGCATTGCTCGCGGCGATGCAGCGCCACCGCGAGCGGCTGGCCCAGCTCAAGCCGCGGGTCCTGGTCGGCGAGTTCGGCGGCGCGGTCGGCACGCTGGCATCGCTCGGCGCTGACGGACTCAAGGTGCAGGCCGCACTGATGCAGGAGCTCGGCCTCGCCCAGCCGGAGATCGCCTGGCACACGGTGCGCGATCGCATCGGCGAGGTCGCCTGCTTTCTCGGGCTTCTGACCGGCACCCTCGGCAAGATTTCCATGGACGTGAAGCTCTTGATGCAGACGGAGGTCGCCGAGGTCTATGAGCCCTTCCACGAGGGGCGCGGGTCGTCGAGCACGATGCCGCAGAAGCGCAATCCGATCTCGTCCCTTTATATCCACTCGACCGTCGCATTGGTGCGCCAGCACGTCGCCGCGCTGCTCGAAGCCGCCGTGGCCGACCACGAGCGCTCGACCGGCCCGTGGGAGATCGAATGGATCTCGCTGCCCGAAATCTTTCTGCTGGCCTCGGGCGCCCTCGGGCAGACCAAGCTCATCCTGCCCGGACTCGAGGTCGACGCCGATCGCATGCGCGCCAATCTCGACCTCACCCGCGGCATGATCGTGTCCGAAGCCGTCATGATGGGGCTCGCTCCGCATCTCGGCCGTCAACGGGCGCACGATCTCGTCTACGACATTTGCC
>Ga0209647_1002801_pt1 | contig 13937 bp, 14 predicted proteins | sample GraSoi_2013_60cm_FD_185827 | JGI IMG/M metagenome (GOLD analysis project Ga0209647, IMG submission 185827) | Grasslands soil microbial communities from the Angelo Coastal Reserve, California, USA - Sample 9_17_2013_60cm (SPAdes) (version 2) | ecosystem: Environmental > Terrestrial > Soil >... | reverse complement strand
GAACGGTAGCTGCTGAACGCCTCCAGGTACTTCTTGTTGAGCTCGTCATGCTCGACGATCGCCTTGTCGGCGAAGGTCGTCGGCAGGCCAACGTCCTTGGCCGCGCTGTTCAGCTGGACGAGGAGCGACTTCACCTTCGACGACCGGTCCTGGAACGCCTTCTGGTGCTTGGCGAGCAGCTCCTTGTCCTGGCCGCGCAGCAGCATGTTCTTCCATTCCTGGACCTGCACCTTGAACTCGAGCTGCGCGCGGCGCGACAGGTCGCCCGCGTGCTCGACCTTGTCCTGCACGTCGATGGAGGTCGCGAGCTGCGTGTTGAGCCGCGCGATCGCGAACCAGGCGTAGCCGGCGGCGGCGACGATGAGGATGTTCACGAACACGAGGAGCGCCGCGAGGCGGGCGCGAACGGACAGGTTGGCGAAGGACATTGGGGGTCTCCCGGTTGAAGTCCAGCGCACGATAGGATTTCGCGCGCCCCCCGACCATCCACCCGAGGGATGAGTCGAGCCGGAAAACCGTGACGAAAGGACTAGACCAGTTGGACCCTAGGCCTTGATACCGAGCCGGCCGGCGGCGATCACCGCCTCGACGCGGCTCGATACGTTGAGAGCCTTGAAGACCGCGGCCATGTGGTTCTTGACCGTGCCTTCGGCGAGGTTCAGCTCGCGGCAGATGAGCTTGTTGGACTTGCCGTCGAGGAGCAGCAGGAGGACGTCGGCCTGGCGCGGCGTGACGCCGAGCGCTTCCAGCTTGCGGTGCGCGGAGGCGTTCTGCAGGTCGGAGGGTTTGGGCGGCGTCGCCGGCGCCGACATGATCTCGCGCGGCAGGTAGGTTCCGCCCGATAGGACCAGCCTCAGCGCGCTCAGGATCACCTGGCTGGTCGAGGACTTCGGGATGAAGCCGAGCGCGCCGTGCTCGAGCGCCATGCGCACCAGGCTCGGATCGTCTTCGCCGGATACGACCACGACCGGAATCGCCGGGTGGCGCTCCTGCAGGTCGCCGAGCGCGGCGAATCCGGTGACGTCGGGCAGGTGCAGGTCGAGGAGCACCAGGTCGAGGTCCGGATTGGCGTTCGCGATCTCGAGGCCGGCCTGGAAGTTCGCCGCTTCGAGGACTTCGGCGGGCTCGCTCGAGCCCTCCGGGGCCAGCTGCCTGAGCACCGGGCGCAGGCCCTCGCGAATCAGGTGATGGTCGTCGACGATGAGGATCTTCACGACGCGGCGGCCTCGGCTTCCTGCGAGCTTTCCCACTGGCGCCGCGCGAGGCGCGCGCGCCACAGCGATCCGAGCAGCGCGCGCAGGCGCGCGGGGCGCAGCGGCTTGTGCAGGATCTGGTAGCCGGCGTCCTCGGCCTCGCGCAGCGTCTCCGGGCCGATGTCGCCGGTGATGAGCACGCCGCCGACGCCCGGGAAGCGGCGCCTCAGCCTGCGCATGATCTGGATGCCGTTCTCCGGTCCCGGCAGCCGATAGTCGGCGAGGATCATGTCGGGCGCGTCGTCCTCGCGCAGCAACAGGGCATCGGCCTCGGTGCCCGAGGAGGCGGAGAGGACCTTGCAGCGCCAGCCTTCGAGCAGGATGGTCATCGCCGCGCGGATCTCCGCTTCGTCCTCGACCACCAGCACGGTGCAGCCGTCGAGGGCGTCGGCGGTGCTCGGGGCCTCGCGCTCCCGGACCTTTGCCGGATCGCCGTGGGGCACCACGATCGAGAACACCGAGCCGCGGCCCACGCGCGACCTCACCTCGACGCGGTGGCCAAGCAGCTCGGAGGTGCGCTCCACGATCGCGAGCCCGAGGCCGAGTCCCTGCGTACGGTCACGCTGCGGGTTGGCGAGCTGGTGGAACTCGCGGAAGATCTCCTGGTACTTGTCCTCGGGAATCCCGACGCCGGTATCCCACACCTCGATCGCGAGTCCGTCGGGGCGCCGCCGGCAGCCCACCAGGATCCCGCCCTCCTGCGTGTACTGGAGCGCGTTGTTGCACAGGTTGGTGAGGATCCGGTAGAGCAGGATCGAGTCGGTCTCGACGATCGCCGAAGAGCGCCGCACGCGGAATGCGAGATATTTCTGCGTCGCGGGATAACTGAAGGAGTTGCGCAGCCGGTCGAGGACCTGGGCGATGGGAAAATGCGAGCGCTCGACCTTGACCGTCCCGGCGTCGAACTTGGAGACGTCGAGGATCGCGTTGAGGAGCGCCGACATCGAGATCACGGAGGTGCGGATGCTCTCGACGATGCGGCGGTTCTCGGGATTCTGCATGCGCTCTTGGAGGCTCTCCACCAGCAGCACGACTGCTTGCATCGGCTGGCGCAGGTCGTGGCTCGCGGCGGCGAGGAAGCGCGTCTTCGCGCGGCTCGCCTCGTCGAGCGCGTCCTTCTGCGCGATCAGGCTTTCGAGGAGCCGCGTGCGCTCCACTTGTTTGGCGAAGGCGTCCATCATCAGCTTGTGCGAATGGCGCCCGACGAGCGAGACCGAGACCACGAAGATCGCCCCGACGCCCGCAACCGAGCGGTAGACCTCGGTGTTCTGCAGCATCGCGGCGACCAGCGTCGGCCCCATCGCGGTCGCGACCCAGGCGTAGTACGCGGGCGGATAGCGCGAAGGGTTGGCGACCTGGAACGTCGCGAAGATGGCGAAGATGAAGAAGAAGAGGAGCGTGTACTCGGGCGACTCGGGCCGGAACAGGACGGTCGCGGCGCCGAGGATCCCCCAGGCCGACCCGCCGGTGGCATGCGCCGTGAGGGCGACCACGCGCCAGCGCTGCTCGTCGCGCGAGCTTTCGGGCGCGAGGCGGTAGCTGCGCCCGAGCATGATGCGCACGATGTTGACGCCGACGAAGTAGGCGACCCAGGCCGCGAGGAACAGGGGCGGGAGCGCGTGCCTCAGCAGCCACACCGAGAGCAACGCGAAGAGCGACGCGATCAGCAGAGCGCGATGGTAGGCCCCGAAATGCTGCTGCAGGACCTGGCCGAGGACCTGGTCCTCGGGCGCGGATGCGGGAGCCGCCTCAGTTGAGGATGGCGGTCTTGTCGCGCCGTAAGGCACGGGCTCCCTCGTGCACGCGGGAATTCGCCGAGACGTGCTGGCGCAGGAACTCCATCTGGTCGGCCAGGATGCGGCGATTCGCGAGGATCAGGAACTCGGCGCGATTCGGGACGTAGGGCGCGTACATGAGCTGCATGCGCGCCTCTTCGGGGGTACGGCTTCCCTTCCTCTGGTTGCACGCGCGGCAAGCGGTGACCACGTTCATCCAGGTATCGCGTCCGCCCCGCGACATCGGCAGGATGTGGTCGCAGGTGAGGCGATAGGGCGAGAAGTCGCCGCCGCAGAACGCGCAGATGAAGCGATCGCGGTTGAAGAGCTCGCGATTGTTGAGCGGCGGGACCTGGTTGAAGCCCTTGATCGCGAGCGCCTTGCCGCGGATGGCGATGATCGAATTGGCGGTGATCTGCGAGCGCTCGCCGGTGCGATGCGAGCGCCCGCCGTAGACCGTGAAGGCCTCGTTGCCGACTTCCCAGGCAACGCGCTCCTTGGCGTAATACCACACCGCCTGCTGCCAGGAGACCCAGCGGTGGGGCACGCCGTGTTGGTCGAGCGTGAGGATGAGGGGGAGGCTTCTCATGGATAATTCGTACGGCGTTGGAGCGGACCTGCGGCCGCTCAACGCCGGCGAGTATCAATCCTGCACCAATTTACCAAATTTCAGTCGTTAATGCTTGTTTTGAGGGAAGAACCATGAACCTGGACCGCGTCGACTCGGGGCGCAACCTGGCCACCGACTTCAACGTGATCATCGAGATCCCGATGAACGCCGACCCGATCAAGTACGAGATCGACAAGGAAACGGGAGCCCTCTTCGTCGACCGCTTCGTGTCGACGGCGATGCACTACCCGTGCAACTACGGTTACGTACCCCGCACGCTCGCCGACGACGGCGACCCAGTCGATGTGTTGGTGATCACTCCGTACGCCCTGATGCCGGGGGTCGTGGTGCGCTGCCGCCCGATCGGGCTGCTCAAGATGAAGGACGAGGCGGGCGGCGACACCAAGCTGCTGGCCGTGCCGATCGACAAGCTCACGCCGCTCTACCGCTCGATCGAGACTACGCGCGACCTGCCGGAGATGACGTTGTCGCAGATCACCCATTTCTTCGCGCACTACAAGGACCTCGAGCCGGGCAAATGGGTCAAGGTCGAGGACTGGGGCACCCCCGAGGAGGCGAAGCGCGAGATTCGCGACGGCGTCGCGCGCTTCAAGAAGAACGCCGCCAAGCGCAAGTGACGTAATCCGCGCTCCGGGCGAACGACAGACCCGCAATGCATCGCATCGCGATCCTCCTCCTCATGGCCAGCCTGCCGGCGCTCGCGGCGCCCGACTGCACCGTCCGCTCGGGCCCGAACACCGCGGCCCTCGTCGAGCTCTACACGTCCGAAGGGTGCTCGAGTTGCCCACCCGCGGACCAGTGGCTGTCCTCGTTCGCCCGCACCCGGCGGGCGCTCGTCGTCCCGATCGCATTCCACGTGAGCTACTGGGACTACATCGGCTGGAAGGATGCCTACGCCGAGCTGCGTTTCGGCGAGCGCCAGCGCGAGCGCGCCAAGGCGTCGGGCGCCTCGATGGTCTATACGCCGCAGGTGATGATCGGCGGGCGCGATTTCCGCGAGTGGTCGAGCGAGGCGCAAGTGGAACGCCGGCTCGAGGCGCTCAATCGCGCCGCGCCGCGAGCGCAGATCGAGTTGCGCGCGACGGCCCAGCCCGATGGCAGCTTGCGGCTCGCGGCCCAGGCGAAGCTCGCTCCTTCCGCGCGTGCCGCCGACGCGGTGCTGCAATTGGCGGTCGCGCAGAACGGCCTCGCGAGCCGCGTCACCGCGGGCGAGAACCGCGGCGAGCACCTGCGCCACGATTTCGTCGTCCGCGACTTCCGGACCTTCGCCCGCAAGGCGCCTGGCGATGGCGAGATTGCCGCCGAAGCCGCCGTGGCGCCGGGGGCTGGCTGGGAGGTCGATCGCCTTTCGGTTATCGCCTTCGTCCAGGACCGCAAGACCGGGGAAATCCTCCAGGCGCTCTCCGCGCCCGTCTGTCGCAGCTAGGCCTCCAGCCGTCTGTTAGGTTTGGGGCCTTGGTCCGGTCTTTATCGGCAATGCTCTCGCCTTCCCGCCAGGTCCAGTTCGAGCAGGTCGTGCGCGCCTACGCCAACGACCTGTTTCGATACCTTTATTGGTTGTGCCGCGACCGGGCACAGGCCGAGGACCTGGTGCAGGAGACGTTCGCGCGCGCCTGGTCCGGGTGGGAGGACCAGCGCGACGAGAAAGCCGCCAAGGCCTGGCTCTACACCATCGCGCGGCGCGAGCATGCGCGGCTCTTCGAGAAGAAGCGCCTCGATGTCGATCCCGACGCCGACCTGGAGCAGGTGCTTGCCCACGGGGCGCAGGATCCGTCGGTCTCGCTCGACGTCCGCAAATGCTTCGGCCTCATTCCCGAGGCCTTCCGCGACGCCCTCCTGCTGCAGGTGCTGGGCGGCTTGTCCTCCGCGGAGATCGCCGCGACCACCAACACCACCGAAGAGGCCGTGAACATGAGGCTCAGCCGCGCCCGGAAGGCGCTGCGCGCCTTGCTCGAAGGGACGCCCGCGCAAGCGCGCTCCCGGGAGACGAACCGATGAACTGCATCGATTTCCGCCGCGGCGTGCTCATCGCACCGCTGCAGCTCGACGAGGGCGCGCGCGAGCATTCCCTCGCCTGCGCCGCGTGCAACGAGTTCCTGCAACGCCAGCGCGAGCTCGACGCGGGCCTCTACGACGCCATGCGCGTTCCGGTCCCCGACGGCCTGGCCGATCGCATCCTCGTCGCGCAGGGGCTTCGCGGGCGCCAGCGCCGCTGGATGTGGGGCCTCGCCGCCACCGTGATCCTCGCCGCCGGCCTCGGATTTGCGGTGCCACGCCTGAGCGGCGAGGCGCTTGCGCACGAGGCGATCGCGCACGTTGCCGAAGAGCCGCAGTCCTTCCGCGTCGTGACGCAGCAGGCCGCGCACTTCCTCGACGACACGCTCGCCGCCCAGGGCGCGCGGCTCGGCGTCGCGCTGGGCGAGGTCACCTACGCGCAGCTTTGCCCGATGAAGGACCAGAAGGCGCGCCACCTCGTGGTGAGGACGCCCGACGGCCCCGTCACCCTGCTCCTCATGCCCGACGACCACGGCTGGCGCCGGCGCGCCGTGGTCGAAAGCGGTGGCATGACCGCGATCACGATTCCCACCGCGCGCGGCACGATCGCGATCGTCGCATCCAGCCGGCCGCAGGCGCTCGCGATCGAACGCTCCCTGGTCCTCTCCTGAGGCGCACCGACATGACCGACTTCTTCATGCCCTACTCGCGCGTCGGCGAGCTCGCCGGCCTTCGTCCCTACCTCCTGCGCGTCGCGCGCGCCCGCCTGCGCGACGAGCAACGCGCCGAGGACGTCGTGCAGGAGACGCTCCTTGCCGCGGTTCGCTCGGCAGGCACGTTCGCCGGGCGCTCGAGGCTGCGCACTTGGGTCACCGGCATCCTGCTGCACAAGGTGGACGACGCTTTCCGCGAGGCGGCGCGCGAGGCGTCGACGCGAGTGCAGACGCATGACGCCGACTGCGACGATCCCGAGTTCGACGCCTCGGGGACCTGGCGCGCGCCGTTCTCCGCATGGACCGATCCGGAGCTGGCCCTCGAATCGAGCCGCTTCCGCGCCGCGTTCGACGCCGCAATCGGCCAGCTGCCGCCGCAGCAATCGGCGGCGTTCGCGATGCGCGAGCTGAAGGGGCTCGACACCGAATCGATCTGCGCCGCGCTCGGCGTTACGCCCAACAACCTCGGCGTGCTGTTGCATCGCGCCCGCATGGGGCTGCGCCGCGCGCTCGACCGCGACTGGTTCTCGGTGGCCTCGGCCGGCTAGGCCGCGCGTTTCAATCGACCGGGCATGCGGCCACCGGTTGCGCGCCCGGACGGCGCAACCCCAGCCCCGCGAGCAGTGCCAACGCGATTCCGATGAGCGCCATCCCCGCGAGCTCCAGCGGCGGCGGCCGCTCGCCCAGCTGCAGCGCCGAGGCGAGCACCGCGATCACGGGGATGCCGAGCGCGTTGAGGCCAGCGATTCCCGCCGGCGTATGCGAGAGCACGTAGGCCCATAGCCACCAGCCGAGCGCAGTCGCGAGGACCGTCGAGAAGGCAAGCGCGAGGATGAATTCCTGCGTCCATTGCACCGGAGCGTGCGGATGCAGCATCGCGAGGAGTGCCAGCGAGAAGAAGCCGAAGAGCAGCTGCCATGCCGTCAGGAGCAGCGGGTCGGCGCCCGGTGTGGGCCACCGCTTCGAGAGCACCGCCGCGAGCGCCCAAACGGCGCCGCCGGTCACGGCGAGGGCGCTCCCCGCGAGGCTGGTGAGCTCCCACGGCGCCACGATCAGCGTGAGGCCCCCGAAAGCGAGCGCCACCGCGATCCACTGCGCGCCGCGCATGCGCTCGTGGATGACGAAGTGCGCGAACACGATCATCCAGAAGGGCATCGTGAACACCAGCACCGAGGTGCGGCCCGCGCCGGCGACCAGCAGCGCGAAATGCGACAGCGCGACGAAGAGGGCGACCTGCAGCGTGCCGAGCACGATCGCCATCCGGTAGCTCGACAGGGCCAGCGGGCGGCGTTGCGCCTTCACCAGCGCGAAGAGGAGCGCGGCGCCGAGGCCCACGCGCAACGCGGCGAAATCGAACGGGTGCGCGTAGCGCAGCCCGACCTTCATCACCACCCACGAGTAGCCCCAGATCACCACCATCGCCACGAGCGCGGCGAGCGGCGCCCCCGCTGCCTTTCTCACGAAGATCGCGCTGCCGGCGCGGGCTTCGCGCGGATGTGCAGCGCGGGCCCCTGCGGCGATTTCCACCGCAGGTCGTCGCGATCGAGGCTCTCGACTTGCGCGACCACGAGCGAATCGAACCCGCCTTCCGCGGCCGGGGCCGCGTTCACGATCGTTCCGGCCGCCTGCTCGCCGAAGGCCGCGCTGAAAACGCTCTCGCCGGGCGCGGGGCGCTCGGTCCCGTCGATGTGGGCGAGCGCCATGCGCCGCTTGACGGCGCCGCGGTATTGCGTGCGCGCCACGATCTCCTGGCCCGGGTAGCAGCCCTTGGTGAAGCTCACGCCGCCGACCAGGTCGAAGTTCGCCATCTGCGGCACGAAGGCCTCCTGCGTGGCGGCGACGATGGTCGCGATGCCGGCGCGGATCGAAGCGCGCTCCCAGTCGTCAACTCCCCCGCGCGCTGCGCCGCCGGCGAGACGCTCGAGCAACGGCGCCGCCGCGGTCGCGGGCACGATCGCCACGAAGCGGTCGGTCTCGAGCGCCACGCAGGTCGCGCCATCCTTCTCGGTCGAGGCCATCGCGGCGGGAGCAACGCCCCAGTGGCGCGCGACCAGCGCCGCGGCGCCTTCACCGACGAGGCCGATCCGCGCGAGGCGCGGGCTCGCGTCTTCGATCTTCACCTTCGAGCGCAGCACGAACATGGCGAGGCGCTTGGCGACGCTCGCGGCGATCTCGGCGGGAAGCAGCAGGAGGTAGCCGTCGGCGCGGCGCATTAACAGGAAGGTCGCGAGGAGACGCCCCTTGGGCGAGCACCAGCCGCTCCACTGCGCGCCGCCCACGGGCAGCGCCTGCACGTCGCTCGTGAGCTGGCCGTGCAGAAACGCGGTCGCGTCGTCCCCCGCCACGCTGATGAGCGCGTTATGGGAAAGATCGACCACGAGAGGCGCAGGCATGCAGGTGACAGATGGGTGCGGAGAAGCGGAACTCAAGTATAGCGAGGCGGCGGTCGAGCTCTCGCTCGGCGCCTCGCGGCTCGCGGCCGCGCTCCTCTGCGCCATGGCGTTCGCCACGCTCGCGGTCCTCGCCGCCACGCCCGGCGCGGTCGCCGCGCGCATCCTCCTCGCGACCGCGGTCGCCTGCGCGGCGCTCGAGTGCGCGCACGGCCTGGGGGCCGGCGGCGCCGGCCGGCGCGCCCTGCGGCTGCGCGCCTCGGGCGAGATCGAAGTGCGTTCGCCCGGCGGGCGCTGGCGCCGCGGGTGCCTGCGCGCGGGCTCGTTCGTGGCGCCATGGCTCACGCTGGTGCTGTGGCGCGCCGAAGGATCGCGCTTCGACCGCGCGGTCGTCATCCTGCCCGACATGCTCGGCGAGGAGGAATTCCGGCGGCTGCGCGTGTGGTTGCGCTGGGCGTAGAATCCCGGCAACCCATTCGCGGAGGGGAGCAATGTTCCTCACGATCGTGCTGTTCATCGTATGCGCGCTGCTCGCGTTCACGAGCGTGCCCTTCATCATGCGGCTGGTCCCGCCCAATCCGTACTTCGGGATCAACACGCCGAACACCAAGCGCAACAACGAGATCTGGCTGGTGGTCAACGCCTTCGCCGGCTGGGCGCTGCTGGCCGCCTCCGGCCTGATGGCGATCGCCCTCGCGTTCTACTCCGGGACGTGGTGGCTCAAGCCGTGGTGGGTGCAAATCCTGCTCCTCATCGTGCTGATCGGCGGCGCACTCGGCGCTACCCTTTGGTTCGAGCGCCGCGTGACCTGATCCGGCGCCCCCGCCGCGCTCGGGCGCGGTAAGATTCGCCCCTTCACGCCGTTCGATTCGGGCGGCGTTTCGCGACCACGGAGGAACTTCGCTTGAAATCGCTCCCCCTTTTCCGCCTGGGCCTGTTGGCGCTGGCCGCTGCCGCCGCCACCGCGCAGGCACTCGACTATCCCCGCACCGAGAAGAAGTCCGTCACCGACACCTTCCACGGCGTGCAGGTCACCGAGGACTATCGCTGGCTCGAGGATGCCGGCGATCCCGCCGTGAAGGCCTGGACCGAGGAGGAGTTCAAGGTCGCGCGTGGCGTGCTCGACGGCGTGCCGGCCCGCACGGAGCTGAAGGCCCGTTTCAAGGAGATCCTGGGAACGGCGCCCCTGCGCTATTTCGCCTTCTACCAGCGCGGCTCCTTCTTCGCGCTCAAGCGCCAGCCGCCAAGGAGCCAGCCGTTCCTGGTGGTGATGAAATCGGCCGGGGACGTGAAGAGCGAGCGCGTGCTGATCGATCCCGTGACGCTCGACGCCAAGGGGACCACCGCGATCGACTGGTACCGGCCCTCGCTCGACGGCCGCTACGTCGCCGTGTCGCTCTCCGAGGGCGGCAGCGAGGACGGCTCGGTGCACGTGTTCGACGTCGCCACCGGCAAGGCGCTCCCGGACATCGTGCCGCGCGCGCAATACCCGACGGGCGGCGGCAGCGTCGAGTGGAACGAGGAGGGCACCGGCTTCTTCTACACCCGCTACCCGCAGGGCGACGAGCGCCCCAAGGACGACGTCAACTTCTACCAGCAGGTGTGGTTCCACAAGCTCGGCACGCCGGCGAGCGCCGACGCCTACGTGATCGGCAAGGAGTTCCCGCGCATCGCCGAGACGCAGCTGCGCTCGACGAACGACGGCAAGTACCTCCTCGCGAGCGTCGCCAACGGCGACGGCGGCGAGTTCGCGTACTACCTGCGCGATCCGGCGGGGAAGTGGACGAAGTTCGCCGACCACGCCGACAAGATCCGCGAGGTCGCGCTGGGCTTCGATGGCCGCCTCTACGCGCTGTCGCTCAAGGGCGCGCCGCGCGGCAAGGTGCTGGCGATGCCGATGGCAAAGCCCGAGCTCGCCAAGGCGGTCGTGCTGGTCCCGCAGGGCGAGGCGAGCATCCAGGACCTCGCTCCCACGGCGACGCGAGTCTACGTCGACTACATGGCGGGCGGGCCTTCCGAGGTCCGCGTCTTCGACCTGAAGGGCAAGGCGCTGCCGGCGCTGCCGACGGAGCCCGTCTCGACCGCGGGCATCGGCGTGCGGCTCGGGGGTGACGATGTCCTCTTCGGGGCGGAGAGCTTCGTGAAGCCCTTCGCGTGGTACCGCTACACCGCGGGCGATGGCAAGCTCGAGAAGACGGCGCTTGCCGGCGAATCGAAGGTGTCGTTCGACGACGTCGAGGTGTCGCGCGAGATGGCGGTGTCGAAGGACGGGACCAAGGTGCCGCTCAACATCCTCATGAAGAAGGGAACGAAACGGGACGGCTCCAATCCGGTGCTGCTCACCGGCTACGGCGGCTATGGCATCAACCTCGCGCCGAACTTCGGCCTCTCGCGACGCATCTGGATCGACCACGGCGGCATCGTCGCGATCGCCAACCTGCGCGGCGGCGGCGAGTTCGGCGAGGAATGGCACCTCGCGGGCAACCTCACGCGCAAGCAAGCGGTGTTCGACGACATGATCGCGTGCGCGCAGCACCTGGTCGCTCGCGGCTACACCAAGCCTGAGCGCCTCGCCGCGGAAGGCGGCAGCAATGGCGGCCTGCTGATGGGCGCCATCCTCACGCAGCGCCCGGACCTTTTCCGCGCGATCGTGAGCCATGTCGGCATCTACGACATGCTGCGGGTCGAGCTCACGCCCAACGGCGCCTTCAACGTGACCGAGTTCGGCACCGTGAAGGATCCGGCGCAGTTCAAGGCGCTCTACGCGTACTCGCCCTATCACCACGTGAAGGACAAGACGGCGTATCCGGCCGTGCTCCTTACGTCCGGGGCCAACGACGGGCGGGTCGACCCGTACAACTCGAAGAAGATGGCCGCGCGCCTGCAGGCGGCCACCTCGTCGGGACGCCCCGTGCTGCTGCGCATCGCATCCGACACCGGACACGGCATCGGCACCAGCCTCGAAAAGCGCATCGAGGAGAGCGCCGACACCTACGCGTTCCTGATGAGCCAGCTCGGCATGCAGTAGGCCCGCGATGCCCATCGCAGCGATCGGTTGCTAGAGAAGCCGAGCTTGTCGCAGCCGATCGCGGAATGGCGCGACATCGACGTCGAGACGTTCCGGCGCGAGATCCTGCCGCGCTATCGCCCCGCGGTGATGCGCGGCCTCGTGGGGAAATGGCCCGCGGTTGGGAAGGGGCGCGAATCGGCGCAGTCGCTCTGCGCCTACCTCGCCGCGTTCGACCGCGGGGCTGCCGTGGACGTGATCCGCATGCCCCCGAGCGCCCGCGGGCGCATCTTCTACACCGATAACCTCGAGGGCTTCAACTTCACGCGCGATCGCCAGCCGATATCGCGGGCGATCGAGCGCATGCGGAGGAATGCCGCGCTGGAGAACGGCGCCACGCTCGCCGTGCAAAGCGCGCCGCTCGCCGAATGCCTGCCGGGTTTCGCCGAGGAGAACCGGCTCGCGATACTGCCGGGTACCGTGGCGCCACGGATCTGGCTCGGCAACGGCGTCGTCACCCCGGCGCATTTCGACGAGTCGAGCAACGTCGCCTGCGTGGTGGCGGGAACGCGGCGCTTCACGCTCTTTCCGCCAGAGCAGATCGCGAACCTCTACATCGGGCCGATCGGCTACGCGCCGACGGGCACGCCGATCAGCCTGGTCTCGTTCCGCGAGCCCGACTTCGAGCGCTTCCCGCGCTTTCGCGAGGCGCTCGAGGCCGCCGAGGTGGCCGAGCTCGGCCCCGGCGACGCGATCTACATCCCGGCGCTGTGGTGGCACCACGTGGAATCGCTCGCGCGCGTGAACATGCTGGTCAACTACTGGTGGAAGGGCGAGCCCGGGGCGGCCGCGGGCGCCGATTCCGCGTTCGACTGCCTGGTCCACAGCCTGCTCAACCTCAAGCACCTGCCCGCGGAGCAGCGCAAGGCGTGGGGGCGTATCTTCGAGCACTACCTCTTCGACGCGAGCGCCGATCCCGCGGCGCACATTCCCGAGCCCAAGCGCGGCGTCCTCGGCGAGATCTCGCCGGAGCTCGCGCGGCAGGTGCGCGCGTTCCTCGCAGGAAAGCTCAAGGACTGAGCGTCGCGCGCCGCCCCAGGACTGACTTCAATCCCAGATGCATGACGAAAGCATCGAAGGCACAGTCGGTGAATGGGAGGGCGTGGCCGTCTTGATATACCGCGTTGCGATCACGGTATCGATGGTCTTTCGCACGGTGATCCCCTTGGCCCTGAGCGACCGAGAGTTTCTCGCCGCCTCGAGGGCGAGTTCAGGTCTCGGGAATCCCCAACTGTCGAAGCGGAGCGATGTAATGCTCGTCGCGAAGGTGAAGATAGCTCTCGTCGGAGGAGACCAGAACCCTTCGCACGTACCCGATGCTGAACGTCGGTCGCAGTGCGAGCAGCCTGCCCTTGATTTCCTGTGCTCGTGTCAGATTGCCAGCACCCAACTGTGCGACCATCAGGTTCGCCAGCGCCCACATGGAGTCCGGGGCCAGCGCCGCCGATTTCTCGAGCCAGGTGACTGCGTCCTTGTGGCGGCCCATGCTGATCAATGAATAGCCCATCCAATTGATCCATGACCAACGCAGCGGATCTTTGGGCGACTGGGCCAAAGCGGTCGTGATTGGCTCCAGTGCCAATTCGGGCGCTCCAGTTCGGAGCATCATCAAGCCCTTGAAAGCGCGTGCACTTACGCAGTTCGGATCGAGTTCCAGGGCGATGTCATTCTCTGCCACAGCCGCTGCCAAGCGGTCTTGCTGCAGGTGCACGCGAGCCATAGCGTGGCGCGCCGAAGCATCCTCGCCATCCAGCTCAATGGCTTGGTGCGCATAGTTTTCAGCCTGGAGGATGTCGGCCTCGCTCTGGCCACCGGGCCACGATAGCGCTCGCATGGCTACCAGCTCGGCTAGCCCCGCCAGCGCCGGCTGGTATTGGGGCTGCACGTCCAGCGCGCGAGTCAACAGCCTTTGCGCCTCATCGATGTTTTCCAGTGTTGCTCCCCGATGCCAGGCGGCCCAGCCGCGCATCACAAGGTCCACTGCATCAGCGTTGTCCGGGTTCTCGCGCAGCGACCGGCTTGCTTCGACTCGCACCAGGGTCAAATTCATAGCGACCGCGAGGCGGGTCACAATCTCACGACGGATGCTTCGGGCCGCCGATCTGTGAACCTC
>Ga0209647_1002799_pt1 | contig 13940 bp, 17 predicted proteins | sample GraSoi_2013_60cm_FD_185827 | JGI IMG/M metagenome (GOLD analysis project Ga0209647, IMG submission 185827) | Grasslands soil microbial communities from the Angelo Coastal Reserve, California, USA - Sample 9_17_2013_60cm (SPAdes) (version 2) | ecosystem: Environmental > Terrestrial > Soil >... | reverse complement strand
AGAAAGGCAGAACGGTAGGGGGCCGCGGCGTCCAACTGCCTCTTTGCTGATCCACTCTACGCCCTGCCTTCGTTCAACATCTTGACTACGCGATGGCAGAGATCGTGCCGCAACAATCAGCCTATTTGGGGTAAGACAAGGGAAGCTGCGATAAGACCTAACAAGAGGGCTTTAGATTCAGAATAATTGCCGTTTTTGATTCCTGCCCTGGCAGTTCCTTGATAGAATTGCATCCTTGCTGGTCTTGAGGGATTAATTCGACCAGAAATTGCCAGTTCTACCTCTTCTGGGAAATTGGAAAGCCGGCTAAAACCGACGTCAGAAGAGAACCAGAGGCATTTCAGCCGAGCGACGGAAGTCCATGAAGGCGTTTTCTGCTCAGACGACCGAATTCTATTAGGTCTTATCGCAGCTTCCCTTGTGTTGCCCCCGTTACGAGTTGCGGGTTCTTCTGCATCTCCTTGCACGGGGTTCGACCGACCGTCGGCTGTCCCTTGCGAGAAATTTAAAGGACATAGTGAGCAGAGCTTGCGCTCCGAAAGATCCGGAGACGGACTCGATAATAAAGGCTTACATCCGATTGGATCCCACCTCGGGTTCCATCCTGGCCGAAGAGCTCGGAATTGAAATAGTCGAAGATCAAAAACAGAGCGAAACCGAGGAATTGAAACATCTTCGGCTTGAGGTAGTGAACAAATACAAAGAGTATGACGCCCAGGGCTTGGATTACGACCTAGAGATATACGACCGTCAGGAACGACCTGCATAGATGAGGGCAGTTCGCAAACCGTCCCTTACCGCGCGCTTTGACCGCGTCACTAGCAAACACCGAGACAGCGACCGCTGGACTGTAACTCTCAAACGGTTGAGATAAATGCTACTTCTTCAAGAAATCTTTCGCGCCGGGCAGGAAGTTGCTTCTGCAACCGAAAAAACTCTCCCTGACATTCTCAATCGCCTTCTCGGGCATTTATTGGGCTGGCCGTTTAGGGTCACCTCAGGATGCGTAGCCGATCGCAGCGGCAACGAAACGGCGAGTTTCGGGTCGGTTATTTACGCCGCTCCCGCCGGCGACCGTACTCCGGAAACGAATGCTATTCCTGCGGACGCCGTAGCCGCCGTTATAGATACTTACGAAAACCTGGATCTTGAAAATTTCCATGCCGCATACGAGCGCATTGCACAGGCGAAGACGCTGAAGAAAAGTCCGGCTCCCGATCTGAAGGAATTTCCGATCACAACCATAACGTTGGGGATTATCTTTGCCCGGCGCTCGGCTCTGCCGCTAGACGACCTTGGTGAGGAGCTCGACCGCTTGAATGCAAAAACCCCGAGCCGAGGGTGGGCCGATATGGTAGTTGTTGCTACCGTCGGGGTGCTCAATTACGCGGTCCAGTTTCCGGGGGAAGGCCTGAGCGGTGATTTTCTCCCGGCAGGCGAGGGGGCGGTTGCCGCTTTCACCCCACCTATGTACATCGTCATCGTGATGAGGCCAACGGGGGCCTACGCACTCAATCAGATGCTGGCGTTCCTTGTTGGCCACCTCGCTATCTTTTCTCCGGGAGCGAAGTTGCCCGATCGAGCTCATATGCTGAAAGAGGTCCCACAACAAGCCGTAACGATCTCAGGATATCAGTACAACTTGAGCGGCGACCTCGTCGGCGTGCCACGGCAATTCTACAACGACCGTTATCTCCCGCCGTTGCCTATGCGAATTGAAGATCAACGGGGTGACCTTTTGTGTACCCTTCAGTTTCTGCCTTGGCAGGATGGCGGAACGGTCTTGCTCAGAGGTAAATTGCCGTTGGAGGGGCTCCTGCTCTTTCTAGGCAATGACGTTCTACGGCGGGGCGGAATAGTTAAGCGCCCTGATGCGCAGATTTCTTACGTTCTGCCGATCACACAGACGCATTTTAACCAGATGCTCGCTAGAATTCAGCAGCAGTCCAATATGATCGTGCGAAATGATCAGACGAGATGGATTATCCAGAAATTCGCAGATGAAGGCTCGCAATCACCATTCTGGGCGCGTTTACTCATCGGGATAATGCATCTAAGAGATGCTGTCTTCCTTGATCCATCGGGTCGCGACGGATTCGACAAGTCATATGAATTTATCATCGCCTCTCTCATAAACGCACGTAGAGCGTCGGACAAAATCGTCCAACTCTGGATGGAGCATGCCCGCAAAGTCGGTTTGGGCGAAGTTGTTCGACTTGAGGGGCGAGCAATTCACATAGGTGAGAGTATCGATATGGAACTCAGAAAAGAGGTGGAAACTTTCCTCAATGTTGCGGTGCGTGCATTTAAGCAGGGCATGCAGAACCTTGCTAGAGAGCTGCAGATCGATATCGGTTTTCTGTTCCAAAAACAGACGAACTTTGACACTGGAATTGCTACACTTGAGACCGTCGATTCTCTCTTAGCCGAGTATTTGCGGAAAACACGCACCTGGTCCGACCGCTTGCTTGAAAGCCGCATCGCCATCGAGCATAAAGGCTGGATGTTACCCCGGGTAATGTACTCCGAAGTGGGAACTGGCATTAAAGCCGATGAACCGCTTATTTCCGGTCAACCCGTCTCCGAATTCGTCAGGTTCATCTTCGATCGCCTGAGCTGCTTCGTCGAGGAATTCACGGCGCACTGCTTGCAAAAACGAATGCCAAAGGGATTCACCATAACCGAGATACCTCTTGCTCGTCGACTGCCAGAAGCACCGGAGCGTTTCGGGATTACTCTTGCGAGCGGCGGATTGCCAGCGTGGCAGATCTTGTACCACAATTCTTCGTTCGAAGAGACATAAATTAGGCATCCTCCGTAGCGGGGCGGCGAATAGCCAACACGGCAGGCGTGGGGCGAAGGCTGTAAACGCTAACGACCGGCGTCGAACGTTCCGGCCCTAATTGCATCCCTTAGTGGAATTGTCGTCCGACTAAGCTGGCGACAGCGCGACAGAATTTCTCGAAGGTATTGTCCGTCTCGTCGGCGGTAATGGGAACCGCTCTTCCGTCCCGTCCCGGAAAGCAGTTATCGCCACTCGAGACCAGCGATCGATCCGAGCTGGATCACGAAGGGATGATACGGCGGGCAATAGTAGGCTCGCTGCACGCCGCGCATCGCGTCCGTCAGCTGACCGGGATCGAAAATGTCTGCCACCACGACCTCAGCGCCGAGACTCTGGAGCCGATCGCTCCGGGCGTCCGGGATACGGACGGCGGCTCGTACTGGCCGCCCTTTGGCCAGCAGCTGAGTAACAACAGCGCCACCGGTCCGTCCGGTTGCGCCGGTTACGAGAATTTTTGGGTTAGTCATAATAAGGAAACTCGAGTAGTATTTTGTTGTCGGTACGATATCGTACCCTAAATTACCGAACTATTGGTACGAGATCGTACCGTTTGCAAGTGAAAATGTCCGAAATCAAAAAAACTAAGCGTCGCTCTCCCTCACCCCGCGTTCAGGCCAAGTCTGTCTCCAGTTCCACCCGCGACCGCGTGCTCTATGCGGCGTTTTCCCTATTTCGTGAACAGGGCTTCTCCAGCACCAGCATGCTGGATATTGTCACCCGAGCCCGAATATCGAAACGCGATCTCTACGCCCTATTCAAGGACAAGCACGCAGTATTGGCGGCCTGCATTAGTGAACACACCGAACAAATGCGACGAACCTTGGATATGACGACTCCGGTGCCACAGACCCGGGAGGCTCTAACCAAGTTGCTTGTCGAGTTCGGCATATCCATCTTGAAGACAGTGTGCCATCCGGATGCATTGACTGTTTTTCGCCTCGCGATCGCAGAATCCGATCGTGCTCCCGAGGTCGCTCGCACCCTCGATAACACTGGGCGTGAGGCTAACCAAAAAGCGCTCTCCGGACTGATCAGAAACGCTCAATCCCTCGAATTGATCGGTGCCGGCGACCCGGCCCTTCTGACAGCTCGCTATATCACTGTGCTCTGGGGAGATCTCCTGATCCGGCTACTAATGCGTGTGCGCGAGGCGCCAACCCAAAGAGAAATGCTTGCCCGTGCGCGTGCCGCCACGGAGATGCTAATGGCCGATCCGTAGCGAGGCCCTCGTTCTTCCGACTTCGTCAGCGTCCCTGTTGTGGAGCGCGCCTTCCCGCGGCAGCGCATGCGCGTCAAAATAAGCAAAGCGAACCTTTGTCCCGGAGGGACGAAATGAAGCTAGCTAGGCATCAAATGCCTGGGAAATGAGCAAACACGATCCGTCCCGTAGGGAACGGTCTGATCCGAGGCGCTAGGGTTTGTTCAACGTCCAAGACAATCGGCCCTGCTTCGGTTGTCCTCTAAAGAAAATCGAGCGGATCCACCAATTCAAGGTCGGGCGATTCCCTAATGAATTGTTTTAGCAGGAACTCATGCCCCTGGCCGTAGAGGACCACGATCCGTTCGTTAGGCCCTTCGATGAGCCGGGTAAGATTAGCAAACATCTCCAGATTTCTTAGATGCCAGCTCGCAACCAATTTAGCGCAGACATAGTTATCGCTATCGCCAATCCGAGCCATGTACATGTAGGGTTCACCTCACGAAACGGAATTTTTAGCACGTTAAGGCCTTTTGTGGGTGATTTGACCAAAAGAAAACGCGCCAGGATTTGATTACAGCTCGTTTCACCGCAAATCCGGGTGCTGACTACCTTTTCTTTTCCGGGCATTGGGTTTGTCTGACAGCGTGGCACTGCGCTCATCGTTCACGAGGATAACAGAGCCCTTACAGTGCTTTAATTTCCGTTTCGTGAGGTGAACCCTTAATTAACCTGATTGGGCAACAATGGAGACCGTCAACGAAATCAAAACGCTGATCGAAGCGACGGCCCAACTGAGCGAGGCGTTCAACGGCTTAGCTCGGAAGCTGAATCAAGAGCGAGTAAAGATTGGCAGGAGTCGGGTTTATCCAAGTCAGGAACTGAACATTCTTCACGCTAGACTGTGGACTCTTCGGTCCGCGGTCGACCTGCTTAAAGGTGAGGTGTTGTTAGCCAAAGCGCCCGGTGCGCGTGGTTGAGGAGCAAAGAGAAAAGCGGGCCCAGGAATGGCGCCAGGCAGAGCAAGTACGCAAGCGTTGGCACGACGCGAACCCGGCTGGCCCTCGGAAGATCGAGTCCTCCGGAGCGGAGATCGAACGATAGAAAGACGGAATCATGGGTGTACTAACTGAGCAGTTTGTTCAGGAGTGTTTGGATCGGCATCCGTACGAGATAGACATGTCCAAGCTGATCCTGGAAATCGCGCAAGGTAGGAATGTGGCGGACGCCTTGTTGGCGCGAGTGAGCCGCTCAGACATCATCGAGTGGCTTGGAAATGAGATGGAAGTAATCGTAGACGCGCTTGTTCCGGCTCTCGCGCAGCAGGCGGCAGGAGAAAGTGGGTGATGGTACAACTAACTGCCTCTAGCTCCTTGAACTTCTTGAACTACCTCATAGTCTGCCTGCGTGACTGCTTCTGCAACGTTCCCCAACGCTGGCGCCGCGAAACTAGGGTTTTCTATTCAACGCCTGGAACGGCTGCATCGCCGGATCGAGTCGTTCGTAGACGAAGGGAAGCATGCCGGTATTTGTGCTCTCTTACTCCGCAAAGGTGGAGTAGCCGATTTCTTTGCCGCCGGACTTCGAGACCGGCAACAGGGAAAAGCGATGCAAGGCGATACGATCGTCCGGATCTATTCCCTGACGAAGATCGTTACCAGTGTGGCGGCTCTGACTCTCATCGAAGAAGGGAAACTGGGCTTATCGCATCCGATCAAAGAATACCTTCCCGAGTTCAGCGATATGAAGATCTTTGTTGGAGGCACGGCCCAACACCGGGAACTAATCCCGGCGGAAGTCGCGATCACCGTCCATCATCTTTTTACTCACACCTCCGGCTACAGTTACGGCGATGACGAAGAATCGATCGACGAACTCTATCGATCCGCCGGCCTGGAGAAGGCCGAATCATTAGCAGATTTGGTGAAGATGTTAGCCGCGCTACCGCTGAATAGAGAGCCGGGGACCATGTATGAATATGGGTATTCGATGGACATTTTGGCGCGCGTGGTCGAGGTCGTGAGTGGCCAGCGGTTTGATCACTTCCTCAAGGAACGAATATTCGATCCACTCGGGATGGTCGATACCGGCTTCGTCGTCGATCAAGCCAAGAGGGATCGTTTAGCCAAGGTTTATGAACATGGCAAAAACGGAGAGCTCCAACCCGTTGAACGTTTTGAGTTTGAAGTCAGCGACGGAGTAAAAAAATTTGCCGAGGGTGGATCCGGCCTGTTTTCAACCATCCAAGACTACAGCCGTTTCGGACAGATGCTTTGTAATGGCGGCGAGCTAAACGGGGTCCGCATCTTGAGCCGAAAAGCCTTCGAGCAAATGACGGTCGATCATCTGGGTGGGTTGCGCATTACGAATCGGACTTTTACTGAGGGATATGGTTTCGGACTCGGGGTTGCCGTTCGTATAAACAATGGTCTGGCGGGTACCCTGGGAACACTCGGTTCCTTCGGCTGGAGCGGCAAATTAACCACCCTATGCATGGTCGATCCGGCTGAAGAGCTCGTCATGCTGGTCTTCACCCAACACGATCCATACGACGAACACGGCCTCTTCGAGCGCTTTACTAATCTGGTTTATCAAGCGCTGATTTAAGGCGACAAATCACACGTAAAGCCGCAATGGTTAAGACGAAGCGGGAATAGCCGCAAAAGGCGCAAAAATCGCAAGGAAATGTCGCCTGGCCGAAGCGTTCGGTAGGGCGAAAATCTCGGCGCGCCGGGGTCGTAGCTGCTTGTCAGCCGCATTCGCGCCGGATTTGGGTGTTGGGGAGCAATGGAGCAAAATGCGGAGCTCCGCATTTTGCTCCATTGCTACTCAGACCCCTATAAGGGACGTTACGTCAAATGAGGCGATGTTGCGTCAACCACCCATGATGAAACACAGCGGGGCAGGAAAGAGAACCCGTGCGGGCCTGTCAGGGCTCCGGCCGAGTGTTAAGACGCCTTTTCAAACAGTTCCCCGCGAAACGCTTTGTCGAGTGTAGACTGGTCGAGGCGTTCGACAAGACTGGCCGCCCTCGCGGCTTCTGATAGGGTGCGGTCCAGGGCGCCGAAGGCACGGTTAATGGCTTGCACCAAGTTCCGTTGTAGGTCTTCTGGCGGGACAACGAATTGCACCTTTCCCAGTGTTTCTTGTGGAAGGTGTTTGATGGTCGTTCCAGAAAAATGGTCGGCCAGTTGTCACGATTTTGCGAGGTAGTAAAGTTAAAGAGTTATCCATTGAACGTGGATAAGGACAGCAGTTAGCCTTGGACGGTTTCGGGCTGGCGACGCATGTCACCGGCCGCTGCGTTGTGTCGTTTAATCCGTCCGCCTTTTTGAGTAGGGACGGGATCGGGAACGCCGCTCCGCGCAATCTTTGCAATGGTGGCGGCGATTCGGTCGGCGATCTGATCATCGTCGATCTGTCCCGTTATCAGGCGGAAGACCGAATAGCCATACAAGAGATCCAGCAAAAATTTAACATCCGTTTCGGGAGGAATCTCTCCGCGATCTTTTGCTGCTTGAAACGCGAGCGCGCTAAAAGCCTGACGTCTCGGAATAAAGACTTCGCGCAAATAACGGGTTCCTTCTTTTTCGCCTCCGGTGGGACTGGAGGCTGGAAGCCAACTTAAATCGCAAGGCAAATGGCTTGGCGTTGGAGGGCCTTCTGTGGGACTTTACGTACCTTTGTTGGAATTTAACCTTGACTGGATGGAAAAGTCGATGACGAACAATACCATAAGTAATAGCAGCCTAACTTATGTGACCTATGTTAGACACTATGAGCCAGGCAACCCAGAGGACAATGAAGGCGATCGCGCTCGATCATTTCGGCGATCGTGAGACGATGAAACTGCAAATGCTTCCAGTGCCCGAGGTCGGCCCCGATGAGGTGCTGATTCATGTCGAGTGGGCCGGCGTAGGCCAATGGGACTCGTTCGAACGCGAGGGCGGCCTCGCCAGGGAATTCGGCATCGAGGCGAAGTTTCCGTATGTGCTTGGCTCCGATGGAGCGGGCACTCTTACGGCCGTGGGCGATCGTGTCAAGGAGCTCAAGCCAGGCGACCGGGTCTACGCTTTCGGCTTCCTGAATCCCAAGGGCGGTTTTTACGCTGAGTACGCCGCGGTCAAGGCCGACGACGTCTCGCGCATCCCCGACGAACTGACGATCCAGCACGCGGCCGCGATGCCCTTCGACGCGATGACCGCGCTTCGCGGCTTGGATGACACGCTGGCCCTCAAGCCCGGCGAGTCGGTCATGATCTTCGGTGCCAGCGGCGGCATCGGCCACCTCGCCGTGCAACTTGCCAAGCGCATGGGCGCCCGTGTATTCGCGGTCGCTTCGGGCAGCGACGGCGTGGCGCTCGTCAATAGGCTGGGTGCCGACGCGGTGGTCGATGGACACAAGGACGACATCGCAGCCGCCGCGTGCCAGTTCGCGCCTGACGGACTTGAGGCGGCGTTGATCACCGCCGGCGGACCCGCGGCCGATAAGGCTCTCACCGCAATGCGTGCGGGAGGCCGCGTCGCGTATCCCAACGGCGTCGAACCCAGGCCCGAGGCGCCGTTTGGAATTGATGCCAAGTCCTACGACGGAATGCCTGATCCGCAGGCGATCGAAAAACTCAATAGCCTTATCGAATCTTCGGGGCCGCCGGGGACCAGGCCGTTCGAAGTTCATGTCGCACGGAGCTTTCCGCTTGACCAGGCCGCCGAAGCGCATCGGGCGCTGGATGAGCATTATCTTGGCAAGCTTGTCCTGCAAACGGCTTAGCGTGAGCCTCACAGGTGGCACCTCGATGATGGGAGACGAGCTTCAGGTACAAGCAATCGAACGATTACAACCAAGAGCACAGTCCTGCCATGCCGGACCGGGGCAATTTCTGAAAAGCGGCTGTTTCGGGAACACCGTATTTCTCGCCCAAATCGGGAGGCCTCCCAGGACCTTGAATCGCAAGCCTCGCCTCATATCAGGGAACTAGAACAAATCCTTGGTCTGTTCGTCGCAGCGGTGATCCTGGCCGCTGCGGCGCGCCGCGTTGGAGCACCTTATCCGGTATTCCTGGCGCTCGGCGGTGCGCTGCTGGCGTTTCTTCCAGGCGTGCCCTCCTTCAGCGTCCCTTCCGAGCTTGCGCTGGCGCTCTTCGTCGCGCCCGTACTGCTCGATGCGGCTTACGACGCGTCGCTCAGAGACCTCAGGGACAATTGAGTGCCGGTGACCGGTTTGGTCGTATTTGCGGTCGGATTCACGACCGCCGCTGTTGCCGTCGTCGCCCGCACGCTCATACCAACGATGCCATGGGGCGGCAATTGCGCTCGGTGCGGTCGTGGCCCCGCCCGACGCGGTGGCGGCCACTGCAGTGCTCCGCCCGTTGCGACCGCCCCATCGCATTCTCACGATTCTCGAAGGCGAGAGCTTGCTGAATGATGCCACTGCACTCCTGATCTACCGCCTCGCCGTTGGAACCGTTGCGTCTGACGGTTTCTCCATTGGGGCAGTTGCGCCTACTTTCTTACTCGCGGTGGCCGGCAGCCTGGTAGTAGGCCCGGCGCTCGGGTGGCTCGTCCTCCGGTTGATGGAACGTGTGCAGCACGTTCCGACCGCCATTATCCTTCAGTTCGTCAGCACGTTTGGCGTGTGGATGCTTGCCGATGGCGTTGGACTCTCAGGTGTGTTGACGATGGTGTGCTACGCCATTACGCTGGCGCGATCTACGCCTGAGCGAACTCCTGCACGGACACGCATACCGACCTATGCCGTGTGGGAGACTGTTGTGTTCGCACTGAACATCCTGGCGTTTATCTTCATCGGCCTGCAGATTCGGCCCATTCTCGAGAGTTTGGAAGCAGCAGATCGGGGGCGATACTTCGCCGTCGCCGGCGCGGTCCTCCTGACCGTGATTATCGTGCGCATCGCCTGGCACATGTCCTTCAATGCAGTCCTCAGATGGCGAAACCGCCGGTTCGGTTTTCATCCGCCACGGCCGTGCTGCGGCCGACCGTCGGGAGCGGCCTGATTATTTCGTGGGCTGGCATGCGGGGCATTCTCTCTCGCTGCGGCAATGGCGCTTCCATCGGCGTTTCCGTATCGCGACCTGATCGTGCTGACCGTGTTCTCTGTCGTCCTCGGCACGCTGGTGATCCAAGGACTGACGCTCAAGCCTCTTTTGCGCGCGCTCGATTTGCATGACGATGATCCTGTCGGCCGCGAATTGAGTGCGGCGCGTGAACGCGCGTTCCGTGCGGGACTTGCGAGCTTGGCGCGCGACCGATCACCGGTCGCGGAGGTCGTCCGGCAGGTGTTCACGGCACGTCTGGCATCCGAAAGGCCAGATGCCGACGCAGGCGATGCCACGCTCTCAGCACACAGCAAACTTCTTCGTAGAGCACTGCAGGCGGCCCGGCAAGCCGTTCTCGCCATGCGTGCCAATGATGAGATCGGCGATGATGCCTTTCATCAGATGGAAGAGGAATTAGATTGGCTTGAAATGGCAGGTGGTGGAAGGCAAGAGTGAAACACTGACCTTGAGACCTTCTGTAAGATTTCTCTACAGTCGCCGGTAACGGGAGTGTCGCTGGGGGCAGAGGGAACGCCTTTGGGTAAAGGTCCTGAGCGACACCCACAATTCGAAACTCTCCACATCGTATTAACTGTGAGGCACAGGCCAACATTCCGAAAGAAAGTTTATCCAGTGTCGGAGATCGGACGCTATTTGGAACCGGGTCCCGTGGTGCTGGTGTGACTGGCTCCTCGCTATGCATCAGGTCCCCGATACGGAAGTCGGATCGAGACACATTGTTGGCAACCACCGGATCGCGATAGATCGTTAGATAGGATAGGGTGCTGGAGAGCACACTGCCGGCTTCTTCTTCGGGCCGGTTAAGCTGATCCCTTGCCGCGCTTGCGACCAGCGGATGCGTTTCGCCGCCGTCGTGGAGATAACAGAGCATATCGCTCCACACATCGTCAGCTTTCTTCTCTGGATCGCTAAGCAGCCTGTCAACGGCCGGGAGGGTTGCTGGAGTGTTCTCTCGGCGCGCGCGATACAGCACATGGGCAATTGCACCCGTCAGTAACGAGCAGGCAGTCTTTTGCCAGTGTGTTTGCAAGCCCTTGCCATCAGGGTCCACAATTAGGTTGGCCAGGTTCTGGATATCGCCGATTTCATGTTCAGTGTGCCTATCCGAATCTCATCGAGCGGGTTAAAATGCACTGAGTGTCAGGCTGAAGCTCGAACCCTGGTTGATATTGTGGTCACGCATGATTTGCGGGTGACCTTTACCGACGACCGGTTAAATGCCCAGATTCAGTCGAGAAGAATCCAGAATGATCTGGACAGAGGGCGTTCGATCGTGACCTCAGAGCAAGAGCAAACTGCGGCCCAAAAGCGCGGCGCTGGCGCTAGCGCCAGCGGATCAACGCCAGAAAGAAAAACAGCAGTGCAACCTGACGGCAAGCTGGCGAGCCAGCAAACTGGCGAGGTGTTCGTTGATTGCGGAGCGGCGCCGTTCGATTTCGATAAGAAGAACGACCTAAATTATTTTGTGCGGACGATCCCGCCCCAGGGCGAGCAGCGGATTTATTGGGGGAAAGATTTGCCGCGCGCATTGGAAGAGGCCGGGGCAAAAGTAGGCGACTCCATTGCTGCGACTCGGGTGGCGAGCAAACCGGTGACAGTGGAGGAAATCCAGGAGCAGCCGGACGGCTCAAAACAAACTGTGAGAATCGATGCCAAGCGTAACAGTTGGCAGGTGGATAATCGTGGGGTTAACCGCGAGGCGCTCATTAAAGCCTATGACGTCCTGGTCAAGACCCCTGAAGACCGCAAAAAACTCGAGATAAGCGCGCCTCTGTTGGTTGCCGCGCGGGACCAAGTGGTCGTCCAGCTCAAGCGCGAGAAACTGGCCGCCGAGCTAAACCAGCGCAACCTGCAAAATCACACCGTTCGATCGCATGAAAGAACTCACGATCTCTCGCTCGAGGAGGTCACCCGAGCCTACGACAGGGTGCGTGGGCGACAGCTCGGATCCGCAGTTTTCATTTCGGATCTGGCGACCGAGCTCCAGATCGGCTTGCCAAAGCTGCATGAATGGATCCACAGCTGCTGCTTGGTGTTGAGAAGAATGATTCGCAGGGATTCATGAGAGAGAAGGCGCATTTCGGCGCAGAGGCTGGCCACGGCCAAAGGGCTCTCAATAACGTCAACATCACCTGCTGCTTTTACCGCACGTCCGCTTGTCGCCATTACATCACGACGAACGAGGCGGTTAATGCCGCTGATACCAATGGCGCTCAAGAGGCCGCCTATAGTTTTGGGAATGAGGCAAACTAATAACGCGATGAGAACCGGAACTCTAAAGGTCGCGCTGAAGTAGGATCCGAATGGCTTAAGCGTCACACAGACAACCCGTGCGGAGAGCAAAATTGTGAGTACGACTTTCTTGGGCGTTTTCTGGCGTTTCGCTTCTTTGACCATCAGGATCATCCGGTCAACAAAACCGTAACCTTTTTCCATCGTAACTCGGATTACTACTCGGCAACTAATCACAAGCTTGCCGCCCGTCACCGCGCTTCGATCCCCACCGCTTTCGCGCACGAACGGCGTAGACGCTCCGGTGATAGCGGCTTCATCGACAGTCGCTAAATAAAGAGGCATAATTGGACCCAGCCAAATATTTGCATAGGAGATCTTGTTAAAATTGTTCGGTATACAGCATCGCGAATAGCAGATACGCGAAAATCGAAAGAGCGATGAGCTCGACAACGATTTTTTCCATACCGTCTACTAGAGTTTGGCGCAGAAATGGGCGTAAAGGCCGGCTACCACGAAGAACCCGACGATGAATCCGATGTAGATGACGTCATTCATAGATTATTGCTTCTAGTTGTCAGCAACCTTGATTTTGAATTTTAATATATAGTTGCGTCACGCAGTTGGGTAATTAAGAATCCGCCTAAACCTATTAAGATTGTGTTAAGATTTGGACGGCTATGGCACTCACTTTCGGGCCGCGCGTCACAGTCTGTAAGAAAAAGGGAATTCGTGAACAGACGCTCGAGGGACTGCGAATGATGTGATGCGGTTAGAAAATGCCGTCGGTACAAAAAGGCCCCGTAAAAAGAGAAGTGCCGCGAGGAGAGCGTGCCGGCAAGCCTGCCGACTAACTACAGAGTTTAATTCGGTGCAAAGCGAATTGTAACTGCCTGTTTCGCGAGAACTCGTTTATTAGCCGTTCGCAGCGTCAAATCTCAGCCTCAGGAGCAGAACCTCCAAGTGCCTCAGTTGTACTGAGGCCTCACCACCTTTTTATCGATAGAAAATCAATTCTTTTGTAATCAGACTGGCGTGCCATAGTCATTGATTGCCAAATCAGCATTGGCGCGATTTTTGGGCTGCTGCTTTGCGTACTTTTTGACTTCAGCGCTTCCTACTTGAGATTTCTCACCGAGCAGATCTTCTCGACCAGGACCCCGACAAGAGTCCTAAAGCGATAGGAATTCGTAGACTGCAACGATCCGGCCGCGTCGCTTTTGCCAGCCAGGCGTTTGGCGGCGGTCTTGCCCGTCCGCTTAGGGACCGTCGCTTAGAGACGCCAAGCGGTATCCCACTTGAAGCTCAGTTATGATATGTTTTGGTCGAGCGGGCTCTTCTTCCAGCTTTTGTCGGAGGTTGGCCATATAGACACGAAGGTAGTGGGGACGATAAACGTAGCTCGGGCCCCAAACTTCCAGGAGAAGCTGACGATGAGTCAATACCTTGCCGTGGCCGCGTGCGAGCGCCGCTAGCAATCGAAACTCGATCGGCGTCAGGTGTACCACTTCGTCCGCCTTAGTTACCTCATGGGTCGCCATGTCCACTCGAACATTTCCAAAACGGATCACGGGCGATGCAGGCTGATT
>Ga0209647_1002797_pt1 | contig 13947 bp, 15 predicted proteins | sample GraSoi_2013_60cm_FD_185827 | JGI IMG/M metagenome (GOLD analysis project Ga0209647, IMG submission 185827) | Grasslands soil microbial communities from the Angelo Coastal Reserve, California, USA - Sample 9_17_2013_60cm (SPAdes) (version 2) | ecosystem: Environmental > Terrestrial > Soil >... | reverse complement strand
CAGAAGAATCCGACGATGTCGATGTTCTTCACCAGCACGATGTTCGCGGGTATCTGCGGGATGCGCCCGCCGGCAAAGCCGATGACGATGATGCGCCCCTCCCAGGCGATCGAGCGCAGGCTCTGGTCGAAGGCATCGCCGCCGACGGGATCGTACACGACGTCGACGCCGTGGCCGCCGGTGATGTCCTTGACGCGGTCACGGATCTGCTCGCGCGTGTAATCGATGAGCTGGTCGGCGCCGGCGCGCGCGGCGACGGCGAGCTTGTCCGCGCCGCCGGCGGCGGCGATGACCTTGGCGCCCATCGCCTTGGCGATCTCGACCGCAGTCAATCCCACGCCGCCGGAGGCGCCGAGCACGAGCACCCACTCGCCCGGCTGCAGCCGGCCGCGCCAGGCGAAGGCGCCGTAGGACGTGCTGTAGGCGACGGGGAATCCCGCGGCGGTGACGAAATCCATGCGGTCGGGGATGCGGTGGACGCCGTCGGCCTCGGTGACGACCTCCTCGGCGAAGCCGCCGCGCCCGACCGGGGCGAGCACGCGGTCGCCGCGCTTGAGATGCGTCACGCCGGCGCCTGCCTCCGCGACGACGCCGGCCACCTCCATGCCCGGCGTGAACGGCAGCGGCGGCTTGTCCTGATATTGGCCGGTGATGAGCAGCGTGTCGGCGAAATTCACGCCAGCGGCGTGGATCACGATGCGCACCGTGCCGTCGCGCAGCGGCGGCAGCGGCACGTCGGCGAGGACGAGCTTCTCCGGTCCGGCGAATTCCTTGCATAGCACCGCGCGCATCGCTCTTCCTCCCCGTGGCCGCGTCGCCGTGGCGCTCACCTTGCCCAGGCGGCGATGCCGAGGCAAGGGGCGTGCTTCCATCGCGCCGCTTGGCAGGGAGCGACGCGATGGTTATGGTTGCGCGCATGCGCTCGCCCGCCCGTTGCCTTGCCACCGCACTTGCCCTGATGCTGATGCCGCCGCTGGCGCCCGCCGGCAGCGCCGCCGCACCGAAGGCCGAGGCGAAGAGCGCGGCGAAGCCGGTGCAGCAGAAGGAGGGGGTGACGCGTCTCGGCGGCGCGCAGGGCTGGGACGCCTATAGCGACACCGAGAAGAGCCACAGGATCTGTTATGTCGTCGGCGAGCCGAGCAAGAGCGAGCCCGCCGGCGCCAAGCGCAACAAGATCTACGCCAGCGTCACCCATCGCCCGGCCGACAAGATCAGCAACGAGGTGAGCTTCAACGCGGGTTATCTCTTCAAGGAAGGCTCGGACGCCGAGCTGACGGTGGACAGCCGCAAATTCACGCTCTTCACCAACAAGGACACGGCCTGGGCGCGCGATCCCGCCACCGACAAGGCGGTGGTGGAGGCGCTCGCCAAGGGCAAGCAGGCCGTGCTCAAGGGCGTTTCCGCCCGCGGCACCGAGACCACCGACACCTACTCGCTCGCCGGACTCGGCCAGGCGCTGGCGCAGATCGACAAGACCTGCGGCGTCAAGCGCTGAGCCGACAGCGCGTTCCCTAGCGCGCGACGACCTGCTTCAGAAACTCGGCGGCTTGCGCGACGGCGCGGTCGGCGGCGGCGATGATGCCGCCCATGGTGAAGAAGCCGTGGATCATGTCGGGATAGAGCTGGAAGCTCGCCTCGTTGCCGGCGCGGCGCAGCGCCTCGGCATAGGCGCGGCTCTCGTCGCGCAGCACGTCGCAGTCGCCGACGATGACGAGCGCCGGCGGCAGCCGCGCGAGATCGGGCGCGCGCAGCGGCGAGGCGCGCCAGTCGCCATGCTGCGCCGCGTCGATGTAGTTGCCGCCGAACCAGGCGACCGCTTCGCGCGTCAGCAGAAAGCCCTCGGCGTAGTCTTCGTGCGACGCCGATTCGCTGGCGAAGTCGGTGGCGGGATAGATCAGCAGCTGTCCCTTGAGCACGATGCCGGCGTCGCGCGCAAGCAGCGCCGCGACCGCGGCGAGATTGCCGCCGGCGCTGTCGCCGCCGACGGCGAGGTGTGTCGGGTCGAGGCCGAGGCTCCGCCCCTCGCTCGCGGCGAATTCGACCGCGGTGAAGCAATCCTCGACCGCCGCTGGGAAGCGATGCTCGGGCGCGAGGCGATAATCGAGCGAGAGCACGGCGCAGCGCGCTTCGTGCGCCAATTGCCGGCAGGCGGAGTCGTGCGTGTCGATGTCGCCGATGCACCAGCCGCCGCCGTGAAAATAGAGCAGCGCCGGCAGCGGCGCCGCGCCCGCCGCGCCCGGCCGGTAGACCCGTGCGCGCAGCGTTCCGGCCGGGCCGGGCAGCGCGTGGTCCCTGGCATCGACGGGCCACTCACCAGGCTTGCTCGTGCGGCGGCACAGCTCGACATATTGCGCGCGCGCCTGCGGCGGCGTGATCTGGCTGTAGGGGATGCGGCCGGCCTGGGCGATGAAATCGAGCAGCGCCTTGGCGTGGGGATCGAGGTTCACTTTGTTCGGATCGAGCGCCATGGGTGCGGCCGCGGGCGATGGGTGCGTGCCGCAGCTTGGCGCGGACCGGTCGCGTCGCGCAACCCGAATTGTCGCCGCTCAGTAATCGACCGTGACGCTGTAGGCGCCGTAATAGGCGCCCGGTGCCTGCGACCGACCGACCGAGAGCGTCGCGCCGAGCGCAAGCCGCAGCTCGCCGGCGCGGTCGAGCGCGGAGGCGGCGCCGGGAGCCGCGGCGACAACCTTGAAGGGCATGGCGGCGCCCGGACCTCGCGCGACGTCGCCGGCGCTGAAGGAAAGGGTGACGGCCGTGCCGGGCGCGCCGGTCAGGGTTACGCTGCCGGCGGCGGGCGAGCCGGTGAAGGAATAGGCGGCAGGACCGCTCGACCTGCCCGCCGGGCTGAGAACGACGCGGCCGGGCACGCTCGCCCCGCCGACCGTGCCGAAGCTCATCCCCGTGCCGCCGACGACGGCGGCTGTGGGCAGGATCGTTACCGACACGTGCCCGGTCGCGCTCGCCGCGAGCGCCGCCGGCAGTGATACCGCCACGGCGAGAAGAAGAACGGCGAAGCCGAGCGTCGCCGCGGTGAGGCGAGCGCGGCTCGGTTTCGGCACTCGATCGGAGCGGGCGGACATCGGGCCTCCCTGTCGCTGGACCCGCCCGGGCGCGGCGCGTATCTGCGCTTCTTGTGGTCCGTCATCCTTGCGGGTCGCAGCAGGGCATAGCAGACCGGAATGCCGGGCATTTCAACGAATTTTCGCTAAAATTTTCGCCAAATGCCGGGAATCGGGATCCGGCTCGGCCGGCCGTTTGGACATCGGCCAGTCCGCGCTATATGTTGCGCGATCATGGATCGCAGCCTCAAGGACCTGGTCGGGCTCGGCCGCGACGAGCTTGCCGCCGAGATGAAGGCGATGGGCGCCGAGCCGTTCCGCGCGCGCCAGCTCTGGCACTGGATATACAACCGCGGCGCCACCGACATCGCCGCCATGACCTCGCTGTCGAAATCGTTCCGCGCGGAGCTCGCCACGCGCTACCGGGTCGCGCGCCCGGCGGTGGCGCGCGTGCTCAGCTCGGTCGACGGCACGCGCAAATGGCTGCTGCGCTTTCCCGACGGGCAAGAGGTCGAGTGCGTGCACATCCCCGAGGAGGATCGCGGCACGCTCTGCGTCTCCTCGCAGGTCGGCTGCACGCTGACCTGCAAATTCTGCCACACCGGCACGCAGCGCCTGGTGCGCAACTTGACGGCAGCGGAGATCGTCGGCCAGGTGATGCTGGCGCGCGACGCGCTCGGCGAATGGCCCTCGCCCCAGGACGATAGGCAGCTCACCAACGTCGTGCTCATGGGCATGGGCGAGCCGCTCTACAATTACGACAACGTCGCGACGGCGCTGAAAATCGTCATGGATCACGAAGGCCTGTCGCTGTCGCGCCGCAAGATCACGCTGTCGACCTCGGGCGTGGTGCCGATGATCGCGCGCTGCGGCGCAGAGCTCGGCGTCAATCTCGCGATCTCTCTGCACGCCGTCACCGACGAGCTGCGCGACGTGCTCGTGCCGCTCAACAAGAAATACCCGCTCGCCGCGCTGCTGGAGGCCTGCCGCACCTATCCGGGGTCGAGCAACGCGCGGCGCATCACTTTCGAATACGTCATGCTCAAGGGCATCAACGACAGCCCGGCCGAGGCGAAGGAGCTGGTGCGGCTCTTGAAGGGCATTCCCGCCAAGGTCAACCTGATCCCGTTCAACCCGTGGCCCGGCGCGCCCTTCGAGCGCTCCGGCGACGCCGCAATCAAGGTGTTCTCCGACATCGTCAACGCCGCGGGATATTCCTCGCCGGTGCGCACGCCGCGCGGGGAGGACATCATGGCCGCCTGCGGTCAGCTCAAATCCGACAGCGTCAAGCGCCGCAAGAGCGAGCTCTTGAAGGAGCAGGCCGCGACGGGCGCGTGAGCGCCGCCTGACAAAGCACCGGCGGCCTGCCGTCAAAGCAAGCCGCCGGCTGTCATCGAACCACCTATTCGGACTTGATCACCTCGCCGAAACGCTCGAAGATCTTGCCGTTGAACTTGGCAAGCTGCATCTCGCGCACCGGGAAGAACTGCGTCGGCTTGGTGCCGACCTTGACGCCCGGCAGGAACATCGGCAGCTCGAGGTCGAGATTCGCCGCCTGCTTCATGATGTTCTCGCGCGTCAGGTCGTTGCCGCACTGCTTCAGCACCTGCACCATCGTCATCGCCAGGTTGTAGCCGTAGACATTGAAGGTGTCGGTCTTGTCGCCTTCGGGATAGTACTTGTCCATCCAGGCGAGCCACTGCTTGAACGCCGCGTCGTCTTTCCATTGCGGATCGGTCGGGTCCTTGAAATAGGCGAGGCTCACCACGTCGACCCCCTTCTCGAGGCCGGCCGGCGTCATCACCGACGCGACCGAAGCCGACACCGAGTTCAGCAGATGCAGCGGCTTCCAGCCGATGTCGTAGGTCTTGCGGATCGCTTGCGCGGCGAATTTCGGCGTGGTGACGTCGTAAAAGACGTCGGCGCCCGAGGCTTGCAGCGAGACGATCTGCGAGTCGATGGTCGGGTCGGTGACCTCGTAGGTCACTTCGGCGATGATGAGCTTCGCCGCCTTGTCGCCGAGGCCGTCCTTGAGGCCCTTGAGATAGTCCTTGCCGTAATCGTCATTCTGGTAGAGCACGCCAATTTTCGCGTTGGGCGTCTTCTCGAGGATGTATTTCGCGAAAATGTGTCCCTCGGTCTGGTAGGTGGGTTGGAAACCGATGGTCCAGGGGAAGTGCTCGGGATCGCCCCATTTGGTCGCGCCGGTGGCGACGAAGAGCTGCGGCACCTTCCGCTCGTTGAGGTATTTCTGGATCGCCGAGTTGGGCGGTGTGCCCAGCGTATTGAAGGTGAAGGCGACCTGCTCCTGCTCGACGAGCTTGCGCACCTGCTCCACCGTCCGCGGCGGGCTGTAGCCGTCGTCGAGCGAGATGAAGACGATCTTGCGGCCGTTGATGCCGCCTTTCTCGTTGATCATGTTGAAATAGGCGTTCTCGGCCTTGCCGATCGTGCCGTAGGCCGAGGCCGGGCCGCTATAGGGCATGGTCTGGCCGATCTTGATCTCGCTGTCCGTCACGCCCGGCGGGTATTTCTTCTGTGCCGCCGCCGGCTGGGCGAGCGCGAGCGACAGCAGCAGCGCCGGCGCCCAAAGCAGTTGGTTGGTTCGCATCCTTCTTCTCCCTGTTCATGACCCGTGAGCGCCAGGCTTCTCGCCGGCCGCAACTCCCAGTGCGGCAGCGGCGACGTCCCGCGATCGCGCGGAACGCCCGGCTTCTTTTCTTCTTGGCTATCGAACAGATGAATGGTCCTACGGACCCAGGCCGCCGTCAATGGCGCGAGGTCCGAAGCGGCGGCGACCCTCGGTCAAAGGATCGCGAGCACGGCCTCGGGCGGGCGGCCCAGCGCGGCGCGCTCGCCGTTCACCACGATCGGTCGCTCGATGACGATCGGGTGCTTCGCCATGCCGGCGATGAGCTGCGCGTCGGAGAGGCCGGGCTTGTCGAGCCCCGCCTCGGCTGCCTCCTTCTTGCGCAGCAGCTGGCGCGGCGTCAGGCCGAGGAGACGCAGCAGGCGCTTCACCTCGGCTTGGTCGGGCGGCGTCTTCAGATACTCGACGATGCGCGGCTTGATGCCGCGCGCCACGAGCAAGGCCAGCGTCTGCCGCGATTTGTTGCAGCGCCGATTGTGGTAGATGACGACCGCCATGGTGCCGCCCTCCTTGCGACGGAGCGCTAGGCGCGCGCCGCTTTCTTCCGCGGCGACGCGAGCTTGGCAAGCGCGATCTGCGCCCGCGCCGCGTCGGTCAGGTGCGGGCGGTAAAGCGCGAAGATCTGCCTCACACCCGCCTGGATCTCCGCCTCGGCGATCCGGCTGAGCCCGTGGCGCTCCTGCAGGTAATCGAGCCAGTAGCGCGCGATGATCCAGGCATTGGCGGTGAGTTCCTTTATCTCCGTCGGCGTGGCGCGGATCAGCTTGCGCCGCACCATCTCCGCGAGGATCGCTTCGTTGTAGCGATGGCCGCGCTCAGTGAGCGCGACCAGGCGCTGCGCCAGCTCGGGCTCCGCCGTCCAGTCCGGGCGGCGACTGTAGAGAAAGCGATACTCCCACATGTCGCGGAAGCTCTGCCGAGTGTAATCGGCGAAGTCGGCGAGCTGGCCCCCGGCGGCGGCCGGCGGGCGCGACAAATTCTGCTCGATGCGCGCCTCGAGCTCGACCGACAGCGCGGCGACGAGGTCGCGCTTGGCGCGGAAATGGTACCAGAGATTTCCCTCGCTGATGCCGAGGCGCGCCGCGACCTGCGCCAGCGACACGGCGCCCTCGCCGCGCTCATTGAAGAGGGTCAGGCTCGCCCGCAAGATCCGCTCACGCGTCTTCATCGCCGCGCCGATTCCGTTTGACATATAGGGGCGTGACCCTAGATTTGACGAGGTCACCCTAGCCCATGCCGCGGGCATTGCCTAGCCGCGGACGACCCCGGGACCGGAAGAAGCGATGCAGGATCGTCGCGACAGGATGGCGGTGATCGGGGCGGGCCTGGTCGGCCTCGGCATGCCCAAGGCGCTCAAGGAGCACCACCCGACGCTCAATTCCGAGCTGCTTCATTACGTCAAGCACGGCCACATCACGCGGCGGCCGGACAAGATCCGCCGCGACGCGCCGCCGCTCGCCTGGCCCGACGGCGCCCTCACAGTGTATTAGCGGTGCGCGCCCTCGCCGGCACTGTTGCCGTCGTCACCGGCGCCGCCAGCGGCATTGGCCGCGCGCTCGCGCTGCGGCTTGCGCAAGAGGGCTGCATGCTGGCGCTGGGCGACGTCGATGCCGCCGGTCTCGCCGAGAGCGCGGCCGCGGCGCGCAAGACCGGCGTTCGCGTCTCGATGCATCAGGTCGACGTCGCCGTTCCCGCGGCGATGGAGGAATTCCGCGACGCCGTGCTGCGCGAGCACGGGCGCGTCGCGCTGCTCGTCAACAATGCCGGCGTCGCCATGATCGGCACGGTGGCCGAGCTCGGCCTCGACGACATCGCCTGGCTCGTCGGCATCAATTTCTGGGGCGTGGTGCATGGCGTGAAGCTGTTCCTGCCCATCCTGCAGCAGCAATACGACGCGCATATCGTCAACCTCTCGAGCATCTTCGGCATCATTGCCCCGCCCGGCCAGGCGGCCTATGCCGCGAGCAAGTTCGCGGTGCGCGGCTTCAGCGAGGCGCTGCGCCACGAGCACGGTCAAGGTCTCGGTCGTGCATCCCGGCGGCATCCGCACGCCGATCGCCGCGAACGCGCGCGCCGCGGCGGGCGTGAGCAACGCCGGGCGCAGCGAGATCGTCGCCCGCTTCGCGCGGGTCGCGCGCACGACACCGGAGGCGGCCGCCGAGCGCATCGTGCAGGGCATTCTCAAGGACGAGAAGCGCATCCTCATCGGCGGCGACGCGCGCTTCATCGATCGCGTGCAGCGCCTCTTGCCGGCAAGCTACTGGCGGATCGTCGCGCGCAGCTGGGCGCCGCCCACCACGCACGGGCGGCGCTGACGCCGCGCCGTCATGGCGCGAGCACGACCTTGCCGATATTGTGGCGGCCCTCGATGTAGCGGTGCGCCGCCGCGGCTTCCTCGAAACGGAACGAACGGTCGACGACCGGGCCGATCTTGCCCAGCGCCTCCCAATCCAGAATCTGCTCCATCGCTCCGCGCAACAGGCCGATGTGGCCCCAGAGGTGGCCGATATTGACGCCGAAAATGCCGCGATTGTCGTTCATCAGCCGGAACGGATTGAAGTGCAGCCAGGGCACGCTGGCGGCGGCGCGCGCGATCGCCGCAACCCGGCCGCCCGGCCCGACCGCGTTGGCCAGCCCGAACACGGCCAGCCGGCCGGTCGGCGCCAAGCAGTCATAGCTGTCGCGCCACGACCTGCCGCCGCGCGCGTCGAGCGCGAGGTGGACGCCGCGCCCTTCCGTCAGCGCCATCACCTGGCTCACCAGACCCTTCGCGCGCGCATCGATCAGGCCCATGACGCCGCGGCGGCGCAGGAAATCATGCTTCGCCGCCGACGCGACGCCGATCACCTGGGCGCCGATGATCGCCGCGAGATCGATCGCGGCGAGGCCGACGCCGCCGCCGGCGGAATGGACCAGCACCGTCTCGCCGGCGCCGAGCCGACCCATGGCGATCATCAGCTGGTAGGCGGTGAGATAGGTCACCGGCAGCGCCGCGCCCTCGGCGAAGCCGAGCGCGCCGGGCAGCGCGAACGCCTGGCGCTCGGCCACGCAGACATGGCTCGAATAGCCGCCGAAGCGGGTGAGCGCGATGACGCGGTCGCCCGGCGAGAACGCGGTGACCGCAGGTCCCGCCGCGACGACTTCGCCGGCGACCTCATAGCCCACCACGCAAGGCGGTTTGGGCGCGTCGGGATAGAGGCCGAGGCGCGCCATGATGTCGGCGAAATTGACGCCGGACGCGGCCACCTTGATCAGGATCTGATCGTCGGTCGGCCGCGGCATTGCCGCCTCGCGCAGCTCGAGCACCTCGGGCGGGCCGTATCGGCCGATCCACACCTGACGCATTGTCTCGGCCATTGCGCTCTCCCGAGCTTGCCGCCGAGGGGCATCCTACCATCGTTTGGCGACCCCGACAGCCCGGCGAGCAATCGCCGCAAATGGGAAGGGGCTCGTGCCTGGCGACACGAGCCCCTCCTCGGGCTCAGCGGCCGTCAGTCGCGATCATGGTCATCATCCGCGTCATCGGCGCGGTCGCGAGCATGACAATCATCGGCGTCGACCCCGCTGCCCTTGAAATCGAGGTTGCCGTTCGCCTCGTGTTTATACTTCACGAGCACGTCGCTGCAGACGACGGCGCGGGCTTCGAGGTTGCCGCCGCAGTGGAAGCTTTTCGCGTCGTCGATGCTGCCGGTGCCATTGTAGATGGCGGTCTGAGGATAGGGGCAGAGCGGACGGGTGCGGCCGGAGGCGGGCGCGGCCGAGCCGCCCGACGCGAGCAATGTCTCCGGAGTGACGCCATGCTCGACCCAGTCCACCAGGGCGGCGAAGGGATTGACCGGGGCCGGTCCCGTCCCGCCGCCGCAATGGCCGACGCCGGGCGCGCGGAAAAGACGGTAGAAGCGGTGAAGCTTGTTGAAATCAGGCTCGCCGTCATCGCCGTAGCGCGATGCCATCTGGCGATAGTAGTTGATCACGCCGCGGGGAAAGATCAGTTGATCGTTGCCGCCGACGAAGGTGATCATCTTGCCGCCGTGCTCCTTAAAGGTATCAAGGGGCCCGAAGGTGTCGGTCACGTCGGCGATATTCCGCGAACCGTCCTGCGCCACCTGTGGATAGCCGGCTTGCGAAACCGTGTGCCAGTCGAAGGTCTGACTGTGCTCATCCCAATGAAATTGGGTGACGCCGAGAGCAAATGCATTCGTGCCGTCGAGACCGCCGAAGTCGGTGCCGCGGTCGAGCCCGAACCAGACCTTGCGCTGCTTCGCATTTCGCGGGCCGTCCCAGATCTTGTCAATGGCCATCGCCTCGGCGGGCGTCAGGCAATTGGTCGCCGGAGCGCTCGGTGCGCCGCAGATATTCGCCGTGGCGCTGAAATGGCAGCGCCGCGGGTCATCGATCACGCCATCGACGACGCCATCGACGGCATCGCACGCGGCGACGGCCGAGGCGCGTGCTTGCGCGAGCTTTGGCGCCGAGATGGGAGCGCCCACCAGATCCTTCATGACGATCTGGCCCCACATCTGCGCCGTCTGGAACCGCGTCCAGTAGATCGCCGGCGCATTCGCCACGATGCCCTCGAGCTCGTTGCCGAGTTCCTGCGCCAGGAGATAGCCCTGGCGCCCGCCGGTCGAGCAGCCGTTCCAGTAGTTGTAAGCGGCGGCCATCGCGTAATAGGTCTTGGCGAGCCGCTTCGACCACAGAATTTGCTGCTTGATGCCGTTGCGAATGAAGTCCTCGATGAATTGATCGTTGTAGGTGCCATCCGCGTTCACGCCGGGCTCGCAGTTGCCGCCGCTGTGACCGAGATCGTTGCCGGAGCCGACATAGCCAGCGTTCACCGCGGAGGTCACCGTCAAGGTTCCGGCACAGCCGCCGCCGCCGAGCCCTTGCGTCCTGCCGTTCCAGGCCCCCTGCACGCCGCCGCTGCCGCCGTCGCCAGCGTTCAACGGCAAGCCCACGACGATGTTGATGTTCTGGTTGGGATTGGTGCCGTAGAGCAGGTTGACCTTGCAGTAGGCGACGTTTGGCCCGGATGCGGGTATCACGGCGCTGCTCGCGGATTTGATGGCCGGGTTCCCCGCCAGGCCGTTGGCGGGATCGCTGGCGAGTGCGGCGCAACTCGGCGCAGCCGAGGCTGTCGTCGCGGCGAATGCCGTGGCCACCGTGACCAGCGCGAGCGCGCCCGCACCTGTCGCAAAACGCCGGAATGTCCGTCGAGTCTTCATGAGCTTTCCTCCGTTGCGGTGTGCCGCTCCTTGGCGATCTTGCTGCGCGCCAGGCACACGAAGCGTGCGTGCAGCGGGGCCATGCGCAGGGGATGCGAGAAACGTTTGGGTCGGGGCGCCAGGGCGCGGGCGTCGCCGGCAAATGGCAGACTCGCCCGTCCGTGGCATTGGAGCACAAGCGAAAGCGCGCGACCCGACCATCCTCCCCTCTTGGCCGGTCTTGTGCCGGCCTTCGCCGGTTCGTCATCGCCCGGCGCAAAGAGTGGCGACACCCATAATCAGTGTCGCTAACAAAAACTAACAGATGAATTTTGATCGATCAAGTGCAACCAGCGGCTATGGGCCGCGATTGTTCTGGCGAGGCCGCTCACCGGCGGCGACCGGCGGTGTCACGCCCCTGAAGCTTGCCGCGGCACGGCCGTCACTTATACTGCCGGCCGCGCAATCTCCCATAGGCGAGCATGGGTCGTGCCATGAGCGGCAAGGTAAGGAAAGTTGTCCTGGCTTATTCCGGCGGGCTCGACACCTCGGTGATCCTGCGCTGGCTGCAGGAGACCTATCAGTGCGAGGTGGTGACCTTCACCGCCGATATCGGCCAGGGCGAGGAGCTCGAGCCGGCGCGCAAGAAGGCGCAGCTCATGGGGGTCAAGGAGATCTTCATCGAGGATCTGCGCGAGGAGTTCGTGCGCGACTTCGTCTTCCCGATGTTCCGCGCCAACGCGCTCTATGAGGGCCAGTACCTGCTCGGCACCTCGATCGCGCGCCCGCTCATCGCCAAGCGGCAGATCGAGATCGCCAACCAAGTCGGCGCCGACGCGGTGGCGCATGGCGCCACCGGCAAAGGCAACGACCAAGTGCGCTTCGAGCTCGCCTATTATGCGCTGAAGCCGGACATCAAGGTGATCGCACCGTGGCGCGAATGGGACCTCGCCTCGCGCACCAAGCTCGTCGAATATGCCGAGAAGCACCAGATCGCCATCGCCCGCGACAAGCGCGGCGAGGCGCCGTTCTCGGTCGATGCCAACCTCCTGCACATCTCGGCCGAGGGCAAGGCGCTCGAGGATCCCTGGAGCGAGCCCGAGGAATTCGTCTACAGCCGCACCGTCGCGCCCGAGGATGCGCCCGATCGGCCCGAATATGTCGAGATCGAGTTCAAGCGCGGCGACGCCGTCGCCGTCGACGGTGCGACGCTGTCGCCGGCGACGCTCCTGGCGCAGCTCAACGAGCTCGGCGGCAAGCACGGCATCGGCCGCCTCGACCTCGTCGAGAACCGCTTCGTCGGCATGAAGTCGCGCGGCGTCTACGAGACGCCCGGCGGCACCATCCTGCACGCGGCGCATCGCGGCATCGAAAGCATCACCCTCGACCGCGGCGCGGCGCATCTCAAGGACGAGCTGATGCCGCGCTACGCCGAGCTCGTCTATTACGGCTTCTGGTACGCCCCCGAGCGCGAGATGCTGCAGGCGCTCATCGACAGGAGCCAGGAGAATGTCGAGGGCACGGTGCGCCTCAAGCTCTACAAGGGGCTGGCGCGCGTGGTCGGGCGCAAATCGCCGAAGAGCCTCTACAGCCTCGCCCATGTCACCTTCGAGGCCGACCAGGTCTACAACCAGCGCGACGCCGAGGGCTTCATCAAGCTCAACGCGCTGCGCCTGCGCTTGGCCGGGGCGCAGCGAAAGTAGATTTCGGGCGATGGGGCAAGTGAGGCCCTGGCCTTTCCGGACCCGAACCGGCCCGCTGCCATCAACCCGTCGGTAGGGCTGGCAAGAGCTTCCGACAAGCTATTGAGGTGCCTTCTTTTTGCGCACAATGCTTGCGGCCCCTGGGATTCGTCCTAGACTGGAGTGCAAGGGGCGGCCTGTCGCCTGCGGCGGCCGGACCGCCCGCGTGGCAAGGAGGAGGCGGCGATGAATGTCGAAAACATTCTGCGCAGCAAGGGCGGCGCGGTGGCGAAGATAGCACCGCGCGCAACGATCCGCGACGCGGCGGCGGTGTTGCGACGCGAGCGGATCGGCGCGCTGGTCGTCAGCAGCGACGGCGCCAAGGTCGACGGCATCCTGTCGGAGCGCGACATCGTGCACGGGCTGGCCGATCGCGGCGCGCCGCTGCTCGATGCGACGGTGGAGGAGCTGATGACGCGGCGCGTCTTCACCTGCACGCCGCGCGACAGCGTCGGCGATCTGATGGCGATGATGACGGAGCGGCGCATCCGGCATATTCCGGTGCTGAAGGACGGCGTGCTCGCCGGCATCGTCAGCATCGGCGACGTGGTGAAGCATCGGCTCGACGAGATCGAGTACGAGGCGAGCTCGCTGCGGAGCTTCATCGCCGGCGCCTGACGCGGCACGGCGCCGGCGATGCTGTGACGCCCAGCCGGCGAGGTGCCAGATGAAACATGGATTTCGGCTGTTGCTTGTGCTGCTCGCCGCGGTCGGCGCTTGCGCGCAGCCGCCCACCTTCGAGCAGATCGCCCCCCGGCTGCCACCGCTCCCGCCGAATATGGCGCGGATTTTCGTCTACCGCGATTACGAGACTTATGAGAGCCTTGCCTGGGCGCCCATGTTCTTGAACGGCGTCCGCGTCGGCGCGGTCGGTCCGGGCTACGTGATGCTGCGCGACGTGCCGCCCGGGACCTACGACATCGCCGTCGCGAGCCAGGGGCTCTACCCCAACCAGGACAAGGTGGTCGTCGCCGCGCCCGGGCAGACCTTCTATGCCAAGATCGAAACGCTGAGGGGCCTCGACCCGAGCGCCGACCGACCCGTGCCGCTCACCACCTATGTCGTCGTGCTGGTCGATCCCGAAACGGCGCGGCGCGAGATCGCCCGTCTCTGGTACACCGCCGGTGCGCGCGGCACCCATGCTGTGGCCGATGCCGTGCGCTGAGCCGGATCGCGAGACCGCACCGGCAAGTGCTACAGCTTTCGCCAGGTCCCGGGGGGCAGGCACGGCCCGGAGCGCCGCGCAAGGGCGCGAATCGCGCGGAAACCCGCGGCTTTGTATCACGTGA
>Ga0209647_1002796_pt1 | contig 13947 bp, 15 predicted proteins | sample GraSoi_2013_60cm_FD_185827 | JGI IMG/M metagenome (GOLD analysis project Ga0209647, IMG submission 185827) | Grasslands soil microbial communities from the Angelo Coastal Reserve, California, USA - Sample 9_17_2013_60cm (SPAdes) (version 2) | ecosystem: Environmental > Terrestrial > Soil >... | reverse complement strand
GTATTCGGCCTCCTTGCGCTTGAGGTCGGCCATGCGTTGCGCCGCGCGCGAGCGATCAATGAAGAACTTGGAGACGATCGTGAGGATGAAGAGCGGGATGAATAGCAGGATCAGGCCCGCGCCCATGCCGATTCGCTGGAGGTCGCCCGAGACCTTCCTGCGGATTTCCTCCTTCTGCTCCGGTGGCAGCGGGACCAGTTGGACCCCCTTGTCGAGGTCGATCGTGATTCCGGGGGACATCTCGGGATGGCCCATGTGCTCGGCCTGGCGCCGGCGCTCGGCTTCGCGCGCGGCTTCTCGGGCGTCGCGAGCGGCCTTCCGCGCTTCCTCGCGCGCCTTCTTCGCCGCCGCGAGCGATTCGGCGAGCGACTTCTGCACCTTGTCGCCCTCGACGCCCGCGTCCTTCAGCGCCTGCGCTGCCTGCCGCTGCGCCTGGCCGATCGCCACGGTGGCGTCCTGCACCGCGCCGGTCACCGCCTCGGCAGCCTCGCGCTTGGCGCGGATCACGTCCGCGCCGGCGCTGCGCAGCTCCTCGCGGGCCTGGTCGATCTCAGTGAGCGCGCGTTCGAGCTCCTCGCGCCGCGCGGGGTCCTTGGTGTGCTCGAGCAGCTCGCGCACGATGCCGCTCGCGACATTGATCGCCCCCTCGGAGAAGGCGGAGTCGATCTCGCGCTTGATCGCACGGTTCTCTTCGGGAGTCGCGCCGCTCTTCTCCAGCCGCATGAGGTGGAAGGGCGTCACGAACACCGCCAGGCCGATGAAAAGGGCCAGCCCCCCGGCGAGCAGCGCCCACCACGGGGTCTTGTTGAGGATGTTCGAAAGGGCCTTCATCGGTTCGGGGAGGGCGCGTCGATGCGAGGGTCAATAATCCGCCAACAGCGCGATCACCGCCGCGGAAAGTGAGATCAGCAGCACGCCGAAGAACATCATGACCATCGCGAGCGAGGGTCCGAGCGACTGGATGAGCGACATGGGATCGACCTCGGTTGGAAGCCGCGGGGCGGCTCGTGGAAGCTACTGTAGAGGTGCCCGGAAAGGCCTTCCACGGCCGGGCGGCGAAATGCAGAGGACGGGGAGTGAAATGCAGGAAGGGCCGATGGACTGACGCCGCGGCGCCCGCGCAGCGACCCCCAGCGGGGTCACATCTGCTTGAAAAGATGGGTGAACGCACGGGAGACGACGAGGGTCGCGGCATGGTCGCGAAGGCTGATCTCGGCCTGGTCCTTGAGCCCGCGGCGGACCGAGGCGATGTGGTCGACGTTGACGATGGTGGCGCGATGGATCTGCCAGAACTTGGCCGGATCGAGCTCCTCGAGGAGCTCGCGGATGGGCTTGCGGATGAGGGATTCCGCCTCGCAGGTCACGACCCGCGTGTACTTCTCGTCGGACTGGAAGAAGAGGATCTCCTCGACCGGGATGAGGCGAACGCTCGGGCCCACCGAGGCCTTGATCCACCGCAGGTGCTCGGATGGACGAGCGCCCAGGCGCGATGCGAGCGTCTCCACGAGGTCCTCGATGCGTGGCGGGCGGGAAGCGAGCCGCTCCTTGAGCCTGCCGACCGTGAGGCCCAGCCGATCCTCGTTGAAGGGCTTGAGGATGTAGTCGACCGCGCCACGCTCGAAAGCCTCCACCGCGTACTGGTCGAAGGCGGTGACGAAGACCACGTGGGCGCGGCTGCCGATGGCGCGCGCCGCCTCCACGCCGTTCACGCCCGGCATGTGGATGTCGAGGAAGAAGAGCGCCGGGCGGTGGTCCTCGAGGACCTGCAGCACGTCGCGGCCGTTCTCCATCTCGTGCACGACGGCAAGCTCGGGCCACATCCGCGCGAGGCGCGAGCGCAACTGGGCGCGCAGCAGCGGTTCATCGTCCGCTATGACGGCGCTTACGCGGCTCAAGCGCCGGCTCCCGCGGGGACTTCGATCGAGGCGACCACGCCGCGCGGGGCGCGCTCCTCGATCACCAGGCGCGCGGAGACCCCGTAGAGGGCCTTGAGGCGCTCGCGGATGTTGGCGAGCCCCACGCCGCCGCCTTTCGTCGGCTTGATGCCCTCGCCGGTGTCCTCGACCGACACCCGCAGCCTGCCGGCGGCTTCCTGCGCGCGGATCGTGATCGAGCCGGACTCGCAACACGGGTCCACGCCGTGCTTCACCGCGTTCTCGACCAGCGTGATCAGCATCATCGGCGGGAACGCGCGGCACATGAGGGGCTCGGGCACCTCGATCGCGAAGTCCAGGCGCGAGCCCATGCGCACGCGGTTGATCTCGAGGAAGGCGCGCGCCATGTCGAGCTCGCGCCCGAGGTTCGTGGTCGATTCGCGCATCTGCGGCAGCGCCGCGCGCAGGTACTGGATGAGGCTGTCGAGCATGCGCGTGGCGGCCGGAGGATCGGTCTCGACGAGGTGCTGGACGTTGGCGAGGGTGTTGAAAAGGAAGTGCGGCTCGACCTGGGCCTGCATGAGCTGCAGCTTCGCCTCGAGGATGTTCTTCTCGAGCTGGTGGCGCTCGGCCTCGGCCTTGAGGAGCCGCGCCTGGTCGCGCGCGTGCTTCTCACGCAGGATGTAGGCAGCAACGACCACGCAGCCCACGCCGATCCCGAGCCCCATCGTGATGGTGAGGCCCGCGAGGCGCTCGGTGAGCATCTGGCGCGGATCTCGCCCCTTGATGATCTGCGCGAGCACCGTGCCGAGGAACGACCCGAGGACGATGGCGAAGAGCTGTATCACCTCGCGCGGCAAGCGCACCTGGCGAATGTTGCCGGCCACGGTGAACAGCACCATGCACGTATAGCCGACGCACAGCGCGCTCACCAGCAGGTCGCTGTACGTGTTGAGGAAGAGCCAGACGACGGCTCCCGCGGCGGCGGCGCAGATCAGCGTCACCGACAGCACGCGGCGGACCGTCAGGCCTTCCAGCAGATAGGCGTAGGAATTCAATCGGCTCTCGAGCGGGATAGGGCTCTTCTACCGCCACGAGTATGAGTGACCCGGGCAGTGGCAGCCAAGATTACCCACGGGGGGCGAGCCGGGGCAAAACCCTTGCGACGAAACGCGCAAAAGGGGGGCTGGAATACGCCGGAAAAGAAAAAGCCCGGCGGGAGGCGCGCCGGGCGGGAAATCCGACCTGGGAGTCGGTAAGGCCGGTGACTCTAGAGCGTTTGCGGCTGCAGGCGGCGGGCTTCGACCGTCGCGGCGACGGGCTGGACGTCGGCCAGGCGGCGGCCTTCGACCGTGAACGTCGCGAGGCGGACGTCGGCCGTACGGCGGCCCTCGATCGTGAGCGTCGCGAGGCGGACATCGGCCGTGCGGTGGCCTTCGACCGTGAGCGTCGCGAGGCGGACATCGGCCGTGCGGTGGCCTTCGACCGTGAGCGTCGCGAGGCGGACATCGGCCGTGCGGTGGCCTTCGACGGTGATCGTCGCGAGGCGCGCATCGGCAGCCCGGGCGAACTGTGGAGCGGGGACCGTCTGAGACTGCGCGCGCTGCGTGTAGGGCGAGGCCGGATCGGCGAGGATGGCGCCGGAGGCGACCAGGAACCACCCCGAGACCAGCAGCGTCACGAACGACGCGACGGACGAGTTGCTGGGCAGTTCTGCGAAGCGGTAGGCGTTCATGCTCTTGTCTCCTTGGCTCCTGGGTTGCGTCCTGCGGCCGTCGCCCACCACTACTAGAAGGTGTCTGCGGGAGCTCGCGGCATCGAACATGGCCGAAGATTAGGCAGGGCGGAGCCGGGGAGAAAGCCGAAAGCGATGAAATGCGGAAAAAGCAGGCCGAAACGCGCCTGGCGCCTCATTTGGCGGACGCTGACCCCCCCAGCATCCCCGCCAGGCTTGCCCCGAATCCGATCAGGGCTGGCGGGATGAGGGCCTGCGGATCGAGGGCCTCGGCGGCAAGCCACGCCGCCAGCCCACAGCCGATCGCGGCCAGGGCCCCCCGCGCCGTGGCGCGAGGCCAGAAGATCCCGGCCGCCAGGGGCACGAACGAGGTCACCAGCACCACCTTCCCCGATTCGTTGACGAGCTGGTATATGGAGAGCTTCGAGGTGAGCGCCATCGCGAGCACCGCGGCGGCGAACCCCGCTACGGTGAGGCGCATCGTCGCGAGCAGCGCCCGGTCGCCCTTGGGCTTGACCCAGGGGCGCACGACGTTCTCGGCGAGAGCCACCGCGGGCGCGAGGAGAGCGCCGCCCGCCGTGGAAAGGATGGCGGAGATGAGAGCGCCGAAAAAGAGCGCCTGGACCACCGGTGGCGTGCGCTCAAGGATGAGGGTCGGCAGGATCAGCTGCGGGTCGTCGGCGGCGAGGCGCTCGACTCCGGCCGGGTCGATCGCGAGCGCCGCGCAGGCGAGGAAGATGGGGATCGCCGCGACCGCGAGATAGGCGAACCCGCCGAGGATCGACGCGCGCACCGCAGTTGCCTCGTCACGCGAGCTCTTCACGCGCTGGAACACATCCTGTTGCGGGATCGACCCCAGGGCGACCACGAGACCCGCCGTGATCCACGCCATCACCGATCGCGCGTCGCCCTCCGGAAGCAAGCGCATGCGCCCGTCCGCGCCGGCCACCTCGAGCACCCGCGAGGCACCGCCGGCGAGGTCGGCGGCGACCCAGGCGCAGTACCGCCTGGAGGTAATCGGTGAGCGCGACCGACCACATCCCGCCCGCCATGGTGTAGACGAGGACGACCCCCGCCCCGATGACGATTCCGGTGCGCGTATCGATCGCCCCCGCCGAAAGCACGTTGAAGGCGAGGCCGAGCGCGACGAACTGCGCGGCGATCCAGCCGAGGTACGAGAAGGCGATGCACAGCGTGAGGGCAACCTCGGCCGAGCGGTTGTAGCGCGCGCGAAAATAGTCGCCGAGGGTGAGGCCCTCCATGCGGAAGAAGGGGCGCGCGAACACGACTCCCACCAGCACCAGGCAGGCCACCGCTGCGAAGGGGTCGGCGACGAGGCCGCGCAGTCCTTCCTTCAGGAATGTCGCCGGGATGCCGAGCACGGTCTCGGCGCCGAACCAGGTCGCGAACACGGTGGCGGTGACGACCGGGGTGCCGAAGCGCCGTCCCGCGACCGCGAAGTCCGCCGCGCCGCGCACCCGCGTGGCGGCGTAGAGCCCGACCCCGATCGACAGCCCGAGATAAAGGAGGATCGAGCCGACCAGCAACGCTAGGTCATCGCCTCGCGCTGCTGGCTGCGCATCGCGAGCGAGCCCACGAGCATCCCGGTGAAGCTCGCCACCAGGCCGGCGAGCTGCGGCGGCACGACGTCGTCGGGCGTGAAGGCCTCGAAGCCGATCCACACGGTGAGCCCGAGGACGATGGCAAGCGTGGCGCCCAGGTTGGTGGCGCGTTTCCAGTAGAGCCCGCACACAAGGGGCACGAACGCGCCCACGAGGGTGACCTTGTAGGCGTTCTCGACCATCTTGTAGATGCTCGCCTCGGTGGAGAGCGCGAAGAAGGTGACGAGCGCGGTGAAGCCCACCAGGACCACGCGGTTCATCTGCAGGAAGCGATGATCCGAGATGTGCGGGAAGAATCCCTTCAGGATGTTCTCGCTGAAGCTCACCGAGGGCGCGAGCAGCGTCGCGCTGGCGCAGCTCTTGATCGCCGAGAGCAACGCGCCGAAGAACATGATCTGCGCGAAGATCGGCACGATCGGCGACAGGATCAGGTTGGGCAGGATCAGCTGCGAGTCCTTGTCGAGGTTGGCCGCCACCATCTTCGGGTCGATCAGGCTCGCCGAGTAGGCGAGGAACATCGGGATGAAGGCGAAGCAGAAGTACATCACGCCGCCGAGGATCGCGGAATTCGCCGCGATGTTCTCGTTCTTGGCCGATTGCACGCGCTGGAACACGTCCTGCTGCGGGATGGAGCCCAGCATCATCGTGATCCACGCCGCGAAGAACCAGAGGATGTCCTTCAGCTCCGGCGCAGGGAGGATGTTGAACTTGCCGCTCGAAGCCGCGTGCGCCACCACCGTGCCGACGCCGCCGGCGAGCCCGCTCACCTCCCAGCCGATGTAGAGCATCCCGACCACGATGATGATCATCTGGATGAAGTCGGTGATCGCCACCGAGAACATGCCACCGAGCATCGTGTACACGAGCACCGTGGACGCGCCGATGATCATGCCCCATTGCTGAGTGATGGCGCCCTCGGAGACCACGTTGAAGACCAGCCCCAGCGCCTTGATCTGCGCGCCCACCCAGCCGAGGTACGAGACCACGATGCAGATCGTGGTGAGCATCTCGACCGGCCGGCTGTAGCGCTTGCGGTAGTAGTCGCCGATCGTGAGCAGGTTCATGCGGTAGAGCGGGCGGGCGAAGAAGAGGCCTACGAGGATCAGGCACAGCGACGAGCCGAAAGGGTCGGCGATGATTCCCGAGAAGCCGTCCTTGATGAAGGTCGCGGGGATCCCGAGCACCGTCTCGGAGCCGAACCAGGTCGCGAACACCGTCGCGGTCACGATGTACATCGGCATGCGCCGCCCGGCGATCGCGTAGTCCTTCGTGTTGTGCACCCACTTCGCCGCGTAGATGCCGATCGCCACCGAGATGATCCAGTAGATGATCACGAACCAGAACAGCATGGGCGTCCTGCCGGGGTGAAATGGGCAGCGGCTATTCTAGTTCAGACCTCCTTCGCGGGGGCCGGAGCCACCCAGCAGGCCTTCCTCGCCGAGGATGGCGCGCGCGATGTCGAAGCGGTCCTCGAAGCGAGTCGTCGGCGAAGGCGTGAGGTTGAGCGCGAAGTTCGCCGTCGGCCGGCCCTTGCGCTCGATCCAGCCGACCCACCACGCGATCGCGTTCGTTCCGGGACCCGCCGAGCCGGTCTTGGCGTAGAGGCGGTACGCCGCGGTTTTCTCGACCAGGAGCGCGTCGCGTACCAGGCGCTGGGAGCGCTGCGTCATCGGCAGCGCGCCTTCGGAGAGCTTGCGCAGCAGGTCGACCTGCTCGCGTGCGCTCACGCGCAGCGTCCCCTGCAGCCAGAAGAGATCGATGCCGCCCTTGATGTCGCGGTTGCCGTACTCGAGCCGGTCGAGCCACTCGCGCATGCGCTCGCGCCCGATGCGCCGCGCGACCTCCTGGAACATCCACACGACGCTCTCGCGCATGCCGCTCGCGAGGGTGTGGTCGCGCTCCCAGGCCGCGCGCGGCTTGGGCTTGCCGTCCCAGCGGAACACCTCGTTCTCGTCGTCGATCGCGCCCAACTCGAGGCCGATCAGGGCGTTGGGGATCTTGAACGTCGACGCGGGGAGGAAGCGCGTGCGGGCACGCTGCTCGTTGAACACCAGGTAGCGGTCCCTCGCCGGATCGAACACGATGAAGGTGCCGCGCACGCCCTTCGCCTCGAAGTGGCGCTCCCACTCGGGGCGCGCGACGACCTCGGCGGCGGTGACGGAGAAGCTGGCGATGAGGCCCAGCAGCGGCGAGACGAAGCGATCCATATCCCGGATCGTGCCGGTCGATTCTGGCAAGATTCTGGCAATCACGAGGTCAATTGGGGCGCGAGCGCGTCACCCGTGATCTCCACCAGCCCAGGACAACAATACAAGGGAGCGGGCATGAAAGTCGGCGTTATTGGCGCGGGGGCCGTCGGCTCGGCGTGCATCATGGCCATCATCGGCCGCGGCGGCGCGCATGAGATCGTTGTCATCGACAAGGACGACGGGCGCGTGCGCGGGCTCGTCACGGACATGCAGTACGGCACGCCGCTCTGCCCGCCGGTGCGGCTCGTCGGCGGCGGCTACCCCGATCTCGAAGACGCCGAGCTGATCCTCGTTGCCGTAGGCATCAATGAAAAGGCCGGCGGCGCGATGGACCGCAACGATCCCGCCGGGCGCCTGCGCCTGCTGGGAGCCAACGCGGCCACCATCCGGGAGATCGTGCCGAAGATCATCGCGGTCGTGCCGAAGGCGACCATCATTGTCATTACCAATCCGCCCGAGCCGCTCGCCGAGCTGGCGCGCGGGATCTCCGGGCATGATCGCGTGCACAGTTCCGGCACTTATATCGATACATTGCGGTTCCGGTTCTACATCGCCCGCCAGCTCGGCGTGCATCCGGCGGAGGTGGATGCCCAATGCATCGGGGAACACGGCAATTCGCGCGTGCTGCTGTGGTCCTCGGCGCAGGTGGCCGGCACCCCGGTGCTGGACCTGATTCCCAAGGATGACATCGCCGGCTTCAAGGCGCGGGTCGAGACGCAGGTGCGCAATGCCAACATCACCATCATCGAGGGCATCAACGCCAGCCAGTACGGCATCGGCATGGCTTGCGGCCGCGTCGTCGAAGCGATGACCCGCGACGAGCGCGCCGTCTTCCCCATCGGCTGCCACCTGCCGGAGTATGGCGTGACCTTGTCGATGCCGGCGGTGATCGGGCGCGAAGGAGTGACGAACATCCTGCGTCCTCGCATGTCGGACGACGAACGTGCCGCGCTGGAACGCAGCGCCGCGACAATGCGGCAGGCGGTCTCGGGCCTCGGCGCACTCTGAATCGGTTCGATCCTTCGTTACTGCGCCGCGGCGAGGAAGTCCAGCACGGGACCCCACCACGCTTCGTCCGGCTGCTGATAAGGCGCGTTGTGCTTGAACGACTTCAGGATGACGATTGATTTCGGCTCTTGCGCCGCCTCGAAGACGCGCCGCCCCATTTCTACCGGGATGACCGTATCGGCCTCGCTGTGAATGACCAGCAAGGGCGCTGTATTGAGCTTCACATTCGTCACGTTGTCCCAGATATCCGCAACCGTGAACGACGCGATTGCCGCCATTCCTCCCTGGCGTGCCGCCAGGTCGCGTAGCGAGCTGAACGCGCTCGCCACGACAACGCATGAGGGTGCCGGCTCAAATCTGGATAGCGCCTGCAGCATGACCCCGTTGCCCATCGAGTGCCCCACAACGCATCGCCTCGTGCGAGGGAATGCGCTGGCGAACCGCCCATAGGTCGCGATTGCGTCTTCGTGAAGGTTCGAAAAAGTCCCTGGCCGCGAACTATCGCCGTGTCCGGAGTAGTCGAACACCACGGATGACACGCAGTGATCGTGGAGGAAACGTTGTGCGCGGGACCACTCCGAGATCGTTTCCTTCACCCCGTGAAAGACAAGTATCGCCACGTCTCGCTTGCACTCGGCCGGCGCCCGAACCAGATAGGCGTCGAGGGAACGCGATCCGCTCTCGATCCGGAGCCGTTCGAATACGACTCCCGCTGCCTCCGGCGTCTCGGCTCCATTGGGGCCGGTCGTGAGCACGGATAGCTCGGCATGGTTGAGCAGTGCCGCGCACCCACCGAGACAAAACGGGATCGAGAGCGCCGCGAGGGCCTGCACGACTGCGCGCCACGAGGAAGGAACCACGGTGGCATCGTAGCACCCCATCGCCGGGGTTCCGCCGTTAGCCCGATCGTCCCCGTTGTTCTACGATGCCAATGAACACTGCCCAATAGTCCATATCTCGACATGAAGCTCATCACCTGGAACATCCAGTGGGGCCTGGGGATCGACGGCCGCGTGGACCTCGAGCGCATCGTGGGCGCCGCCCGCGACCTCGCCCGCTTCGACGTGCTCTGCCTGCAGGAAATCGCGGACAACTTCCCCGGCCTCGAGGGCAATGACGGCGGCGACCAGTTCTCGGAGATCGCCGAGCGCCTTCTTCCCGAGTACCGCCTGTTCGCCGCCTTCGGCGTGGACGTGTCGGCCGAGGGAGGGCGGCGAAGGCGTTTCGGCAACGCCATCGCGACGCGCTACGACGTGCTCTCCGTGCGCCGCCACGCGTTGCCGTGGCCGGCCGATCCGGGCAAGGAAACGATGCCGCGCGTCGCCGTCGAGCTCACCCTCAACGCGCCAATGGGCCCGGTGCGCGTGACGACGACGCACCTCGAGTATTACTCCGACATCCAGCGGCGCGCGCAGGCCATGCGCCTGCGCGAGCTGCACGAGGAGTCATGCGGGCGCGCGGCGCGCCCCGGCTCGCCCACCGCCGAGGGCGGCCCATTCGACGCCACGCCGCAGACCGCCGCGGCGATCCTCACCGGCGACTTCAATTTCCCGCCCGACCACGCCGCCTACGGTGAAATCCAGCGGCCTTCCGACCCGGCGCTTCCGGCCTATCGCGATGCGTGGCCGCTGGTGCACGGGCGCCGGCCGCACGTACCGACCTTCTGCGTGCACTCGCAGGCGTATTCCAGGACGCCCTACTGCTGCGATTTCGTTTTCGTGAGCGGCGAGGCAGTGCCGCGCGTGCGCTCCATCGCCGTCGATTCCGAAACGATGGCTTCGGACCATCAGCCGGTGCTGCTGGAACTCGACGATCGCTAGAGCGTCCGCCGGAAGAGCTACTGGCCCTCCTCCGGCGGCTTCACCTTGCTGAACATCGCCAGGAGGGCGAGGTCGTAGGCGATCTTGATCGCGCCCGCGGCGACCAGCGACCAGCCGAAGGGCGAAACGCCGAGCATCCAGCCCGCGATGAAGGGGCTCGCCGCCGAGGCGAGGCTGCGCGGCACCGATGTGATGCTCGCGGCCGCCGGGCGCTCCTCGGGCCGCACGATCGCCATCACGTACGAGCTTCGCGTGGGCACGTCCATCTGCGAAAGGAGTGCCCGCACCATCAGGAGCGCGATCACCACCGCGAGGCTGTCGGCGAAAGGCACGAGGACGAGGCAGATGCTCGACGGGATATGCGTGAACACCATGGTGTTCACCAGGCCGATGCGCTCGGCGATCCGCACCGCGATGAGAAACGAAGCAGCGGACAGGAGGCCCGTCCAGAAGAAGATCGTGCCAGCCGCCGCCGGCGAGAGCCCGTGGCGCTGGTAGAGCCACAGCGCGACCATCGACTGCACGATCAATCCGCCGGCGAAGGCGTCGACGCTGAAGAGCGCAGCGAGCGTGTACACACGCGCCTTCGACTCGGTGAGCGGCGCCGGAGGTTTCCGGGCTCCGGCCGAGGGCTCCGCCGGCAATCCCCGATAGACGGCCGCCGTCGCCACCGCAGTCGCGGCGTAGAGGAGGAACATCGCCTGCATCGCCGCGCGCGCCGTGATGCCCCACTCGCGGGACAGCAGGTCGGGCAGACCCGCAGCGAGCGAACCAACCGCCGCGAGCAGGGAGCCGACCAGGCTGTAGCGCGCGAAGACCGCCGTGCGGTCGCGGTCGCCGACCACGCGCGCGAGCATGGCGTGCTCGAGCGGCAGGAACACGCTCACGTCGCCGCTCGAAGGGTTGAGCGTGCCGACGAACGCGATCACGAGGAGCGGCCAGAAGTCGGTGATGAACGCGAACCCGATTCCGGTCGCCCCCATGAGCGCGGTCGCCGCGAGGAGCAGCGTGCGGAAATGGAAGCGGTAGGCGTGCAGGCCCACGGCGAGCGCCAACAGCCCCGAGCCCAGCAGCGTCGCGGTGGCGACGATGCCGACCTCGAGCGGCGAATACCCGAGCTCGAGCAGGTAGAGCGGCAGCAGCAGGCTCACGTAGCCGTCGCCGAACGCGCGCAGGCCCTTTGCCGCCAGCAGGCGGCGCACATTGGGCGAGCTCATTTTCCGGCGAACGTGAAGTCGTCGAAGGCGGTGACGCTGTCGGCCTTGGTCCAGACGCCGACCGCGCCCGCGCCGGCGATGTGCGCGTCTTCGAGCTCGATGCGCGTGACGCCGTCGAGGATGACCTTGATGCGGGTTCCGGCGAACTCCACCCGCAACGTGTGCCAGAGATCGCGTTTCACGGGCGCGTCGACGTACTTGATCGTCTTCCTTGAACCGCCCTCGGTGTAATAAAGCGAGACGTTGTTCTCCAACGCGTTGGCGCGCGCGACGTAGTAGCGCGCGCCGCTCGTCCAGCGCCACACGACGCCGCCCGCCTGGTCCTCGTGCCCCGAGAGGGGCTTCAACTTCACCTCGACGAAGCCGTCGGCGATCGACGTTCCCGCCTGCACGCACCACGGGAAGGTTCCGCTGCCCGACTGCTTGAGCACGTTGGGCTTGCTCGGCGCGGAAGGGTCGGCCTCGACGCTCCAGCGCGGCGCCCCCTTGCCGGTCACGCCCGAAGTCCATCCGGCGGGCAGCGTGCCCGGGGCGGTCGAATCGAAATTCACGATTTGTACGGTGTCCATGCGGCTCCTCGTTGGCGAAGGTCGTCGAGTGCAGTGCTTGGACGGGACACCGTCTTGGGAACACCGGGAGCCTGCGGTCCCGATGAGGAATAATGCTAGCACCAACCCCACGGTCAGCGCCAATGTCCTCCAAGCCCACCCCGATCACCGAGCCGCTCTATGAATACATCCTCGCCCATTCTCTGCGAGAGCCCGAGGTGCTGCGCGAGCTGCGCGAAAGGACCGCCTCGATGAAGCACGGCGGGATGCAGATCTCGCCGGACCAGGGGCAATTCATGCGAATCCTCGCTCGCCTCATCGGCGCGCGGCGCACGATCGAGGTCGGGGTCTTCACCGGCTACAGCTCGATCAGCGTTGCGCTGGCCCTGCCGGCGGACGGGCGCATCATCGCCTGCGACGTGAGCGAGGAGTGGACCGCGATCGCGCGTGAGTTCTGGAAGAAGGCGGGGGTCGAGAAGAAGATCGACTTGAGGATCGCGCCGGCGCTCGAGACGCTCGACGCGCTCATCGCCGCGGGGGGCGGCGGAAAGTACGACTTCGCCTTCATCGACGCCGACAAGACCGGCTACGGCGGCTACTACGAACGCTGCCTCAAGCTGCTGCGACCCGGCGGCGTGATCGCAGTGGACAACACGCTGTGGAACGGCTGGCTCGCGGACCCGGCGCGCCAGGACGAGGACACGCGCGCGATTCGTGCCTTCAACGACCTGGTGCATGCCGACTCCCGCGTGGAGCTCTCGCAGCTCACGCTGGGCGACGGCCTCACGCTCGCGCTCAAGCTCTAGCGCTATCAAAAAAAAGGCCGCGCGAGGCGGCCTTTTCCGTTGCTGCGGGCAACGCTACTTGTCCTTGTCGGTGTTGTTCGTGCTCGAAGTGTTCGACGAGAGCTTGTCCTTCGCCTTGGTGGCGAGCTCCTTGGTCTTGTCGATCGGCTTCTCGAGCGCGGTGCGCAGCGTCCCTTCCTTGCTCCGCTCGAGGACCTTGCCGTTGCCGGCGTCGACGATCACTTCGGTCTGGCCTTTTTCGCCCGCGCTCTTCACGTGGAACGAATAGACCAGGCAGCCTTCCTCGGTCTCGATGCCGCCCTTGACGACCTGGGCGCCCGAGCCGCCGGTGGCGAGCGCCGTCTGGCGCGCATCGGCTTCCTTCACCTTCGCCATGGCGGCGAGGTCGGCCTTGCTCGATGTCATCGAGGCCTTGGTGCTGCAACCCTTGAACGCGTCGTTCGCCGAGAAGGCGGCGAGCGGCGCGGTCAGCAACGCGATCAGAATGAGGCGTTTCATGGAGTCCTCCAGTGGTTGAAAAGGTGCCGCTGGAGCTTGGAGGCGAGCCGGCGGCGCGAGTTGCAGCCGTTCAGCGTAGGAGGTATCCGACGAGGAGCAGGGCGAGGACGGTGGCGATGGCCGCGAGGACGAAAGTCTGGCGCCGCTGTGCCGCTTCGAGCCGGTCGATCGCGGCTTCGAGGCGGCGCGGCGCATCGTCGGCGAGGACGCGATGCATCAGGCGCGGAAGCTGCGGCAGCGTGCGCGCCCACATGGGCGCCTCTTCGCCCATCTGCTTGACAAGGGCGCGCCATCCGATGGTCTCGTTCATGAAGCGCTCGAGGATCGGCTGCGCCGTGCGCCGCAGGTCGAGGTCGGGATCGAGCTGGCGCCCCAGGCCTTCCACCTGGAGCATCGTCTTCATGAGCAAGGTGAGCTGCGGCTGCACCTCGATGCCGAAGCGCCGCCCGGCCTCGAACAGGCGCATGATGAGCTTGCCGAAATAGATTTCCTTGAGCGGGCGATCGAAGATCGGCTCGCACAGCGCGCGCAACTCCGCCTCCAGCTGCTCGACGCGCGTGTCGGGGGGAA
>Ga0209647_1002795_pt1 | contig 13954 bp, 11 predicted proteins | sample GraSoi_2013_60cm_FD_185827 | JGI IMG/M metagenome (GOLD analysis project Ga0209647, IMG submission 185827) | Grasslands soil microbial communities from the Angelo Coastal Reserve, California, USA - Sample 9_17_2013_60cm (SPAdes) (version 2) | ecosystem: Environmental > Terrestrial > Soil >... | reverse complement strand
CCGTATAATACAACGAGCGACGTGATCGCGGGTCAACAACTCCGGCGGCCGTTTTGCATTTTTGTCGCCTTGTGTATAGCGCCACCCCTCTTCTTCGTCAGTGGAAGTTTGTCCGCGGTATAGTTCCGGAATGTCGTCAAACATAAACCGGCGCCCTTCGCTGTTTCGCAAAACTCCTCCTTCACCCCGTACGCCTTCTGTAATGAGCAGCCCGCGAACACTTGGCGGCCAAACCATTCCTGTAGGATGAAACTGGATGAATTCCATGTCAATGAGTTCTGCGCCGGCATGGTAGGCGAGCGAAATACCGCTTCCTGTGCAGTCCCAGCTGTTGCTGGAGATTCTGTAGATCCTTCCCATCCCGCCGGTCGCAATGATGACGGCCTTCGCCATGAATACTTTGAAAAGTCCTTTTTCCCGGTCGTAGCCAAAAGCGCCAACCACCTTTTCTCCATTTTTCAGCAGGCTGATAATGGTGTATTCCTGATAAATATCGATGCCCTGATGGATTCCGTAATCCTGAAGCGTTCGGATCATTTCCAGACCGGTGCGGTCACCAACGTGCGCGAGTCGCGGATACTTATGCCCCCCAAAATTTCGCTGGAGAATTCGCCCGTCATCGGTCCGGTCAAAAACGGCACCCCAGGCTTCGAGCTCTTTGACCCGATCGGGTGATTGCTTGGCGTGTAACTCGGCCATCCGCCAGTTGTTCAAATATTGTCCTCCGCGCATCGTATCCGAAAAATGGACTTTCCAGTTGTCGCGATCATCCACATTGGCGAGCGCCGCTGCTACGCCCCCTTCAGCCATCACCGTATGCGCTTTGCCTAGTAAGCACCGGCATACCATTCCCACCGAGACGCCTGCAGCTGACGCCTCGATCGCGGCGCGCAAGCCCGCTCCCCCCGAGCCAATCACCAGTACATCATGGTGGAATGTTTCGTATGCTGCCATTAAAAGATCCTCCAGTCTGTTAAGATCCCCATCGAACACAACCGGACATAGATATCGGCGAAGGCCACGCCAAACAAACTGCACCATGCCCAGTTCATGTGTCCCCGGTTGAGACAACTTGCGCACTGGTAGGCTTTACGTTGAACAGGCGATTTTGAAAGTTGATCTTTGAAACCTCCTACCAGATGACGGAATGAGTGACATCCAAATGTATATCCTCCCAGGAGCGTGGCATTCATCGTCAATACCAGCGTCCCTATTCCTATTCCGAAATGAGTACTCCCCGTTGCGGGATCTGCAAACCACATCGCCTTCCATGCATCGTAAGCAAGGATCACCACAAAAATGATCGCCAGGTAAAGGAAATAGCGATGGATATTCTGCATGATCAACGGAAAGGAGTTTTCACCCCAATAGGTTTTGCGCGGCTCTGATACGGCGCAGGCAGGGGGATCGGCCCAAAATGATTTATAGTAGGCGCCCCGATAGTAATAACAGGTGAAGCGCATGCCGCCGGGCGCCCAAAGAATTAATATGGCAGGTGAAAAAGGCAGGATCATCGGCCACCAGGCTGGCTTGGGTCCGAACCAACTGTGTGGGGAATCTCCAAAGATCTCAGGAGAGTAAAAGGGAGAAAGGTATGGACCTATCGCGTAGTGCTCTCCCTGCAAAGCCGCCCACGTTGCATAAATTATAAAGGAGGAAAGTCCCAGAAAAATCAGAAGGGGACGGACCCACCATAAATCTTTTCGTGCAGTATGTCCAAAGCCGGCGTGGTTCAAGGGCCCCTGTCGATTGGTTAATTTCCCTTGAGATTAGATAAAAATAAATCTAAAAACAAGGATATTTTGGCATTAGGTAACATGTTGATTTTCACTCAAGTCAGGAGCCGTTGCACAGTTCGCGTAGGACGCAGGCGGAGACACCAAAATGAAACGGCCTGCCCCGATTTTTATCGGTGTCATCCCGGCCACGCAGTAGTGTTCTATGGAATGATGAACGATCATGAGCCGGGATCCCCAACAAGTTGCAGGTCACATGGGTAGTAAGCAACGCTTGCGCTTGACAAATGCCAAGCAAGGGCTTTATTCCATTGAAAAGTTGCAGCAATTAAACAGGGATCCCGGCTCATGCGCCAGCAGCATTTCATAGATGACGGGCGTGTGGCCGGGATGACAGTTTCATTTTGTGATTTCAATCTTGTCAGAGAATTCACCAACAAGCTTTCGTACTGACCGCAAACCTTCGTCACGGAAACGCTAATGACCAATACCCGAAGCGCCCTATAGCGTCCACTCCGTCCATAAGATGATATACCCTAAGACCAGCGCCAAAAGTAAATAGCCAACCCAATACATTCCGGGGCGCGTATTTCTTCGATTGATCCGTTCGATTATTCCCCTGATAAAAAGCCAGAGAAGGAACGACGATAAAGCACTTAGAAATAAGCCCCATACGTAACCGCCGGGTGCGGCATTCTCATTTATCCTTTTGATGATAGCCCAGGCAGCCAAATTGATGAAGTAGAAGGCAGTCAGGTAAATATCAATGTGGCTTACGTCAATTCTGAGTTTTCTTTTTGCCGCTGATCGGCTTTTATCAGCCTGGTCGAAATCAGTGGAATTTGGTTTTAGCGCAACCCTACTTTTTCCGAATGTTTTGATGTCATACTTCCATCTCTTTTCAGCATCACTCAGGATTTCATACGCCGCATTCACTTCTTTGAAGCGTTCCCCGAAAAAAGGATCGCTATCGTGTTTATCGGGATGAAATTTGGCGGCATAAATGCGGTACGCTTTCCTAATATCCTCGAAAGAGGCGCTCCGGTCAAGGCCTAGAATCTGATAGTAGTTCTTGATTTCCCGTTTCATTTCTCACTTCCTGGTCTTAGCGGTTAACGCTTAGCGCCTGGACAATCCCACCAAACGCCAGGCACCAGGCGCTAACCGCCAGTCCGGACGAATTTCTACCAATAAGGAATTATTCTTATTTAAGGAGATCACCCTTCAATCGAAGTAGTTCAGTTTCGGCAGCCTTGGCATTAAAGCGAGCGAGGATCAATTGACTGTACGTATCTGCCAGCGTCTGCTGTGCAGTCCTCAACTCAATGTAGGTAGCCACACCCATCTTAAAGCTCTCCAATGCGATAAAGACATTTTCTTTCGCGAGTAAAATATTTTCTTCTTCGATAATCAACGCTTTTTTCGCGTTTTCATAGCTGGTAAAGGCATTGCGCACACCGACGATGGCCAGCGTCTTCAACTGTTGATACACCATCTTCTGTCGGTCCCAGGTAATTTTTGCCTGGTTAATAAGGCGTTGCGTATTAAAACCGTTCAAGACTGGAATCGATATAGTCAGGCCATAATTGTAGCCATAAAGACGCGTGAATTGTTGAATAGTCGGAGTAAAAGCAGTTGCAGCATCACTTCTGCTGTACAAGGGGAATGAGGAAATGGCGTTAATGATCGGTGAACGGGCCGCACGATTTTCCCAAATGGAAGTGTTGGCGATGTCGATATTTTTTTTTGCTGCCAATAATGCTTGATTCGTACTTTCAATATCGGTTGTGATCTGCTCCAGGGTCAGATTGAGATTGATCGGTATTGTATCGGATATTTCATATACATCAGGAAGGCCCATTCCCAGCAGCCCATTGAGTTGGTCTTTCAACTGCTGGATCAGCGTTTCTTGTTGTAAAGCCAGGATCCGGTTGGCGTTGAAGTCCACCTTGGCTTGCAAAAGTTCCGGTTTACCGCCGGTACCGACTTGTAATTTCTTTTCTGCTAATTTGACACGCTCTTCGTTCACTTTGATCAATACGTGGATGGCCTCCAGTTGCTGCTTTTGACGGACGATATTATAATAATTGGTGATCACAGCCGCCACGGAATTCATCATCTGGTTTTTTACATTCACTTCACCCAATTCTGCTATTTCGGAGATCCGCCTGCGCGTGGCAAACATTCTGGTTCCGTCAAAAATGGGCCAAACCAACTGAGCCGTCGTGCTGACGTTTGTTGTCCTTATCCCCTGATACGATTTTACCTCGGGGTTGGGGGTGGTCGTGTTGGGAAATGCAAGATTACGTGTATTGCTGACATTCTTAATGTAAGATCCAGTCGCATTCAGTTGTGGCAAAAATGCGCCATTCGCAAACCGGTTATCATTAAAAGCGGAAGCCGCGATAGCCCGCTGGACGCGTACGTCAAAGTTTTTCTCCAGCGCCAATTCAACGGCTTCCTCAACCGAAACAAGCTGGGCGGTGCCTGGCCAACTTGCGGAAATAAAAAGCAATACACTAAACGTGCGTCTCATAAACTAATTCCTTGGATGGCTGCCCCAGCTCCGATTCAAATTCCATATGTTTCCGTCGTCTTGATAAATAGGAATAAACCGCGGGTATAACAAAGAGGGTGAGAACAAGTGAAAACATAATCCCTCCGACGATCACAACACCCAGGGGAACGCGGCTGGCGGAAGCAGCACCCAACGACAGGGCCAACGGCAATGAACCCAGTGACATCGCCAGGCTGGTCATGAGGATCGGGCGAAGACGGAGCCGTGAGGCTTCCAATACCGCTTCGATTTTGCCCAGGCCTTCTTCACGCTTCTGATTCGCAAATTCGACAATCAGAATTCCATTCTTCGTCACCAGGCCGATCAGCATGATCATTCCAATCTGTGAAAAGATGTTAATGGTTTGATGGAAAATGAAGAGGGAAAGAAACGCGCCACTGATGGCTAACGGAACCGTGACCATGATCGTCAAGGGATCGATGAAGCTTTCAAATTGCGCCGCCAGGATCAGATAGATGAGGATCAACGCGAGGATAAATGCAAAGGAAGTATTGCCGGAACTTTCAGCAAAGTCGCGTGATGTACCCGACAAGGACGTAGCAAACGAGTCGTCCAGCAATTTCTTTGCTATATCGTCCATTGCTGCGATGCCATCGCCCACCGTTTTGCCGGGTGCCAGTCCAGCCGATATGGTTGCCGATTTGTACCGGTTAAAATGGTACAGGGCCGGAGGCGTGGTTGATTCTTCAATACTGACGACGTTGTCGATGGATATCAATTGGCCCGACGCGGTTCGTACATAGAGTCGCTTGAGGTCATCCGGATCGTCCCGGTCTTCCCGGGCTACTTGTCCGATCACTTGATACTGTTTTCCGTCTTTGGTAAAATAGCCAAAGCGCAAATTGCTGTACGCCAATTGCAACGTTTCGGATATAGCCTGAACACTGATCCCGAGCTGAGTAGCTTTAAGCCGGTTTATGCGCACTTTCAGCTCGGGCTTATTGAATTTCAGATCAACATCCACGCCTTGCAGCACGGGGCTGTTGTTGGCTGCCTCCAGAAATTTGGGCAGCACTTCCTGGAGTTTATCAAAATTATTATTCTGAATGACAAATTGGACGGGTAATCCTCCTCTCCTGTTAACGGAGATGGTTTGTTCCTGAATGACGAAGGCGCGCCCTTCCGGGAACCGGCCGAGATTCCGGTTCACCACGTCGACGATTTGTTGCTGTGACCGCTTTCGCATTCCGGGTTCCACCAGCGCTACTCTTACAAACCCCGAGTTGACTGAACCGGAACCGGCAAATCCCGGTGCGGTGACAGAAAGGTCGGTTGTGTACTCGGGGATGGAGTCCATGACAAACTGCGAAAGCCTGTCAATGTATTTATCCATATAGTCATAGGAAGTCCCTTCCGGCGCCGTCACCTGCAGGCGGAATTGATCGCGGTCTTCCATCGGGGCGAGTTCAGACTGAATGTTGGTTCCAATAAAATACGCAGAAGCAATACAGGCAACGATGATCAGAAATGCGACCCACCGTGCACGCATGAACGAAGCGAGCATTTTCTGGTATACGTTTTCCATTCCTGTAAAGAAGGGCTCCGTGAAATTGTAGAACCACGACTTCTTCGCGTTGTCGCGGGTAAGTTTTACGCTCAACACCGGGGTAAGGGTCAACGACACAAAGCAGGATACCAGCACCGCGCCGGCCACGACGATACCAAATTCGCGGAACAGGCGCCCAACGAACCCCTGAAGAAAAATAATCGGCAAAAAAACGACCGCCAGCGTAATAGAGGTAGAGATAACGGCAAAGTATATTTCCTTGGACCCTTCCAGGGCGGCCTTGTATTTATTCATACCCCCCTCCAATTTCTTGTAGATATTTTCAGTGACCACAATACCATCATCCACCACCAATCCGGTCGCCAGTACAATGCCGAGCATGGTCAGCACGTTGATCGAAAATCCGCACAAGTACATGATAAAAAATGAGGCGGTAAGCGAAACGGGAATATCAATGAGTGGCCGGATTGCGATGATCGCATCCCGGAAAAACAAGTAGATAATCAGTACCACCAGCAAAAATGAAATGATCAGGGTTTCTTCAACTTCCGAAATGGAGCGTTTGATAAATTTTGTCTGATCAAGCGCAATATTTAATTTGACGTCACCGGGAACTTCTTTTTTGAGTTGATCATATCGCTTGTAAAACTCATCGGAAATAGCAACATAGTTAGATCCGGGCAGGGGTACCAACGCTAGTCCCACCATCGGGATGCGGCTTTCTTTAAGAATGGATTCCTCATTTTCAGGGCCCAGGACAGCCTGACCAATGTCCTTCAGTCGGATGTCGCCGGCCGGTGCCGATTTGATGATGGCATTATTAAAATCGTCCTCTGTGTATAAGCGGCCGAAGGTCCTTACAGTCAGTTCCGTCGCGTTGCCGGCAATCTTCCCGGCTGGCAGTTCCACATTTTCCCTGCCCAGGGCCTGTTGAATGTCGAGGGCGGTCAGGCTATAGGCACTGAGTTTCGCCGGATCAAGCCAGATGCGCATGGCGTATTTCTTCTCTCCCCAGATTTGAACACTACTCACCCCCTTGATGGTCTGAAGCCGTTCCACCAGCACATTCGTCGCATACTCCGTAAGTTGCAGGGGATTCAGCAAATTGCTCTGCACGGTCATACTGATGATGGCGTCGGCATTCGCATCGGCTTTGGCAACCGTGGGCGGCGAGGGTAAATCCTGCGGCAGGGAGCGCACCGTACCCGAAACCTTATCCCGGACATCGTTGGCGGCCGACTCCAGGTCAACGCCTAAATCAAATTCAATATTGATGTTACTGTTGCCTGAGTTGGAATTGGAGGAAATATTCTTGATCCCGGCGATGCCATTGATTGATTTTTCCAGTGGTTCAGTGATCTGCGACTCAATGATGTCGGCATTGGCGCCCGGGTAGCTCGTTCGCACGCTGATGTTGGGCGGATCGATGGCCGGATAATCGCGAACGCCAAGAAAACTAAAACCAATGGCCCCGAACAAAACAATCAGAATGTTCATGACGATGGCCAATACCGGTCGTCTCAAGCTCAATTCAGAAATACTCATGGCATTACGCGATTTGCGTATTTACTTTATTTGTATTGATTCACTTTCGTAATCTTCAGTCGGGCATCCGGTCGAAGGCCCATTAGTCCCGTCGTAACAACAGTGTCTCCTACGTGCACGCCGGTTACGATTTCTACGTAGGAGGAGTCCCGTACGCCGGTTTCCACCACCGAAAACTTCGCCATTCCATTTTTACAGATCACTACTTGCTTGTTGCGCGCCTGGGTCAGGATGGACTGGGTGGGGACCAACATCGCATGGTCATTTTTTCCAAGCTGCAGGTTCACTTTGGCAAAAATCCCAGGCACGAGTTCCGCATGAATTTCATTTACAACCGCCCTCACTTTTAAGGTGCGCGTTGTTTGTTCTACGCTGCTTTCAGTAGCAATAACGGTGGCGTTATGGTACCCCACGCCTCCATCTACTTTAAACTGGACTTTGTATCCCTTGCTGATGTTCTTTGCATATTTCTCAGGAACCGAGAATTCAAGTTTGAGTTGCTTGTCCTGACGCAGTACCGTGATGATGTCCGTGGGAGAAATATAGGCTCCCAGGCTTACGTTACGAAGTCCTACGCGCCCTTCATACGGCGTGCGAATTTCCAGTTTGGAAAGGGCAATTCTTGTGGTCTCAATGTCCGCTTTGAGGTTTTCTACACTCAGGGCGCTGAGGTCATAGTCAGACTGGCTGATCCCGCTGATCTTCAGCAATTCGCTCTGACGCTCTTCATTTTTTATGGCGATCTGTAGTTGAACCTCCAGTTTCCTCAACTGCGCACGCAAGTCCTGGTCAAACAACTTCACCAGTACCGTTCCTTTCGGTACGATCGCCCCCTCCGGAATATTGAGGGCTACGACGCGCCCGCTTACTTCGGGCCGGATGGAAGTCTCTTCAAAGGGCAACAACGAGCCCGGTACTTCAACATTATCACTGATGGTATGGGTTTCCACGATGAAGCCGTCTACCATCATGGGTCCTTGCGTCCGCTGGCGGCCATCGTTTTGCTTCTTCGATTGGCAGGCTGTAACAGCGATTGCGATGGCCAACAAAACTAATATTCTCATGAGCGATGCTTAGAAATCCTGAAAAAATATGATTGGAACCCACTTCCCTTACACGGGCTCATTTTCACGACAGCGCCTACCCAAATTTAATGGAAATCCCTTACTCCCAATCCGGATAATAAATGACCTGTTTTTAGCTTCAAAGACGCCTTGCATTTAAGTCAGTACGCGAAAAGGCCACAAAGGAAGGGCTTCATTCCGAATTTAAGGATGGCAGTAGGATGGAAGGTAAAAATGAGGGTTGAAATCGTTTGAACTAACTCATCCGAACGAGCTGCTCATGCAATTGGAGCACCTGTGGAATGACCAACTGGCTTTCGTCGTTGGTGATAATAAAGTTTGCACGTTTCCGTTTTTCTTCCTCAGGCATTTGGTTATTAATAATGGCCTGAACGTCATTGGCGGTTCGATGGGTATCCCTACTCAATATCCGTTGCATCCGGAGCCCCGCCGGGGAAGCAACCACGATCACTTTGTCCAACCCCTTCCAGGATCCTGACTCAAAAATCAGCGCAGCTTCTTTGATCACATACGGTTTGTCCCAGTGCTGCTCTACCCAATGGTTGTAATCCTCTGCCACTCTCGGGTGCACCATTCGGTTCAATTTCTCCAGTTTGACAGGATCATTAAAAACCGTTTGAGCCAGGAGGGTTCGATCGATGATACCGTCAGGTGAATAGGATTGCATCCCGAATTCTTTTTTGATTTGCCCGGCCAGGATGCTGTCGTTGGCCATCAGCTCTTTTGCGCGGCCATCGGCATCGTAAACTGGAACACCCAACTGCTGAAAGATCCGGGAGACCAAACTTTTCCCTGATCCGATCCCTCCCGTAATGCCTATTTGAAGAGGTCGCTTCATATCCCGCTGTAGCCTAATACAATTTCATCCTGACCGAATCGACACTCACCAGGGATCCATAGGGTGGAAGCCCCCGCACCGAAGGAAGCACTTTTCTTCCTCCTGTGCGCGTTTCGCGCAAATCAATCTGCGCCCGGATTCCTGACGACATTTGCTGGAAATCATCCACTCTGCTTTTCGGAACCTGCACAATACAACCCACGCTGTCTCTGTCCTGCATGACGTGAGTAAATTCCGGGACATTAACCAGATCGAGTTTTATTTTTTGTTGTACCTCCGTGACCTCCCCCACCTCAAACATGACTTCCACTACAGGAGGGGTTCGCTTTATCGATTCATATCCCAATTTCACAGGCATTTGCTCGCGGTAGTTGGAATGCAGTTCATTGGACGGCAGTTCTATCACCAGGGAGTCGGGCAACTTCTTAAGGAAACTGACCGGACCTTCCGCCTGAATGGAATCCGGTAGCACGACAATGGGGCTGATTCTTCCGTAACCCTTTTTAAACGTTATTTCTTTGGGATCGACGAGTACTTTCATCCGGATCGAATCTTTGGCTTCAATCGATATGTATAACGTATCGGTTACGATATGATTGATCTTCAGATTTCCCAATTGACTTGCCAGCAAGGGAGGCAGCGTGCTTCCTACAATTTTTTTTATCTCGACCGGGCGTTCCAGCGCAATGACTACTGCGGGCAATTTTAGTCCCAGATACTTGCGCAATAAATCCCAGCCGTTACCCATGACATTGACATAAACATCGTGGGGCAAGGGTTTGGAAGGAACGTATTTCTGCTGATCATATTCGAACTGCAGCGGGAAGCGGACGTTGGTGGAATAGAACTTGTTCAGCGCATTAAAAAACCAAAAGACCGTGGCTGCCAGAAAGCACAGCGACACGGCCTTCCAATTCGTGCGGTTAAACCGAAACAGGTTGTTAAGGACCCGAAAAAAACTCACATCTTTATTTCTCTTTTTTTCCGAAAGCAGCCTTTGTAGACTCCATGGAAATCCCGGATTTCAACATTTTTATTCTGCCTCCCCGTTCTACTTCTAAAATGACCGTATCTCCCTCGATCTCTGCAACGCGTCCATAGATTCCGGCAATTGTTACCACATCTTCCCCTTTCTTAATTTCATCAATGAATTTTTTCTGGTCCTTGGCTTTCTTCTGCTGGGGGCGGATCATGAAAAAATAGAATACACCAATAATGGCCACCATGAAAATCATCGATGTCCAGTTGCTACTCTGAGCCTGCAATACGATAGAGTACATAATTATTAAAATTTAGGGATGCAAGTTATCCATTAAAACAAACATCCCAAGTAGGGACGGGAATTACTTCACCGGCCCATTCGCCCCGGTAGATTTTGGGGTGACCATAGCCTTGAAATGCAGGGTGGTAATTTTTGGCCATGTATTGGCGGTCACGGTAACGGTTTTGTTTTGAACACCGGATTTTCCATTGCTATCAAATTCAGCCGATACAAAACCGGTGCCTCCAACCGGAACGGGCTCCTTGGACCATGCCGGAACAGTACAACCACAAGAGCCCACCGCGCTCTGAATGATCAGAGGCGCTTGACCATTATTTTTGAATTTATAAGCATACGAAACTTTTTGGCCTTCATTAATCGTCCCAAAATCATGTTCTACACGTTCAAACTCCACTACCGGAAGAGGACCCTCGGGTTTTACTTCGGGGACCGCTGGGGTAGCCTTAGCAGCCGCAACGGCCGTGGGAGCGGTCGATTTATTTTCGATTTGGGCCAGGCGGCTCTCCAGTTCTGCAATCCTCTTTTCAGCAGCACGGTCGCGGCAGCCCATCACCAATGCTACCATAACAACCATTGTCATCAGGCGATATGCGGTTTTCATATTCTCTTCGTTTATTAGTTCATTCTGAAATTTCCAACCCGGACGCAAAATTATCTCCTGGGAAATACTTTTACAATTGACTTTTTCCTGTTAACAACTTATTAACTTTTTTTGTCGCCACGAATTTGCTCTAACAGTTCGTCGATATCTCCCAGGAGGCGCTCGGCTTTATTTTTGGCCTCGTTTACTACCTTTTGTCCCTGCGATTTTGCCTCCGAGGTGAGCGGAGTATCTTTTCCTTCGACCAGGTCATCCAGGAATTGTTCCAACATCTCCTTGTATTTATCGAGGCGAAAGGAAAGTTTTTCCCGGGTAGCCGAGCCTTTGTCGGGTGCATACAGTACCCCCAGGAGGGCACCAACGGTTGCACCGGTTATAAACGCGAATAGAGAGCTCCCTTTCTTGCCCATAAATCAAAATTTAGATGACAAATGTACTACTTATTGTCAATGAGCCCACGGCCACTTTTTTTCATGTCCCCCGAGCCCAATAGTTCTTTGGAAATTACGTCCAGGATGCCGTTGATGAACTGGCGGCTCTTTGGGGTACTATACAGTTTGGCCAGTTCGATATATTCATTAATACTGACCTTTACAGGAATGTGAGAAAACGTGATCAACTCGGCGATCGCCATTTCCAAAATGATCCGGTCGGTCAGGGGCAACCGGTCCACTTCCCAGTTCTTCGTATTCTTTGCTATGAGTCGCTTGTGTTTTTCTTCCAGCCCGATGGTGGTGCTGAAAAGCTGTGCCATGAATTCCCGGTCATCTTCCCAGTCCAGCGAGAGTTTTTGTAACTCGATCGACTGCGCTTCTCCGTTCCTGGATTTAATTGTTTTGTCCACCAGGCTTTTCACAATTTCCTGGTCTTCGGCCCAATGGATATCTTCCCCCTCGTAATAACTGTCGATCGGACCTTTGCCCAGAATCACTTTGCGCGAAAGGTGTTTTACAATCGCCTTATGGTCTTCCGGCAACGCTGACTTGTGCTGATTAAATTTTTGAAACTCCGCATCCGTCCGGACGATATCGAGAAACCAACCTCGTACCTTGTCCATCCGGCTTGCCCAACCCGTAGTAGGTTTTAGCAACTCCTTCTTCAACTCAGGATTGTCCCTCAGCGATTGGATCCAGAGGTTGTGGGTGAAATTTTTGTATCCCGATTTTGTATCGCTCGCGGCCGTATCCGCAAACGCAATAAGCAGACCCAATACGGAATAGTAGAGATCGTTGATTTTTTCCACCTCGAGGACCATGTTCTTGCTAAAGAAAAGGAAATCCTTCCGGATGTGTTTGTGGTATTGCGTTACCGATTCTTCAACTGCGGCGTTCACGGCGGCGTCTGATCCTTCCGGCGTGGCCGGATTGCTGAATTTCTTTTCCAAAAGTTGCCGGGCTACCTTGCGTTGCCCTTTAAGAAGGTCCCTGTCCTGGACCTCCATGGAGTTGAGATTGGGTTTGAAATGCTCTTCGATCTGGTCGAGCGCCATCTTATAATTGGCCTCCCTGCATTGATCATAGGCGAATAGACTTTGCATGATCTTAATGCGGAGCGTGCGTCGGTTGAGCATAATTGAAAGAACGTTCTTATTGGTGCGCAAATTACGAGGAATGCGTTAAAAAGAGAAGAGCTGAATTTTAATAATCCTGCACTATCTTTATGCCTCCCAAAAATGAACCAAAATCACAGACTTTCGTTTCAACAACGTTGCCGGTGGCGCCTTCATGAAAGAACTCCTCTATCTCAATAAATACCTTCTTCAATACAAACGGCACCTGTTGCTCGGGTTGCTTTTTGTGATTATCTCCAATGTGTTTCAAATTGTTCCGGCCCCCCTGGTGCGCTATTCTATCGACCTGGTCATCGACAACATTCTCGTTTACCGGTCGCTTGAGAACGCAGCGGTCCAGCAATCTTTTTTTAATGTATTTGCTCGGGGGATTCTTGTTTACGCACTTCTGATTTTGCTGGTCGCCCTTTTGCGCGGCGTCTTCCTCTATTACGTTCGGCAAACACTCATCGTCATGAGCCGCCACATCGAATATGATCTGAAGAATGAGATCTTCGCGCACTACCAAACCCTTCCGCTAAGTTTTTACAGGAGAAACAATACGGGTGATCTTATGAACCGCATATCCGAGGACGTCAGCCGCGTAAGGATGTACCTGGGCCCATCGATCATGTACGGCCTGACCTTGTTCACACTCATGATCATGCTCATCCCGGTTATGTTCAGCATTAGCACGACGCTCACCTGGTATGCCCTTATCCCCTTACCCTTGCTTTCGATAAGTATTTTTTATGTTAATAATATTATCGAACACCGGTCGGAGCAAATTCAAAAAAGCCAATCAAGGCTGAGCACGTTCGTGCAGGAGGCCTTTTCCGGAATCCGGGTGCTGAAATCATTTACCCGGGAGAAAGAATCCGTTCAAAATTTTTCACGGGAAAGCAATGAGTATAAACGGCAATCCTTGAAACTCACGATGATCCAGTCCTTGTTTTTTCCCCTCGTGATGGGGCTGGTCGGGTTGAGTACGGTCCTGACGGTATATGCCGGCAGCGTCGAGGTCATCAACGGCCGTCTTACATTTGGAAACATTGCTGAGTTTATTATCTACGTCAACATGCTCACCTGGCCGGTAACCTTGCTGGGCTGGACCAGCAGCCAGGTAAAGCGGGCGGAGGCTTCTCAAAAACGCATCAATGAATTCCTGAAAAACAAGACGGACATCGTTTCCCAGAAAAACATCGTGCGCGAAATTGCCGGAAGGATCGAATT
>Ga0209647_1002791_pt1 | contig 13966 bp, 12 predicted proteins | sample GraSoi_2013_60cm_FD_185827 | JGI IMG/M metagenome (GOLD analysis project Ga0209647, IMG submission 185827) | Grasslands soil microbial communities from the Angelo Coastal Reserve, California, USA - Sample 9_17_2013_60cm (SPAdes) (version 2) | ecosystem: Environmental > Terrestrial > Soil >... | reverse complement strand
CCCATTTGACGAGGCGTTCGACGATCTTGCCGGCCAGGGGGTCCGTCAATGGAACCTCGATCGGCGGCGAAAACGCGAGGGACACCAACAGCAGCGTAAACATGAGCATCGACCAGTAAGCCGTGCGCCGCCACCACACCGTGTCCCACACCATCTCGGATTCCAGACCTTTTCCGGGGGGCTCTGGGATCGCGATGGGCGAGTACTTGTCGCCGCTGTAGGCGATGCGATAGTAGACGCAGGGATCGATCCTCGGGATCGCGGGCGCGCACAGCGTCGCGGCAATGCGCGGCGAATAGCGGTAATAGGAATTGAGGCCCGCTCGCGAATCGTGCACGCGCCCGAGCGCCGTCGCCTTGAGGCGGTATTCGGTGACCACGTTTTGCTTCAGCCTGAGCCCGGTTTTCGCGGCCTCGTCGAGTATCCACACGAGCGGCACGTGCGGAAGGTCGTCCTCCGGATAGCCGCCGCCGACGTTTGCGTGCATGCCGGGGAACCACACCTGCTCGAAGCGCTCCGGATTCTTCATTCCGCTCACGTCCCACACCAGCGGATGAAAGGTCGCGCGTTCGTCGTCGATCGCGAGGGCGTGGCAGCCACGCTGGATCCTGTCCGACGGCTGGTTGCTGTCGAAGAGAAGCGGCCAGATGTAGCGATCGATGCCCGCCTTCAATTCCTTGATCGGCATGCCGTACGCGTCGACGGTATCCCACAAGCCGAGGAACCTGATCGCGTCCACCTTGCGGTTCGGCGCGGTGGTGTACGGCTTCAGGCCCAGCAGCTTCTTCTGTACCCAGAAGCCGACATCGCGCAGGCGCCGGCCGAGCGTGCTCAGGGAAAGGATGCCGCGCCGATATCGCTCCGCGCGATAGGCGCGATAGGCCGCATTGGCGAGCATGTCGAGCTCCTCCTCCGAATGCCATCGCACCAGCCCCTGGTTCACCACGAGGCCGATCAACACGCGAATGGTGAAGGCGCCGCGGCTGAAGCCGAACGCGTAGATCTCGTCGGCGGGAATGCCTTTCTGCGGATTGCCGGGATCATAGTTGCGGCAGAGAAACTTGTAGAGGTCGAGCACGATGCGCTTCAGCCCCCAGCCGAACGCGCCGCCTATGATCGCGAGAAACTTGACGGACGAAGTTCCCACGCCGTCGTCGTACCTCGCGATCTGGTCTCCCGACGCCAGGTCGAGCGCCTCATAGGTTCGCCAGACGTTCGTCTTGAAGGGCGAGGCCGCGCTGTTTCCGGTTCCGTCCGAGAGCACGATGATCCGCTTCATGCGATCCTCCCCTTCATCGGCCCGCTACCTGGTGTTGAGCCGAACAATGATGGCGCAGCTCACCACGACGGTCATCACGACATAGAAAAGGGCGATCGCCATCGGCGGGATCGGCGCGACCGAGAAATGTTTCTTTTGGTGGGGATTGCCGGCCATCAACTCATCGATGCCTTCGGCGATGCGCAACAACTCCGCCTGGGAGCCCACGACGGCCCAGGCATTACCGAAGGCGAACGCGACATACCCGGCGACGATGAGGCCGATCTCGATTCCGCTACGCGTGATCGGCTTCTCGGCGCCCAAGGTGAAACCCAGGAGTCCCAGCGTAACGAGAGAGAAGAACGTCCAGATCTGGATGATCGCCGTGCGACTGCTGGAGTAGACGGCGAACGCCTCGGAGATACTCAAACTGGATTCTTTGGACGCGGACATCCGGCACCTCTCGTTTGCTGTGCCGGTATGGTCGCCCCAGTATCCCCAATGCGCCCCACCCGGGCGGGTGGGACCGTCGCATGCGACGGGCAACTACGCCGCCGGCTATGGGGAAGCTCGGGACTCAGTACCGTACGGACATGACACGCCCCGACGAATATCGGCCTAGCGCGACCTTGCGATCTGCCGAAGCGCCTGCTCGAAATACTCCGGCGGCTGGGCTCCTTCGATCGCGTAGGAGTCGTTGACCACCACGTGCGGCACGCCGCCCACCCCGCGTTGCAGCCAGTAGCGTTCCCGCTCCCGAACCTCGCGGGCGAACTCGTCGCCTTCCGCAATCGATCTCGCGCGCGCCGCATCGAGCCCGACCGCGCCGGCGAGATCGACCAGCACATCCGCGGCGCCCGGATTGCGGCCCTCGCCGTGATACGCACGTAGCAGCGCGCGCTTAAGCTCCAGGCCGCGCCCCTCGAGCGTCGCCCAATGCAGTACGCGGTGCGCGTTGAACGTATTCCACACGTGGTTGCGCGGCCCGAACGAAAACCCGACCGCGGCCCCGCGCTCGCGAATCATCGCCTGCGTTTGCGCCACCTGCGCCGGCGTGCGGCCGTACTTGCGGGCGAGGTAGGGCACCACCTCCGCTCCATCGGCGCCCATGTCCGGATTGAGCTCGAAGGGCTCGACATGCACGTGGGCTTCCACCTCGCCCCCGAGACGTGCGAGTGCCTGGTCGAGCGAGGCCAGCCCGATCGCGCACCAGGGGCAGGCCACGTCGGAGACGAAGGCGATGTCGAGGCGTTGTCGTTCCATGGGGAAGTATCTAGGTCGCCCGACGGCGGCGGGGGGTGGATGCGACCGCCGGAGCGCGTTTGGTCGACGCAGGATTGGATTCGCGAAAGTACTCGGGCATCTCCTGACGCAACACCTGCCGTAGCGTCTTTTCGGTGACGGGCTGGCCCGCCTCCGACAGATACGCGCGCAAAGCCTCGTTCATCATCGTTTGATATCCCGAACCGGCCTTCTCCGCGCGCTCTCGAAATTCCCTCAGCACGGAGTTGTCGATGAAGATCGAAATGCGCGTCTTTCCCTTTTCCGGAATCACCGCGCCACGCTTGCCCTTCGAGAAATCGTATTCAGGTTTCATATTGTTTTCGCTCCTGCGGCGTGGGCCTGCGAGCGGAGATCACACGGATGTCTCCCTCTCGCTCTGTATGCACGACCATTCTCCAATAATATGCACATTATATGTATATCGCAAGCAGCCGCGCGCGAGCGACCTAGCCGAACACAACCATGCACTGGCGGCCGAGCGCCACGGGCACGCCGCCCGGGCCCCAGAGCACGAGCGACTGGTTGGTGTAGCCGCTGTCGGCCGCCACCATGTGGGCATCGACGCGCCAGCCGTCCAGCGGCAGCGCGCTCACATCCTCGGCCAGCATCTCCAGCATCCACGTCACGGAAGCGGCAGCGATCCGCTCCTTTACGTACGAAAGCGCGATCGGCGGAATGAAGTCGGCGAACGCCAGCACGTGAAATTCGGTGGCGAGGCCGCTGTCGCGCATGCCGAGCTCGATCACGTTGTCGGGATGGCTCACGCCGGTGAAGGGCGGCCCGCCCACGATCCAGCGCGCCTTGAAGTGCTGCGTGAAGTTGGGAGTGACTCCCGCGATCCACGGCAGCTCGATCGAATGGGCCGAGGCCACCACCGGCTGCCGTGGGATCAACCTCACCGACGAAGGACGCGGCAGCCCGAACACCCCGATGAAGAGGGCGAGCGTGTCGTCGCCGCTCACGATGCGCGACTCCACGTAAGTCGTGCTCTTGCCGCTACGCAGCACGCGCGCCCGCGAGCGCACCACGCCACCCGGCACCGGCGCGAGGAAGGTCGCCTGAAGCGAGCGTAGCGGCGCCTGCGGCACCAGCGAGCGCATGGCGGCAAGCGCCACCGCCGCCTGCAGCCCTCCGAAGAGCGTTCGGCCCTGCAGCCAATCGTCCGGAACATCGAGCTGCGATTCGCCCGCGGCGGTGCGGGCGCGGGACATCAGGAGGGAGTATGGAGTGGGCTCCATGGCTCGATGATTGTGGCATACGTGCTAAATTGCCCGGCCGCCATGGAACCGCACGCTCATGACTCGCCCTGACAAAACCGCATCGCCTCGCATCCCGGGTGAGCGCTTCCTGCACGCACCCGGACCGACGCACATCCCGGCCGAGGTGCTGAATGCGATGCATCGCCAGCCCATGGACCACGCGGATCCCAGGCTCGACGCCATCATCGCCAACTGCGAATCGGGCCTCAAGCGGCTGCTCGGGACTTCCGGCGCCGAGCTTTTCCTCTATGCGGCGAATGGCCACGGCGTGTGGGAGGCGGTGAGCGAGAACCTGCTGGCTCCTGGCGAGGCGGCGCTCATTCCGGCGACCGGGCACTTTTCCGAGCAGTGGGCGTTGCTCCTCGAGGCGACGGGCCGGCGCGCGATCCGCACACCTTATCGCGCCGGCTATCCGATCGACGCATCGACGGTGGAGGAAGCGCTCCGCGCCGATGCGAAGCGCGAGATCGCCGCGGTCTTCGCCGTGCATACCGATACCGCGAGCGGCATCACGCACGACATTGCCGCGATTCGCGCCGCCATCGAGGTAACCGGCCACCCCGCGCTCCTGGTGGTCGATGTCATCGCATCGCTGGGCGCCATCTCCTTTGCGATGGACGCGCTTGGCGTGAACGTCGCCGTAGGCGCTTCGCAAAAGGGGCTCATGTCGCCGCCGGGCCTGGGCTTCGTCGCCGTGGACGCGCGCGCCGCCGCCGTCGCCGCGCGAAACACCGCTCCGCGCTATTACTGGGACTGGAAGCGACGCCGTGGGCCGTACAGCTACCAGAAGTTCTGCGGCACGCCGCCGCAGAATCTTCTCTACGGCATCGAGGCCGCATTGGCGCTCATCGACCGAGAAGGCATTGCGGCGATCGTGGCGCGCCATGCGTCGCTGGCACGCGCGGTGCAGGCGGCGGTGGAAGGCTGGGCGAGCGAAGGCGCGGTCTCCCTGCACTGTCGCGTGCCCAACGCCCGATCGGTTTCCGTGACGACCATCGAGGTGCGCGATGGCATCGACGTGGAGGCGCTCCGCAGCGTCGCGCGTGAGCGCTTCCAGGTCGCCTTGGCAGGAGGATTGGGCCCCTTCGAAGGACGCGCTTTCCGCATCGGCCACCTCGGCGATCTCAACGCCGCGATGATCCTCGGGTGCCTGGCCGGCGTCGAAGCGGCGATGCTGGCGCGAGGAATTCCTTTCGGCCGCGATGGCGTCGCGCGCGCGGTGGCTTGCCTGGCCCAGGACTTGGGGCGTTAGCCTTCGCCCGCGGGCGGCGAACGCGCGAGCCCGCGCACGACATCGACCAGCAAATCGGGCTGTACCGGCTTTTGCAGCGTGTGGGTCGCCCCGAGGAGGCGGGCGATGTGCAGGTAGTCGATGTTGCTCGTCGCGGACCCTCCGCCCGAAACGACGACGATGCTCGTGTCGGGGAACTTGCGGCGCAGCTCGTGGATCGTTTCCATGCCGTCCTGGTTCGGCATGAAGATGTCGGTCACCACAACGTCGGCGGGCTCGCCCTCCTGCAGCTCGAGCCCCTCGCGTCCATCCGCGGCGGTGCGGACGTCGAAGCCTTCCGCCTCCAGGAGGGTCTGGACGAGGAGCCTCACGTGCGGGTCATCGTCGATCACCAGGACGCGTTTCTTGCCGTCATGCATTGGCTTGCTCGAGCACGAGACTTCCCACCTTATCCGCGCGCGTAGTCGCATGGGGTGAACAAACGGCCGGAGAGGGTGATCCGATCGGATCACCCTCGGGAGCACCGTCCGGACCCGCGACGCCGGGATCATGTGAGGGAATCGCGGATAGCGGGCCCATGACGAGCCGAATCCATCCAGTCCTATGGGGTACTGGCCTCGTGATCGTGTTCGGGGCCTGCGTGGCATTGATCGTCCTCGCGGCGGCGGACGTCTTCTGGCGCACTCCCGCGCTCGAGCGCAATCGCGAAGAGGTGATTCACGCGGTCGCGGTGGTGCAGGCCGCCCGGGAGCTCGAGCGGGAGGTCGCGATGGCGGAGCGTGCCCAGCGCGGCTTCCTCTTCACTGCCGAGCGCGCCTATCTCAAGTCCTTCGACGAGGCGCTCGAGAGGACGCCGGCGCTGCTTGCCCGGCTGAAGGGGCTCGTCGCGGACGACCCCGAGCAACGGCGCCGCGTGCAGGAGCTCGAGCGGCAGGTGGAGCTCCGCCTGACGACGCTGCGCACGACGCTGGAGATCGGCAACCGCGACGGCCTGGAAGCGGCCCGCCGCGGGCCGCAGGTGGCTGCCGGGGCGCAAGCGATGGCCGCCGTCGAGGCATCGATCGGCACGATGGTGGCCGCCGAGAACGCGCTGCTGTCGGAGCGGCTGGACGGCGCGGCGCAGGCGCTGCGCGGGCAGACCGCCGCGACGGTGGCCGCTGGCGTGCTCGCCATCGTTGCCCTCATGCTCGGACTATTGCTCGCCCGCTACGCGAAGGGCCGCTGGGTTCGCGTGGACAGGGAGCGGCGCGAAAGCGAAGAGATCTTTCGCCACATGATCGAGGCTGTATCCGACTACGCCATCTTCATGCTGGATCCGCAGGGCCGCGTCGCCACCTGGAACCGCGGCGCGGAACGGATCAAGGGCTACACGGCCGAGGAAATCATCGGAAAGCCCTTCTCGGTTTTCTATACGCGGGAGGACCAGGAGGCGAATGCTCCGGCGCACGCGCTCGAGACGGCGACGCGCGAAGGCCGGTACGTGTCGGAAGCGTGGCGCGTGCGCAAGGACGGGACCCGGTTCTTCGCGAGCGTCGCGCTCGATGCCATCCGCGATCGCTCGGGGAATCTGGCGGGCTTCGCCAAGGTCACGAGGGATTTCACCGAGCGGCTCGAGCAGCAGCGGGCGCTCGACCAGACGCGAGCCCAGCTCGCCCAGGCCCAGAAGATGGAAGCGCTCGGCCTCATGAGCGGCGGCATCGCCCACGACTTCAACAACCTCCTGCACGTGATCGGCAACGGCCTCGGCGTCCTCGAGCGCGGCATCCGCGGCGCCGATGTTTCGACCGTGCGCGTCCTGGAGATGATCCGGCGCAGCGTCGAGAGCGGAACGACGATGATCCAGAGGTTGCTCGCCTTCTCGCGCCACCAGCCTCTCGAGCCCCGCGTCGTCGATCCCAACAAGCTGGTTGCGGACATGAAGGCGCTATTGAGCCATGCGGTCGGAGGAACCATCTCGCAGGAGACCGTATTGGGCGGCGGCACGTGGCAGATCTCCGTCGACGCCAACCAGCTGGAGCTCGCGCTCCTGAACCTCGCCGCGAATGCCCGCGACGCCATGCCCGGCGGCGGAAAGCTGACGGTCGAGACGTCGAATGCGTTCCTCGACGAGGCTTACGCCGCATCGCGCCCGGAGGTCGCCGTGGGCCAGTACGTGATGATCGCGGTGAGCGACACGGGGACCGGCATGCCGCAGGAGGTCGTGGCGCGGGCGTTCGAGCCGTTCTTCACCACGAAGGGCGAGGGCGAAGGCACGGGCCTGGGGCTCTCGCAGGTCTATGGCTTCATCAAGCAATCGGACGGCCACATCGCCATCTACAGCGAGCCCGGCCAGGGAACGACCGTGAAGCTCTACCTGCCGCGCAGCCAATCCCCGGCCGCACAGGCTGCCGCCCCGCCGATCGCGCCTCGCACCGCCGGAGCCAACGGAAAGACGATTCTCGTGGTCGAAGACCACGTGGACGTGCTCGCGCTGTCGGCACAGACGCTGCGCGGCCTCGGCTACGGCGTGCTCGAAGCGATCGACGCCGGCGCCGCGCTCGAGATGCTCGAAACGGAACGCGAGGTCGATCTGTTGTTCACGGATGTCGCGCTGGCGGATGGCATGAACGGCCGCGAGCTCGCCAGGGAGGTCACGAAGCGCAGGCCTGCGATCAAGGTCCTCTTCACCACCGCCTTCACGCGCAACGCCATCATCCACCACGGCCGCCTCGACCCCGACGTGGAGCTGCTGGCCAAGCCCTTCAGCCAATCCGACCTGGCCGACAAGGTGCGGCGCATTCTCTGCGTCGCCGATTGAAAGCCAGAGAGAATGACTTGGCTTTATTGGCGCCTGGCACCCGGATCGTGCGCCGCCAGCCACGCGAACACCTCGTTGTACCAAAGCCGCGAGTTTCGTGGCTTGAGAATCCAATGATTCTCGTCCGGGAACCACACCAGGCGGGTGGGGATGCCCCGAGCCAGCAGCGTGTTGTAGTAGGCGAGCCCGTTGGTATCGGGAACGCGATAGTCGTTGGTCCCATGCGTGACGAGGGTCGGCGTGTCCATGCGATCGGCGAAGGTGTGTGGGCTCTGCGCGCGCACCTTGGCGGCATTTTTCCAGTACAGCGCTCCGAGGTCCCTCGGCCTATCGAGGTACGAGTCCGCGCTGAACGTGGCGACGCGATCGAAGACCCCGGCGTGGCACACGTACGCGCGGTAACGCCCGGCGGCGATGTGGCCGTTCATCCAGGCGACGAGGAATCCGCCGTAGCTTCCGCCGGCCGCGAACACACGCTTGCGATCGGCCCACGGCTTCGACAGGAGCCAGTCCGTGCCCGCCTCGATGTCCTCCATCTCGAGCCGGCCCATTCGGCCCATGATGCTGTCGCGGAACGCGAACCCGAAGCCGCTCGAGCCGTGGTAATTCACGGAAGCGACGATGTAGCCGCGCGACGCGAAGAGGTGCGTGTTCCACCGGTATCCGAAGGTGTCGCCTGCCGCGGCGTACGGCCCGCCGTGGATCACTTGCAGGACGGGATATTTCCGGCGCGGATCGAAGCCGGGAGGAAAGGTGACGAACATCTGGACCGCGTCGCCGCGCGCTCCGGTGAGCGCCACTTCGCGCGTCTCGCCTAACGCCAGGCCCGCCATGCGCTCGTCGTTGAAGCGATCCAGGCGTCGCGCCGAGCCGGAGCGAATCGCGTGCACCTGCACGGGATGCGCGGCGCAGTCGAGCGCCGCGACGATCGTCTCGTCGCCGGGCGGCCCGCCGATGTCGAAGCCCTGCACCCACCCGCCGCTCACCGCGAGCGAGAGCGCACCCTTGGCGATATCGCAGCGCCACAAGTGGCAACGCCCGCGTTCCTGCGCCGCGAACAGCACCGCCGATCCGTCGGGCGTCCATCGCAGCGGCGCATCGACGTCGACCTTCCACTCTTCACTCACGATGCGCGGCCGTCCGCCGCGGGGAATAAGAGCAAGGCATCCGAACATCGTGTGGCGAACGCCCACGTGCGTCGCGATGCAGGCGAGCCGCGATCCGTCGGGGCTGTAGCGTGGCGCCTCGTAATTCCACGCGCGGTCGGCGGCGAGCGTCGTGACGCGCCGCGAGCGAAGGTCGATCTCGGCGATCGCGAGGGGATTCACCAGGCGCTTGCGCGGCGAAGGATCGTGCACGAAGGCGATGCGCCGCCCATCCGGCGCGATGTCGAAGTGCGATGCCCCCGGCTCGACGCGCGGCAGCTCGAGGCCCGTGCCTGCGAGAAGATCCTCGATGCGTCCGCTGGCAAGATCCATCACCAGCAAGTGCGGCACGCGACCCATGGGAAGGTTCTTGTCGAAATGCCGGTACAAGGCCTCGGAGGTGGCGTAGGCGCTTTCCTTCCGCTCCGAGAATTCCTTGTGGCGCCGGCCTTGCGCCCGAGGTCCCTTCACCTCCGGCCACACCCACGAGACGAAGACGATTCGCCGCCCGTCCGGCATCCACTTGAACGCCTCGATGCCGGGAGCGAAATCGCTCCTGCGTTCCGCCTCGCCCCCGTGCGCCGGAATCACGTACAGCTGCATCTCGCTATCCTTCTTGCCGCCCTGCTCCCGCTTGGCGAGGAATGCGATGCGATCGCCGTTGGGCGACCACGCGGGCTGCGCGTCCTTCTCGCCATTGCGCGTGAGGCGCCGCGGCGCCGACCCATCGCAGGGCAAGAGCCACAGGGCGGTGCTGCCCTTGTTCTCTTTCATCGAATGAGTAATGAGCGTGCAGACCGCCGCGGAACCGTCGGGCGCGATCGCCACGTTGCCGGCACGCTCGAGTTGCCACAGGGAGTCGATGTCGATGGGTCGGGACATTCTTCGAGGGGAGGCGCTCGGGATGGAACGCGCGATTGTAAGCGCAGAATAGCGCTCGCATCACGCCACCTTCGGGAGAATCCATGCGACCTTTCCTCGTGACGCTCGCCGTCGTGACCCTCGGGCTTCCGCTTCCGGCCGCCCCCGCCGATTTGCCGCCCGCCTCCGCGGAAACGAACCTCGCGTCCTATGCGATGGGGGCGTGGATCGTGAAGCGTCCCAGCGAATACGACGAGACGTGGAGCTCCCATTGGCTGCTCGACGAGCGCTCCGACTCGGGGTGGGCGACGCGCAAGGGCGACGTCGCGCCCCAGGAGATCGTCATCGAGCTGGCGCAACAGTCGCTGGTGCGTTCCGTGGAGTTCGACACCGCGAAGGTCGACGGAGACGCGCAAGGCAGCCGCGGCGCGGCCGAGGTGGCGGTCGAGATCTCCGACCAATCGGCCCAGGACGGCTTCCAACCCGCGGTCGAAGTGAAGCTCGCTCCCCTCAAGGATCACCAGCGTTTCGCGATCGCGTCGCCGAAGCCCGGCCGATGGATCCGCCTGCGCGTGAAGTCGAATCACGGCTCGAAGGAGTACATCGAGATCTTCGAGTTCCGGGCATTCGGCGAGGCTCTCGGCAAGCCCGCTCCCGCCCCGAACATCACGGGCACGTGGTCGACGAACTTCTCCACGTTCCACATGATCCAGCAGGGCGCGACGCTCACCGGCTGCTACGAATGGAAAGGCGGGTTGGTGCGCGATGGCGGCATCGAAGGCCGTGTCGCCCGCTTTACCTGGGTCCAGGACTCGAGCGGCGGGCCGCTGCCCTACGGACCGACGTTCTTCGCCTTTTCACCCGACGGCAAGCAATTCCTCGGTCTGTGGTGGTACGAGACGCGCACCGACCAGCGCGGTGACGTGTGGCGCGGAACCAAGGTAAGCGACAAGCCCGGGACGTGCGCGCATTGGAAGGGAACCGAGGGCGCCTCGAAGCAGATGGCTGCCCAGTTGGAGCGCGGGGAGAAAGCGCGCATCTATGGCATTCACTTCGATCTCGATTCCGATGCGCTGCGCGACGATTCGAAGGCGGCTCTCGAATCCATCGCGAAGCTCGCGCAAGAGAATCCGGCGTGGCGATTCGTGATCGAAGGTCACACCGATGGGACAGGAAGCGTCGAGCACAACAAGTCGCTCTCGGAGCGCCGCGCCGCTGCGGTCAAGGCGTGGGTCGTCAAGGCGGGCATCGCGGCGGAGCGCCTGAAGCCCGAAGGCTTTGGCGCTACCAGGCCGGTCGCCGGCAACGACACCGGCATGGGTCGCGCACAGAATCGCCGCGTGGAGCTGGCCCGCGCTGCTCCGTAAATCAGGGACTGCTTCGCCCAGGAGCAGGTCCGCGCGGCGATCGACGACTTCTTCGAGGCCTGACGATGACAGAACAAAGCGTTCCCACACTGTACGAGTGGCTCGGTGGCAGTGATGCATTGATCCGCCTGACCACGCGCTTCTACGAGCATGTCAAACAGGATGCCCTGCTCGCGCCGGTCTTCGCGCACATGGGCGCAGACCATCCAGGCCACGTCGCGGCGTTCCTCGCCGAAGTGCTCGGGGGTCCCACCGCGTACTCGGAGCATCACGGCGGCCATCCACACATGATCCAGCGGCACCTCGATCGACACTTGACGCAGGAGCAACGGCGCCGTTGGGTGGGCTTGCTGCTCGAGACCGCGGACGAGCTGAACATGCCCGACGATCCCGAGTTCCGGTCCGCGGTGGTCGGCTACCTCGAGTGGGGCTCACGGTTGGCAGTCCTGAATTCGCAGCCTGGCGCCACGGTCGATGATAACGCTCCCATGCCGAGATGGGGTTGGGGCGAAGTGAAGGGTCCGTACCGAGGTTGAACTGCGTAGCGGCGGCGAGGCCGGTGCACTTGACTCAGTCGAGAGTGACGCCCGCTCTTCGGATGACGCCGGTCCACCTTTCCAGCTCCGTTTTCTGGAGTCGCAGAACGTCTTGCGGCGTGGACGGTACCGCCTCGGCGCCGAGCTCCTCGAGGCGGCGCCGCAGCTGCGCAGACCGCAGCAATGCGGATATCCGAACGTTGAGTGCTTCGATGATCGCGGGCGGAGTATGGCCGGGCGCGAACACGGTGTACCAGATCGCGGCATCGAAGTCGGGCACCCCCGCCTCGGCCATCGTCGGGACCTCGGGAATTTGCGAGTTGCGTCGCGCGGAAGTTACCGCGAGCGCTCGTACCTTGCCCGCCTTGATGTTGGCAACCTGGGTGGGCAGTATCTCGAACATTGCATGGATCTGCCCCGAGAGAAGATCGGGGATCGCCTGTACGCCGCCCTTGTAGGGAATGTGTGTCGCATCGAGTCCGGTGCGCGACTTGAGCAGTTCCATCGATAGCTGCAAGGCACTCCCGTTTCCGGACGAGGCATAGTTGGTCTGGCCCGGATGCGCCTTTGCGAACGCCAGGAGGTCGGGGAGCGTTCGAATCGGCGTGGCGCTGCCGACGACAAGAACCATCGGCAACGAGGCCACCAGCGAGACCGGAGTGAGATCCGTCGATGGGTCGAAGGAGAGCTTCTTGCCCAATGCGGGCATGAGTGCTGCGCTCGTCACTCCACCGAACAGCAGCGTGTAGCCGTCGGGAGACGATCTGGCCACCGCCTCCGCGGCGATGAGCCCATTGGACCCGGGCCGATTTTCCACGACTACCGGCTGCCCCACCGCATCGCCGAGCGCCGCCGCGAGGAATCTCGCTATGGCGTCGGCGCCGCCCCCGGCGGGCAATCCGATAACGAGATGGATCGGCTTCTCAGGATACGGCTGGACCGCTCCTGCCAATCCGGAGCACGCCGCTCCCAATGCGATCCCGGTCACAACCGCTCTCCAGTGCATGCCGACACCTCGCTCGTGAACCACGGGCTAAGGTAGGCCAGCTACGCCGGCGTTACAATCTGGCTTGTATTGGCATACCATTCATGCCGAAATGTCCTCAATGCCCCGGCTCCGTACCCGCTCCGAAATGGAAGCATTCGTGCGCTCCGCCGAGCTGGGCAGCTTCTCCGCGGCTTCGCGAGAGCTCGGGCTGACCCCTTCGGCGCTGTCCAAGTTCGTCAAGCGCCTTGAAAGCCGGCTCGGCGTTCGGCTCCTGAACAGGACGACTCGCAGCCTTTCAGTGACGCCGGAGGGCGCGCGTCTCCTGCACCGCTGCCGCAGGATCCTCGACGAGATGGAAACAGCCGAGGGCGAAGTTGCGACCGGGGGCGAGCAGCCTGTCGGACGACTGACAATGGCCGTGGGAGTCGGCTTCGGCGTGCATCAGCTCCTGCCGCTCCTTCCGGCATTTCTCGCACGCTACCCTCGCATCCACGTCGACTTGCGGATCGAGGACCGAGAGGCCGATCTCGCGAGAGAAGGAATCGACATGGCGGTGCGGATGGTTGCGCCTCGCGACTCCAGGCTGGGCATCCGGAAGCTTTGTGACGTCGAACGCGTTCTTTGCGCCTCCCCACGCTATCTGCGGCGCTTCGGGTCGCCGCGCGTGCCGGAAGATCTCGAGAGCCACAACTGCATCGCGCTCCTCGACGTGGCTTCATCCACCCGATGGCCCTTCGAGCGCGGCGAGAAGATGATTTCCGTCGGCGGGGACGTGACCGTGAACAACGCCGACGCCCTTCTGCGGCTGGCGCTGATGGGCAAGGGCATCATCCGCATGAACGAGATGGTGGTGGGTGAAGCGATAGGCCACGGCAGGCTCGTGCCGATTCTCGTCCGTTCCCACGACGCTCAACGGACTCCACTCTACGTGGCGTACCTGGCGGGCCGGGAAAGGGTGCCGCGCATCTCGGCGATGATCCAATATCTGGCGGAAAGCTTTCGCCGGCCACAATGGCGACACAAGCCCGCAACGACTCGAAAGTTGTGGCAAGGCATCCCAGTTTAGCTGGGTCGCGGGTTGAACTGCGTGCAGGGTGCCAAAGCCTTCTCCAGGTGCTCGGTGAAAATGCGAACCTTGGCGGACAACCGGCGGCTGGCGGGCCGTACGGCCAGAATCGGCACGGTTCGCTCGAAGGGAACCAGGACACGGATGACGGTGCCTTCCCGGAGCTCCGACGCA
>Ga0209647_1002787_pt1 | contig 13975 bp, 13 predicted proteins | sample GraSoi_2013_60cm_FD_185827 | JGI IMG/M metagenome (GOLD analysis project Ga0209647, IMG submission 185827) | Grasslands soil microbial communities from the Angelo Coastal Reserve, California, USA - Sample 9_17_2013_60cm (SPAdes) (version 2) | ecosystem: Environmental > Terrestrial > Soil >... | reverse complement strand
GACGAGCGTCAGGCCGTTGACCAGCGCCGTCAGAATGCCGACACGATGGTAGCCGAAGGTGCGCCGCTCATTAGCAGGGCGCTCAGCCTGTACAGCGGCGAACCACGCCAACCCCAAGGCGCCTACGTCGGTCAGCATATGTCCGGCATCCGACAACAGCGCCAAAGAATGCGCGGCGAAGCCACCGGCCGCCTCGACGCCAAGGATCAGCAGCGTGAGCAGGAAGCCCAGGCGCAGCGTGTCGCGGGCAAGCACATGCGCATGCCCGGCGTGACTCGCTGTGCCGGCATGAGCGCGCATGGATTCACTCCTTTGCGAGGATTTCGCCTCTTCTCACAGTATACCACCAGGCGGGCCAAAACACGACGGGACCGGCATCCACCCGGATGCCGGTCCCAGAGGCAGGCGTGCGAAGCTAGTGGGTGATGGTGTAGGTGTTCCAGCCGTAATAGCCCAGCGGATCGACCGGATTGTTATTCCACTCTACCATGAAGTGCAGGTGCGGGCCGGTCGACCAGCCGGTCGAGCCTTCGAGGCCGATCTGATCGCCGACGTCTACCAGCTGATGCAGGTGGACGAGCAGCTTGTCCATGTGGCCGTAGACCGTGGAGACGCCGTAGCAATGGTTGATCTTGACCGACCAGCCCAGGCCACCTACGTCCCAACCCGCCCAGATCACTTCGCCGGCCTGCGCCGCGGTGATTGGATTGCCCTCGGGCGCCGAGAGGTCAACGCCGTTGTGGAACCAGGTGAAGCCGCGGACCCAATAGGAGCCCTTGTTCGGTCCGCCAAGGTGGTAGCCGGCGGGATCGCCGTTGCCGTTGGCGCCGCATGTCACGTCGGAGGTGGGGGCCGGATTGCCAGCCAGCGAGGTCCAGGGGCTGTCGCCATAGGTGGTCGTGCCATTGCCGCTGTTGACGATATACGTGGCGGGCCGGAAATCTTTGCCGTAGTAGGGATCGTCGGGGATCTTATACTGTTTTCCGACTGCGATCTCCTGCCCGGCCAGCAGCCCGTTCATCTGATAGATACCGCCGACCTCGACGTGGAATTTGTTGGCGATGCCTTCGACGGTGTCACCGAAGGCGGCGGTGTACCAGTGGAAGGTGGGCTCGGAGTGCCAGACGACGGCCCCGGCCAGCGCCTGGAAGGAGCTGCCTCCGCCATTGGCGCTGGTACCAAGCGGGGTGACGGCGAAGAGTCCCGTAACGAGGATGCAGACCATCAGCGTCAGGACAGCGATGCGCAGGGTCAAGGGGCGCTCGCGGCGCTTGATGAACGGCGTGCCCATCGAGACGCCGCTGCCACGAATGATGACGGGTGCCTTCGTGCTGTCATCCGCCACCGCGGGGAGGTTGGCGCCTTCATTGATCGGGACGAGGGCTGCGCCCTCACGGCTTTCATACCCTGGGTCGTTATTGTGGCCAGCATTGTAGCCCAAGCCGTCGCGCGCGTCGTCGCGGTCATTGCCACCGCTGGCGCGCGGAGATCTGCCCCGACCCATCGCATCCACTTCCTCTCACCACACGGCTGGCGGCTCCAGCACAATTTCCCGGGTGCGCACACGCGCCATCGTAGCGCGGCCATATTCTCCACTGTAGCGAGGCGGCGTTGGCCTGTCAACGGTGGACACCGCGCGCAGGGACCAAGGTACCAGGTTTGCAGCGTGTGCCCGCACCTCCAGCTGCGCGGCTTGCGCACGGCGCGACCGTGCCCATGAACTTGGCTTGTCGGAGCGATTCAGCAGGCGAGTGTATCAGGCGAGTGTATCAGGCGAGTGTATAGGGTGCGGCCACGCGTGCAACAGTGGGTACGGCGTGCACCTGATCGAGCCAGTGGGTCGCGTTGGCTCCCGTGGGCGACTACACCTACGGCGACGGCGCGCACCTGCACGCCGTGATCGCGGGCTCAACTGGCTATTCGGCTGCCTACGACGCGGCGGGCAACATGACCTGCCGCGCGCCGACGAGCGTGGTGACCTGCGCCGGGACGCAGACCGGCACGCAGCTCGGCAGACGGTATCTGCAGCTCGTATGCCCACTTGCTGAGGCTCGGAGCAGGAAGGCGCTTCGTACGGCCTTCATGCGCCTGTGAGACGGCAACCTCCCTTGCGGTCACTTGACAGCAGCCAATCCTTGGCCGAGCATGACAGCATGGGATCGGGGAGCGGGCAACGGGCAACGGGCGCCGTAGCGCTCATGTGTCGGTTTCTGGACTAGCAGTGCTCTTGTTATGGTGCTCATCCAGGAGGTCAGCGTGCGCGATCAAGACTGGAGTACTATCCTGACCATCATGCCTGGTGCTGCCAGTTTCGCAGGAGCCTTTCTCCTGGTGGAGCATGTCCATCCTCCTTTGTCCTGGCGGTTTCCCGTGTCGCTGGTCCTGTTTACCTTTCAGGGGCAGAAGGCCCCGCCTCTTCAGGGCAGGGGATGCATGCCGCCTCGCCCGCAGGCGAGCATCTGATGAGATGTGCGATACTGCCTGATAGCACCGTGCCAACTGCATCGTGTTTGGGCGTTCCACGGTCAAGCGTTCCCGTGGGTACAAGCACGAACGTGTCTTGGACGTGGTGCTCGTTCGGGAAGCCGGAGCAGCGCATGCCACCTCTCTGGTGTTGAACGAAGCCCACCTACTGGCTGTGGGGCGACACAGCCTCGGTGCAAGACCGTAGAAGCCCCTTCCCTTTAGGGATGGGGAGTCGTCACTCTCCAACCGCGTCACCGACGGTACGGACTCCCAAGCGTACCTTCGCGGCGATGGCTGGCGCGTTCGCGCTCACGTTCGCATCCTTTGGATTCCTGGACTACCTACATCCACCGCATCCTGTGGGCACGAGTGCGATTTCGGCGCAGGCGATGCAGGTGTTAGATCCCCTTGCTCAGTTGTCTCGCTGGATCGCTTTTGCCGCTCTAGTTGGTTCATTCGGACTACTGGTCTGGACGACGCGCCCATTGGAGGATGACGTCCCCGAGACAAGCGCCCACCCCACCAGCGCCCACCCCACCAGCGCACACCCCAACGAGGAGCACATTGAGTAAAGCACGCCAGAGGGCAACGTCACCACGAGTAGTGGAGCCGACCGGAGCCATCACTTGAGTTGCGCCGGGGACGACGCGCACTGGATGGCCATCCTGAAATCACGCTGCAGCAGGCCGGCCACCGGTCCCAGCTCGCGCCGGCGCAGAGTCAGGTACGCGCCGAACGCGCCGAAGATGTGCTCCTGGCCTGGGGACCGCCACGGCAGTGCTGTGCCCGGGACCGCTATGCTATACTCGACGCCGATTGGTGTTGCGGCGGGCAGCAAGGTAGGGGCATGCGCGAGGGCACACACAGCACGGGCACGGGTACGGGCATGGCGCGGCCGGCGGACGAGATCGCGCAGCGTGCCACCGGCGCGGGCGAGCACGACGATGCGGGCCTTGTGCCTGGCCCAGAGCCGGGGACGTGGGGCGAGCGTCTGGTGGAGTGGACCGCGGCCCGTCCACGCGCACCGCTTGCCGCTGCCCTGCTGCTGGCGCTGGCGGCGCGTATCTTCCTGGTCGCGCGGTCGCATGCCATGCTGGACGGCGACGAGGCGCTGATCGGCATCCAGGCGGAGAGCATCTTGCGTGGCGCGCGACCGTTCTACTTCTATTCACAGCCCTACATGGGCAGCCTGGAGGCCTACCTCGCGGCGGCGCTGTTCCGCGTCTTCGGACCCTCGGCATGGGCGCTACGCGCGGTGCCGCTGTTGTTGGCGCTGCCGCTGGTCTACCTCACCTGGCGGCTCGCGCGCGAGCTCCTGCCGGCGCGGGCCAAGACAACGCCGCTGTTGGCGGGGCTAGCGGCGCTCTTTGCCGCGGCGCCTCCCCTGTACGATGCCGTCGCCGAGCTACGCACCTGGGGTGGGCAGATCGAGATCTACGTGGTGACGCTGGCGCTCCTGTTGTCGACGGTGGAGCTGACGCGCCGCCTACGCGAGGGCGCAGGACGATTCGAGCTGGCGCGCCGCTGGGCGCTGCTGGGAGTGCTGGCAGGCCTGGGCATCTGGATCAATCCACTGGTCAGCTATGCACTGGCGGCCTGCGCGCTGTGGCTGCTGGCGTACGCCTACCTGCGGTACCGTGAGCGGCCACGGTGGATGCCGAGCCGGTCGAGCCTGAAGGGTGCACTTGTGGCGGCGGCGGCGCTGTTGGCGGGCCTGGCGGTTGGCGGGCTGCCGGCGTGGATCTATGCGCTCCAACATCATGCTGAGAATCTGTTGGTCTACATCACGCAGCCGCAAGTGAGCCCAACGGTCAGCGGCGCAGCGGCGCATGGCCGGCTCTTCATGGGGGCGGCCATCACGGCGCGCTATGTCTCGTGTGTGGCGCCGCGCGTGTTGGATGGTGGCCTGCCAGAGGAGCCGCTGCTCGAGCTGCCGCTGCGCCTGGCGCTGCTGCTGCCGCCGCTGGCGGGCATCGCGGGCGCGCTCTGGCTGGCCTGGCGGCGCGAGGGGCGGCTAATGCGCGTGCAGCTGCCGCTGCTCTACGCCGGCGTCGTGACGGCGGTCTTCTGCCTGGGGACCGCCGCTTGGGGTGCGACGAAACCCTGCGAGCGCGACTACGCCGGGCGCTACGCGGTGCCCCTGGCGCTGGTCGAGCCGCTGTTGCTGCTGGCGCTCTTTGCGGCGGCGAGCTTCCTTGTGCGTCGAGCACGTGGCGAGCGCGAAGGACACTGGGCACAGCGCGCGTGGACGGTGGTGTTGCTGGTCGTGCTGGCCGGCGGAATCGTGCAGGCGGGCAGCTATGCGCTGGCGGAGCCGCACACGCTGTTCCACTCGCCGTACTTCCGGCGCGCGGGGCTGGAGCAGGCGGAGCTTACGGACTATCTGCGGCAGCACGGCATCCGCTACGCTTGGGCCAATCACTGGCTCGGCAATGTCGTGACCTTCGCGACCGATGGCGGGACGACCTGTGCGGACTATTACGACGTCGTGGTCCAGGGCGGGCTGCGCCGGCCCCCGGGCGTGCTGGAGGCGGTCAGCGCCGCCGAGCGGCCTAGCTTCATTCTCGCCCTGACCGACCCGCATCCACTACTGGCGCAAGAGCTAGACGCTCAGGACATGCCCTATACCCTCACCGTGTTGCGCGGCGCGGGAGTCACTGTCATTACGCCTGCCCGCACCGTGAACCCCGCGACTGTGGTAGATGGCCTGGCGCAAGACTACCCCTACTGACAGTGACAATAGCGGCGGCGCCGTAGCGCGTGGCACAGGGCGTAGGCGCCATACCCAGACGCTGCACTACGCCACGCCAATGCCACGCCAATGCCACGCCAATGCCACGCCAATGCCACGCCAACGTATTCGATACCGCACCGCCCAGCCTCTTTCACTGCCTGCGCCTCACCTCTTGACAGGCATCGAGCGTCCCGCTATTATTACGCCAGGCGATATATCGTTCGGCGTACTATGGCTAAGCTGATGAGCGGCGGAATGGCATGTGGAGGGACAAGCAGATGCGGATGGCCAGGCTGGTTCGCCTCTTTCCCGCGGCATGGCGCGCTCGCTACGGCGCGGAATACGTCGCATTGCTCCAGGCGCAGCCGGCGTCGCCATGGATCGTCCTCGAGGTGGTATATGGCGCGCTCGACGCGCACGTACGCGCGCTGGCGCGGCGAGGGAGGGCACGGGTGAACAGGGTACGAATGAGTGAGATCGTGGTCTTCTGCGCCTACATCGGCTTTGTGTTTGCCGGCATGGGCTTTCAGAAGATGACCGAGTACGACGACTTTATGGATGCGGCACGCACCCATGCGGATATCGGCGCCGGGTACATGGCGGTGGTCGTGGGGTCGGCCGTCGCGCTGCTGGCGGTGTTGGCCGGCGGCGTGCCATTGGCGCTGGTAGCGATGCGCTATGCGCTGGCGACAAATCGGCGTGACATCCCGCTGCTCTTTGGCGTGCCGGTGCTGGCCTTCGGCGCGCTGCTCGGCTATATCGCGCTGGTCAAGCAGCTGAGTCAAGATCACCCAGGAGGGCCGACGGTCACCGACCACGTTTTGTTCGGCGGACTCGCGACCGTCCTCTTCGTCGGCGCGGTGGCGAGCGCGTGGGCGGTCTCGGCGGCGATCGCACGCGCGAAGATCAGCGGGCGGCTGCTGCGCTACGCCCTCGCGCCGGCTTCGCTTGCCACGCTGGCGATGGCTGTCATGCTGATCGGCGCGGTTGTGTGGGGGATTGGATTGCGCGCGCACGCGCCCCAGCTCTGGGGCGGCGACGACGGTGTACTCGCCACGAGCACGGCGCTGAGCTGGCTGGCGCAGGTGGTGCTGATGGCGATCTGCACGGCGATTGCCGCGGTTGGGCTGAGTCGCGGACTTACGACCGCCCGGGAAGCGCTCGCCGCCGCATAGCCGCAAGTGCACTTATGTCAACTAGTCGACGCTGGGACCACCACCCAAGCCGCGCTGATTGTCGTGCTGGCCGTGCGACGATTAGTGCTCAGTCGCGGCGGCGTCGCTGGCGTGCATGGTGAAGCAAGGCGAGCGCAGAGTAGCGTAGAGAGGCCAGGTCGTGTCACATCCGACTCAGCTGTCCCGCGTTTTCAAGACCAACGCCAGCATCGTCTGCGTGCTCGCGCTCGCCCTCTTCGCGTTCTTTGACGTCACCAAGCATGATCCATCGCTCTCAGCCATCAATCCCTTCGCCGACGATCCCTACGACGCCATTGGATCGTTTGGCGTTCAGGCCGGCATCTTCCTGGGGCTCCTCTCGCTGTTTCGCGCGTTCCGACCATTCCAAACTGGCGCGCCGTCCGAGGAGCAGCGACTTTTCTTGCTGCGCGCGGAGCTGGCGGCGGTCGTGGCGGTCGTCATTACGCTGGTGGGGGATGGCGTGGCCCTGGCACACCATACGTCGCTGTGGCTGGGCTCGGCCGCGGGAGGCCGCCTGTGCGCACTGCTCGGCGGCCTGTTGCTTTGCGCCGTCGCAACCGGGTTGCTCGTCTACCGCTCCGCTCGGAACGCGCGCGGGCCGGCTCGCGCGCGTCTATGGCGACGGGCCGCCCTCGTCTCGCTGGCTGCCGTTGTGGCGCTTGCCCTCTATCCAGAAAGCATACGTCAAAGCACTGCCGGCGCCCTGTTTACCGTCGTCGTTGGCGCAGCGCTGCTCTTCGCGCCGCTGTGGGCTGTGCTGGCGGCGCTGCTGCCCAATGGTGCGGCGGCAAGCATGCGCGAGCAGCGGATGGCCTCTGGCTGGCTTGCTCGCCACACGTTTCAATGGGTGCGTGTGGTGTGCGTGGGCCTGTTTTTGGGTGCGCTGTTGTTTGCCGCCGAAGCCACCAAGGAAGGGGTGGCGCATGACGTGACGAAACGTGCCTTTGTCTTGCTGGTCTACGTGGGATTGGAAACCATCGGCGTCATAATTGGATGTAGCTTCTTGCGAACATCCCTGGGGCTCTTCAGCGCCAGGGCGCGGTAGCGGGACGAGCTTGAATACGGGGCCGTTTAGGCTCCCCCACGTGGCTGGCATGATATACTGCGGCGCGAGGGAGCCGCAGGCCGCGCCGCCACGCGAGTTAGGACGGGCGCCCAGCCCGCGCCTGTGGCAATGCGCTCCCAGATGCCGAGGTCGATGATGTCCCGTAGCGCCACCCAACCCGCTGCCGCTGCGGCGCGCGATAGCCGCGCGCCGTTGCCTTTCCGCAAGGTGCTGATCGCCAATCGCGGCGAGATCGCCGTGCGGGTCATCCGTGCCTGCCGTGACCTCGGCCTCACCAGCGTCGCCGTGTACAGCGACGCTGACCGCGCGGCGCTGCACGTGCGCATGGCCGACGAAGCCGTGCACATCGGTCCGGCCCCCGCTACGGAGAGCTATCTCAGCATCGAGAAGATCCTGGCGGCCGCCCAACGCAGTGGCGCCCAGGCAATTCATCCCGGCTATGGTTTTCTGGCCGAGAACGCCGACTTTGCCGACGCATGTGCGCACGCCGGGCTGCGGTTCGTGGGACCGCCGGGGCCGGTGATGCGTCTGTTGGGCGAGAAAACCTCCGCCAAGAACATCGCGGTCGAGGCCGGCGTGCCGATTGTGCCTGGCTACAACGCGGGCCTTGAGGATGCGGCGCAGGCTGCGCGCATTGCCGGTGAGCTCGGCTATCCGGTGCTGCTGAAGGCGGCGGCTGGTGGCGGCGGCAAGGGCATTCGCTTCGTGTCTGGGCCGGACGAGCTCGCCGCGGCGCTGCGACTGGCCGAGAGCGAGGCCCGCCAGGCGTTTGGCGACAGCACCGTCTACATGGAAAAGGCCGTCCATCCCGCGCGACATATCGAGGTGCAGATCTTCGGCGATACGCAGGGCAACGTCGTGCATCTGGGCGAGCGCGAGTGCTCGATCCAGCGCCGCCACCAGAAACTCATCGAAGAGTCGCCCTCGGTCGCGGTGGACGACGGGCTGCGGCAGCGGCTGACGGCGGCGGCGGTGGCGCTGGCGCACGCCTGCAACTATGTGAACGCCGGCACCGTCGAGTTCCTGCTGGGGCCGGAGCGCACCTTCTACTTCCTCGAAGTGAATACGCGGTTGCAGGTCGAGCACCCGGTGACGGAGTGGCGGACCGGGCTCGATCTCGTGCGCGAGCAGCTGCGCGTCGCCGCCGGATTGCCCCTTAGCTTCCGCCAGGACGACGTGGTGTTCAGCGGCCATGCCATCGAGAGCCGCATCACGGCGGAGGATCCCCTCAACCGTTTCCTGCCGGCGTCTGGCACAGTGGCCGCGCTCAACGATCCCGCTGGGCCGGGTGTCCGGCTCGAGAGCGCGCTCTACCAGGGCATGGAGGTGTCGCTCTACTATGACTCGCTGCTCGCCAAGCTGATCTGCTGGGGAGCGACGCGCACCGAGGCGATTGCGCGACTGCGGCGCGCGCTGGACGAGTACACGATCGCCGGCGTGCGCACGACGATTCCCTTCGCGCAGTGGCTGGTGCGCGACCCCCGCTTCCAGGCCGGCGACTTCACGACCGATTTCATCGCCGAGGCCTGGCATCCAGAGCAGCAGGTAGCTGAGGGTGGCGGTTCGGCGGCTCACGAGGAAGGTGGCCTGGCGCGGACCGAGGTGGCGGCGCTGGTGGCGGCGCTGGTGGCCGAGTCGGCGCAGGTGGAGGCAGCACGGCGCCGGCACGCGGGCGCCACGGCCGAAGGAGCGCGATCGCGCTGGCGCGATGCTGGCCGCGGCGCGGGATCGCGTGGCTGGTAGCGGTAGGCGTGCCGGCGCCGTGCGCGTGTTTCACGTGAAGCTGCCCGGGCTAAGGAACGAAGTGTGGTATCCGGCATGTCACGTTGTTCCAAGCGAAAGACCTTCGTGAAATGCCGGACCGGTCGGAGTGATATTCGCCTGTGGTCTCCTGCCCACCGTTAGCAGGGATGTATGCTATGACGGTCTGAGAATGGAAGGGTGGACGACGAGCGCAAGGAGATGCCGATGGCACGCAAGCCAATGACGGCAGCGAGCTATGGCGCAGTGTGCGCCCGACGACCGACGCGTTCCTGAGCAGTGGCGAGCCCAACGGGGCACTACGACCAGCGGGGTGACAGATGAATCAGACGAACCTCGACATCTACGGCTCCGAGCCGATTCCTTGGTCGCGTGCGGTCGAGCAGTTGGAGGACATCTCCACAAATAAGACATTCTGGCTGGCAACGACGCGCCCTGATGGGCGGCCACACGTCGCGGGCCTGGGCGCGATGTGGGATGACGGGAAGTTCTACTTCACGAGCGGCGACGGGACCCGCAAAAGCCGGAACCTGGCCGAGAACCCAAACTGCGTCATCTCGGTGGCGCTCCCGAGCCTCGATCTGGTCGTCGAGGGCACGGCGTCTAAAGTGACCGACGAAGCCACGCTCCAGCGCATCACAGAGCGCTACGCAGCGCAGGGGTGGCCGGCGAGCGTGAGCGACGGCGCCATCACCGCCCCGTACAGCGCGCCGAGCGCTGGGCCGTCGCCCTGGTACCTCTACGTCGTCACACCCACGGCGGCGTTCGGCGTGGCCACCGCGGAGCCATACGGCGCCATGCGCTGGCGCTTCGACAGCGCATGGCGCTTGCGGGCGTAGCGCGCCCGGCTCCTCGCGTAGACGGGAACGCTGGCGCCGTTTCAGCCGTGGACGCCGCAACCGATCTCCCTGGCCAGGCTAGCGCATGGCGGCCTGGGGCTTGAGGGAGAAGAGCCGCAGCATCTCGCGATTGAAGGCTGGGAGATCACCTGGCTGCCGGCTCGTCACCAGATTGCCGTCTACCACTGCCTCCTGGTTCACCCAGTTTGCGCCGGCATTGCGGACGTCGTCCTGGATCGTGTAGTAGCTGGTGAGCGTGCGCCCGCGCGCCACACCGGCGGAGATCAGCTCCCACGGCGCGTGGCAGATGACTGCCATTGGCTTGTTGGCCTGCGCCATGGCGCGGATGAACTGCTGGACACGCGGGTCGGCGCGCATCACGTCGGCGTTGAGCGCGCCCCCAGGCAGCATGAGCGCGTTGTACTGCTGCGGCTGTGCCTGGTCGATCGTGAGATCCACCGGCACCATCACCGTTTTGTCGAAATGCTTGAACGCCTGAATGGGGCCCTCATGCAGCGAGATGACGTCCACTTTGCCTCCGGCTTGGCCGAGCGCCTTCGCCGGCTCAGTCAGCTCAGATTCTTCGAAGCCATCGGTAGCGAGAATCGCGACGTTGAAATTATCGTGCGCTGCCATGTTGCAAGCTCCTCATGTAGATAGTGGAGAGTTAGCGCTGCTCGGCCTCCGTTTCGCCGGGCGCAGGGTCGTAGCGCACGCCGCCGGGTGAGCTGCGAGGATCGAACGGGTACCGCGGCGTGGCCGAATAGAGCATCCCCAGGACATGCTCTGCGCTCACCTGGGCCGCGGCCGTCGCCCATGTCTGCACGACGGTGATGTCATCGTGCATGACCACGCGATCTTCCAACACCTTCGCCTCATCTTCGAACGGCAGTTGCGCCTGCACGTCCGGCTCGGGATGCTGCATCGTGCTGTTCCTTTCCTGCCAGTGCCCAGGCGTGTCCGCAGGCTGCGTGACGCCTAGCTGTGGTGGGCGCCGCTGTATGTCGCACTGCGCTTCGACTTCCAGTCTCCGGTGCGCTCGTCCTTCTCATATTCATGTTTGACGGCTGCCCAGGCAACCTTATGCGTCGTCTCCTCTTGCGACTCGTTGCTGCGGCGCTTCTTGGGGTCACCGTATTCGTCCCACGCGCTGTTATAGGCGGCACGATAGACTTCCTGGGCGTGCTCTGGCAGGTGCACGCGTACGCTCTCAGGTAGCTCAGCTCTGGTCTTGTATGGCATGGTATTCCCTCTTCGGCAACGAAGGCCGCACCGCGCAGCGCGCGGCACATCTCGCAGTTGTGGCCCGCCATCGTCGGTGGATCCTCGTATTCTTGGCGGCAAGTTATATGCCGTGGCGACGGCGCCGGTTGTCGCAAACGCGCGCTGCCGACCCTTGCTCGGCGTGAGGAGGAGCCAGCTCCTATGACGCACGCAGCGCGCTGGCTCAGCCGCCGGAGCCGCATACGCTGGTATGTGTCTTGCGGCCACCTTACGTGGGTGTCAATAGCGCACTGCAGTCAAAAGTGCACCGTGGAGGTGTGCTGGCGGCCACAAGGAGCAGAGCAGATATGCAAGCAGATAGGCATCAGGACGACAAGCTGCGTAACAAGCTCATCAGCTACATTCAAGACGCATATGCGATGGAGAATCACTTCGTCGAGATACTGGAGAAACAAGTGAAGGCGACGCAGAAGTTTCCGGATATCCAGGCGCAGATCCAGAACCATCTGGAGGCGACGAAGCAGCATCGTCAGCGCATGGAGGATCGGCTGGGCTTCTACAACACCAAGCCCTCGGCCGTCAAGGAAGCTGTGACGAGTGCGATGGGCAACGTAGCCGGTGCGGCCGCTGGGGCACGCACCGACTCACTGGCGAACGACGCCCGCGACGACTATGCGACCGAGCATCTTGAGATCGCCGCGTACGAGCTGCTGATCGCGACAGCCCAGGCACTCGGCGACCGCGACACCATCCAGGCGTGCGAGATGAACCTGCGCGACGAGGTCGTGATGGCGCACTGGCTCGAAACCCACATGGGCCGCACCGCGCTCCTCTCCTTGCGTGAGGACGGCGTCGCCGTGGATGACACTGCTCTGTCCTCGGCAGATATGGCGGCAAACTCGGCCCTGCAGACGGCGCAGCGCGCGCTCAGCACGAGCGGCCAAACGTGGATGTCGCCCGATCAGGCGCCGTTGGAATCCCGTCCAACCAGTTGACGCGCTGATTCTGCTGGAGCATGCCCACGAGCGTTTCACCGAGCCGGAACAGTCAATGGCCGACGACAGCCCGCGGCACTAGTGCCGCGGGCGCGGATGGCCTCCAGGGGAGACAACTATGAACGAGCGTGAGCGCGAGAGCGACAACCGACGGGCAGCGCCTGACGAGGATGAGCTTGGCGGCACTGGCGCCGGCGGGGCAGCCAATGCCCCCGACCGCAGAGGCGCGGAAGCTGCCACCAAAGCGCGCAGCGCGGGAGACGAGCTTGTGGGCTCCGCGGCCCCGGAGCCGCTGCCCGACACAGCCGAGGCGCAAGGGCAGGCGGTTGCCGAGGGTGACCTGCCGTCGCGCCGAGGCATCATCCCCGAGGAGCCGGCGCCGGGCGTCATGCGCGAGCCGGGGCCCGAGGCGGAGACATAGGACGTGGGTGTGCATGCCGGCAGGCGAGCCGCCTGCCGGCATGTTGCGTGGAGAGGACATGCGCTTGGACGAGACGACAATCTGACGGGAGGGCATGCCGCGGGCCCGGCCCTCAAAGATGCACGCGTTGGACGACACACGACACAGGAGCACGCACACATGGGATCCGAGCAGTACCACGAGCCGGCCGCTGAGCTCACGGACGAAGCCCGCACCTACGCACGCATCATCGCCAGTCTCATCGAAGAAGCTGAGGCGATAGACTGGTATCAGCAGCGTATGTCGGTGGAGAACGACGCCGAGGCCATCGCCATCATGGAAAGCGCGCAGGAAGAGGAGTTCAAGCACTTCGGCATGGATCTCGAGTTTCTGCTCCGCCGCACGCCCAAGTGGCGTGCAGCCCTCCAGAACATCCTCTTCAAGCAAGGCGGCATCGTCGCCCTCGGCAAGGGCGGCGAGAATGCCGAGGACAAGCTAGGCTGAGCGTGGGCGACACAGATTCCCGGCTCTGAGCGTGAGGCTGGGCCTGGCGCGTCTCGCTCTGTGTATAGGCTCAGCACTCTGCACGTCGCCAACCTTTGCCCGCAAGCATAGTCCTATTCAAACGGCGGCAGCCCCGGTTCGATGAACGAGAGGTCGGTGGCCGGCAACGCATGCCAGCGCAGACGCCCGTTGCTCGCCTCTAGCGCAAAAAGCCCTAGGCGGGTGCCCACAAACACGAGGCCATCGCGGGCTGCCAGCCACAGCGCATTGTTGGCGCCGTGCAACGCGTATGGCTGCCGCCACTAGCCGTCGCGGACTCCCTCCCGCGAAGCATTGCGCGCCATATCAATCGCCGCCACCCATGGCTGCTGGCTATCATCTGCGGTCGTATGGGCCACCCCTGCGTCGCTGAGCAGCTTGAGCCATCCCTACCAGCGAATGCAGCTCACCTCCCTGCCATCCTCGCCTTGCACTAGAGTGAGCCTCCCCTCGATGACAAATGTCACGTCAAAGTTCTGACACTCCTCACTACGCAGTCTACTCCCCAACTTCTACACTGAAGCACGATGAGAGCAACCAGTACCTGCTGGAGAACCTGTGCGGCTATGACGACGACAGCTTCGACCGCACGATTGGTGCGCACACCATTTGGCGGCGCAAGAAGCCGGGCGATCCCGGCAAGAAAATCGTCACCGTCTGAGGCGTGGACTACCGTTTCGCCGATTGACACAGGTGCGTCGCGAAAGTGTCACAGCTCCGCTACAGCTTCGCGATAATGCCCACACATCCG
>Ga0209647_1002786_pt1 | contig 13976 bp, 10 predicted proteins | sample GraSoi_2013_60cm_FD_185827 | JGI IMG/M metagenome (GOLD analysis project Ga0209647, IMG submission 185827) | Grasslands soil microbial communities from the Angelo Coastal Reserve, California, USA - Sample 9_17_2013_60cm (SPAdes) (version 2) | ecosystem: Environmental > Terrestrial > Soil >... | reverse complement strand
GAGCAAAAAAAGGCGGACGAACAAAAAACACTTTTCGATCTGAAAACGGCGGCCAAAGATCCGCTCCTGCGTCGCCTGGTCACCGCGCATATCTTGGCAACTGAATCGAGTACTGCTTTGTCCGAGGAGGGGAGTTGGGCGGAAACGCCACGGGCTAGCCGGTGTTCGCGCTGGCTTTCAGTAGTCAAGGAAGCGCATCTCGACCAGGTCGAAGACGCCGAGTACTTGGGTTGGGTTGCATACACCGACGGCAAATACCAAGACGCGGCGCATTGGCTCGACCTGGCCAAGAGCGATACCCCGGCGGCGTGCTGGCTGCGAGCAAAGCTACAGCGGCGCGCGGGCAAACTGGAAGACGCCGCTCAAAGCATGGCGAAGGCCTGGCAGTCGATGCAACCAATCGAAACTTACACCGGCTGGGCAGGCGTGTCCGGTCAAGGAGAGGACGAAGTTCACCGTGAAAGCGGGAGTTGGTCGTTTGTCGAATCTGCGAGCGGGGATCTCGGCGCGCTGGATCTCGAGCGGGCGACCTTTACCCCCGCTATGGACGTTCTCCGAAAGGGAGGTCTATGGGATGATATGGCGTTCGTAGCGGAGAGAGTGCTAACTGCGGACGAACTAAAGGCCTACGTGGATCAGCTGCCCGTCCAAACGGGAACGCCGGACTCTCCAGATAAAGATAGCACTGGAAAATTGAGATACCTACTTGGACGCCGGCTGGTTCGTGAAGATCGTTACGCGGAGGCCGCCCACTATTTAGCACCCCCCTATGACCGCGTGTTGGATGAGTATGTGAAGGCGCTCAAGGACGGGGCAGATGAAAAGCTACCAAGGCTCGAGCGAGCCCGTGCCTGGTTTACCGCCGCATGGGTAGCCCGCTATGATGGCATGGAGATCATGGGCACCGAGGGCTTCCCCGATGGGTTCTCGTTCGGCGGCGACTTTGAATTGCCCGATCTGGCAAAGCAGCGCCAATCCGGCGTATACCAGATAACCCAGTACAAAGACGGCAAAGAAAAAACGACCACTGCGTCAATCGTCGTGAAGACGACAAAACCGGAATTGCAACGTCTGACCAAAAACAAAATTAGTCCGGATGTGCGGTTTCATTATCGCGTGATCGCGGGCGCATTGGCCATGCGGGCAGCCGGCTTTCTCGAAGACAATTCTCCAGAGCTCGCTGATGTAGTAAACACCGCGGGTCTCTGGGTGAAAGACCGCGACGAAAAAACCGCCGATCGTTATTACCAAGTCTTGGAGAAGCGATGCGCGCAAACGGAGATCGGTCGCGCGGCTATTGCCAAACATTGGTTTGTGGATGAGAGCGGGCCGTGGAGTGCGGATCAACAGGCGGCCCATCAGAAGCTGCACAAAGAGCTGGGGATTCAGAATTGATAGCCGATAGCCAATAGCCAATAGCCAATAGCGAAACTTCGGGAACGCCGTCATCGCCGACATCGCCGGGAACTGAGGTGAAGCGATGATTGGTGATCGGTGAAAGGTGATTGGTGACCAAGGGACTGCGAAATAAGCAATACGGGAGGTACGCCGACGTGTCCCGCCGAAGCTTTCGCGAAGGAGGAAGCCTTGTCAGATGACCGAACGATGGCAACCGGTTGACGAAGTCAGAAAGCTTAAGAAGACTCAGCCAGATTAAAATCGTGCTGTGCTTCGCGCCGGCAATCCCGGCGCTTCCACCAATCACTAATCACCGATCACCAATCACCGCTTCACCTCCGTTCCCGGCGTTCCCGGCGATGTCGGCGTTCCCGGCGCTTCTAAATGCATCGCGAATCAGCGTTTCCACGAGATACCAGATGGTGTCAGAACCTTCACCAATCACCGCATTTTTCATCAATGCCTGTTCTCGGGTAATTCGATGCTCCTTCCAGCTACGGCCGTTGGTAAAATAGTTATGGAGAACCGGCAATAAGCGATCCAGCGCGTTCGCGAATTTTGCTTCGGCAGTTTCCCGTCGTTCAAACTCTTGCCAAAGCGCTCGCCATTCGTCGCGTTGATCAGGCGGCAGCAATCCAAATATCCGATCGGCCGCCTTTTCTTCCTTGGCCGCCTTTTCGAGATTGCCAACTGGGTCGTAGATAAAGGTATCCCCGGCATCGATCTCCACCAGGTCATGGACTAGCGCCATCCGGATCACGCGCGAAGTGTCGATCGGCTGATTCGCGTGTTCGGCAAGCAACAACGCAGCGATCGCCAAGTGCCAGCTATGTTCTGCAGAGTTCTCGTGACGGTCAGCAGACAAGAGATAACTTTGCCGGTACACTTCTTTCAGCCGGTCCACTTCGAGAATGAACTCGATCTGACGCTTCAATCGATCAGTCAAGTCGCTAGGGAATCGGTCGGAAGCATTCATTCATGTTTCGCTGTTATCGCTTGTTGCCATCGCCGGTTCGTACCGTCATCATTCTATGCGAGACGATACACATAGCTACGTAAGCCTGAACGATCACGTCACCTTTTGTCTACGCGATTACGACCCTATTCCTATATTCTGTGTTCCGTACTCGCAATTCCATATTCCCCACTTGCTCTTCGAGTGCTTCCTCACGTACAAAGGTTGAGCCCCCCAAGTTCATCTCCACTCCATGGCTTCTCGAGGTCCCGCGATCATTCGAAATATAAATCGATTTGATGTGTTGCATGCCATTCGGCTCCACGACAACCAAATCTCACGATCAGAGCTGGCCGAGGTCACCGGGCTCAGCCAGGCCACCATTTCCAGTATAGTTAGTCATCTGATCGAAGAAGGCGCTTTGATTGAAGAGGACTCGCTTCCGGTGGCGGCGCGGGGGCGCGGGCGTCCGCTCGTGGCTCTAAAGTTGCACCCGAATTATATGCACGTGGCAGGCGTCAAGATCGCAACCCATCAGATAGTCGTCTCATTGACCGATTTTACCGGCGACGTGCTTGCTTCAGAAAACATCGCGTGCGAACCGCTCGACCTCTCTCCTGTGCAATTGGCTACGTTTGTAGCAAAAGCGGTCCGCGCCTGCCTAAAGCAGGCAAATAAGAAGTTGGATGAAGTAAGCGGAATCGGCGTCGGACTGCCCGGTTTCGTGGAGGCGGAATCCGGGAAAGTATTTTGGAGTCCGGTATTCAAAGGGCACAACGTGGAGTTCGGCAAATTGCTGCGCAGTCGTTTTGCTGCGCCGGTCTTTATCGAGAATGACGCAAACCTGGTGACCTTGGCCGAACACTGGTTTGGCCTGGCCAAGGGCTTGCAACACGTGATCGTCATCACGATCGAGCATGGAACCGGAAGCGGACTGATTTTAAACGGGAGACTATTCCGTGGCGCCCGCGGAATTGGGGCAGAATTTGGGCACACCAAAGTCGTGTTCGGCGGGCCGATTTGTCAGTGCGGCCAACACGGTTGCATGGAAACGCACACGGCCGGTTTCGCTATTTTGCGAGAAGCTAAGAGCGCCGGGTTCCGGCTGCCGGCGCGAACATTGGATTATCAAACGCGGATCGCGCTTCTCGAACAAGTCGTACGGGAGGCGGAAGCAGGAAATCGTCGCTATCGCCGAATCTTTGAACAGATGGGTAACTATCTCGGCCTAGGCATCGCCAACTTCGTCAACCTCATCAATCCTGAACGGGTGGTGATTTGTGAAGGCGCCGTGAGTTGCGCACATCTGTTTGAAAAGTCGATGCGCGCGGCGATCCAGGAGCGGGTCATCGCCCCACTTCGAGATAATTTCGACCTGGTGATTCATCATTGGGGCGATGTCGTCTGGGCACGCGGCGCTGCCAGCTTAGTCCTTCAAGAGCTTGACCAACGAGATGCCTGGCGGCCAGTGAATCGGCTCGCCAAAGCGGCCAAACGCAGACGGAAGCGCCGGGGACGACGGTGATCGGTAATCAGTGATCGGTTAAAGGCTTATGGATCAGTTTATTTACGCGCGGAATCTCAGGGAGCTGGTTGTATATCAGCGGGCATTCAATGTTTCTCACGGAATTTTTGATTTATCAAAGGGCTTCCCGGAAGAAGAAAAAAACGCACTCACCAGTCAGATCCGGCAAGCCCACGAGTCGCCGAGAGTCATCCTCCGCTCGAGGATGAAGACGACGAAGATCCCCTATTCACCGATCACTGATTACCGATTACTGATCACTGATCACTTCCCCTTTGCGTCTACGGCCTCGGCGGTTTTATTACCGCTCGATGTACCGCTTTTGCTTTCGAATCACATTCCAGAACGAGGAGGCTGCGTTTTATCAATTTCACGTGTTTCCCCCGGTTGTATACCTTCCTTGGGTTTCCGGTTGGGCACGTAAACGCAATGCCAGCAGCCAGCTTATTCTCGTAGAATTAAAGGGCGATAACGATCGGGATCGTTTTCTGGAACTTTGCTGCGAAAACCCGCACGTGTTAAAAATCGAGGAAATCAGCGAGGATGAATTCACCGCATCGCCTTCTCACACTATTTAAATTGTTCGACCGATTGCATCATGCCTCCTGCATCCAATTCCGCGAAGAAAATGACCCGCAAAATGCAGGTCACGAACTCGACCGGCCTTCACGCCCGCCCTACTAGCGAGATCGTCCGCTGCGCGATGCGCTTCAAAAGTGCCATCACACTGGAAGCAAATGGACGCAGTTGTTCTGCGGTAAGCATCATGGACATCATGACTGCCGATATCCGAAGCGGAGCCGAGCTGTTGGTCACCGCCGAGGGCCCGGACGCCGAAAACGCGCTTAACGCGATCGAACGCTGTCTCGGTGAACTAGCGGCGAAGGGACTGTGAATGTGCGGATGGCATATGGGCGAGCCGGCGCGCGTGTGTACCGCTCAGCGTCACGGAGGGAGATTGCGAAAGTAGGTACGAAGTGCCGGGAATCGAGAGAGAAACGTAGCCCGTCCCGGGAGGGACAATCGACCATCTCGCGACTGTGGGGTGGTATTGGAAACCTAAATGCGATCAATTCTCCTGATGCTTGTCTGCCTGATTTTCGGCGTTATGCCGGTCCACGCCGCAGAACCCGCTGGCGGCCAAAAATTTCCAATCTCCAGCGACAGCTATCAGGACGAATCGATCTCGACCCTCAGCGGCAAACTCTTCGCTCGGATTCAACAAGAGCCCTTTAATGCTGCTGCAACGATCATCTTTTTCATCGCGATCGTGCACACGTTTCTAGTTTCCCGGTTTCAGAGGCTCGCTCATGATTACGATATTAGAGCGCGAGCAGTCGAGGCCCTGGATCCGCTGGAACGCCCGGGCCGCGATCGCGAATGGGACCGACTGCTTTTTCGCGCCCAGTTTTTCCATTTCATGGGCGAGATTGAAGCAGTTTTCGGCATTTGGCTGGTTCCTTTGCTGATCGCGATCATCTTCTTTCACGGGTGGTCAGCCATGGTCAACTATGTTGGTCACGTCAATGTGGCCGAATCAATTTTTGTTGTGGTCATCATGTCAATGGCCAGCTCCTTACCGGTTCTACGTCTGGCCGAGAATGCAGTCGCTCGGATCGCGGCGCTGGGACGCGGCAGTCCGGTAATATGGTGGCTGTCCATCCTCACGATTGGTCCGCTCCTCGGCTCTTTCATCACAGAGCCAGCGGCAATGACCATCAGCGCACTGTTGCTTCGGCATCGCTTTTACAATCTGCATCCGAGCAATCGTTTGAAGTATTCAACGCTGGGTCTTCTTTTCGTAAACATTTCGCTTGGCGGAACTCTGACCCATTTTGCTGCGCCACCCGTCATAATGGTGGCGAACCACTGGAATTGGGACTTTCTCTTTATGCTGCAAAACTTTGGCTGGAAAGCAGTGGTTGCGATTTTAGTCTCCAATTTCCTGTTCCTTCTGTTCTTCCGAAGGGAGCTCACAAAACTTGCTGCCAAACCAGGGACCGGTGAGTCAGCTCAAGAACAACGAGCGGTTCCGTGGTCAATCACAGTGATCCATCTGCTTTTTTTGGCGTGGACCGTAGTGAATGCTCACTATCCGGTACTGATTATTTTCGGCTTTCTCTTTTTCCTCGCTTTCGTCACGGCCACTCGGCGAAGCCAACACCAAATTGCACTGCGACAAGCGCTCTTGGTCGGATTCTTTCTTGGTTCACTGGTGATTCATGGCGGATGCCAGGAATGGTGGATCGTCCCGGTGCTTAAGCAACTTACTGAGTGGCCCCTGATGATAGGGGCAACGATCTTGACAGCATTCAACGATAACGCTGCCATTACTTACCTGGCTACGTTGGTGCCAAATATCTCCGAATCGCTGAAGTATTCGGTGATGGCCGGGGCGATCACCGGAGGTGGATTGACCGTGATCGCTAATGCACCAAATCCGGCTGGAATATCGATCTTGTCATCCCGGTTTGGCGACGGCGGCATTGCCCCGCTCGGCCTTTTTCTGTCCGCATTAGTGCCTACTCTCATTGCAGGTGCAGCGTTTATGCTGTTGTAAGGGACATTGGAGGCCGAGAACCAGGAGTGATGGTAGCAGGGCGAAACAGATCCGGCGAAGGCAGGATCTGTGAGCCTGGAGTGCTCCACAATTCCGCTCATCTTCATCCTAGCAGCAGCGTTTATGCCGTCGCGAGGGACATTGGCAGCCACAAACCAGCAGTGAGGAAGCAAATGAAGCGTCGTAGCTGTGTCATATCAGCCAACCCGCAGTCGCCCATTCCCTCACAACGATCTTTTTGCTGGAGGTTATGCCGTCGCCCGATCTACGGTCCTTCAGACCGATCGCGTTATAAAAACCTACCCAGGCTAAAGCATGGGCTATGTTCACCGAGGCCCTTCCTCCTTCTCCTTCCTGGCTACGGCGGACCGGTCGGGCCGCATATTTCAATACCTCAGCACCCTTCACTCCCACCGATGCTCACCCGCCTCTCCTGCGCTTTGTGCGGAAAAACATATGCTTGGCGGCAGTTACAAAACGTCTGCACGGAATGTGTCCGGCCGCTCTTGGCGCGGTACGAAATAAGCCGGGACGAGGCCGAACGTTTCAAGGCATCGCTTCCGGATCGGCGACCTTCTCTTTGGCGATACCGCGAGATGCTGCCGCTGCCGGCTGATCAAGAGATATTAACGCTGGGAGAAGGTTGGACACCGCTGCTCACAGCGCCGCATCTGGCCGCACGGTGCGGTCTGAACCGTCTCTGGATCAAGGAAGAATCGCAAAATCCCACCGGCAGCTTCAAAGCGCGGGGTATGGCGGTGGCCGTCGGGATGGCCAAATATCTTGGAGCCGCCAGGCTGGCGGTTCCCTCTGCGGGAAACGCCGCCGGGGCGTTGGCCGCATACGCGGCACGAGCCGGTCTTCCGGCCTATGTTTTCATGCCTAAGGACACGCCACAAGCGAATATCATCGAGTGCCAGACAATGGGTGCTCACGTTACGCTAGTGGACGGACTGATCACTGATTGCGGAAGAGAGGTTGCACTCCGTAAAGAAAAAGAGGGCTGGTTCGATCTCTCAACGCTCAAGGAACCGTATCGAGTCGAGGGCAAGAAAACGCTGGGCTATGAGATCGCGGAACAGCTCGAATGGAAATTGCCTGATGTATTCATTTATCCGACCGGGGGCGGAACTGGATTGATCGGAATGTGGAAGGCTTTTTCGGAAATGACCGAGATGGGCTGGATTAACACTGATCGTCCCCGCATGGTGGCAGTTCAAGCTACCGGTTGCCGGCCAATCGTGTCTGCCTTTGAGGCAAACCAACGATTTGCCGAAGAGCATCGCAACGCTGCGACCAAGGCGGCGGGATTGCGCGTGCCGAAAGCCATCGCTGATTTTCTGATTCTTGATGCGATTCACGCCTCTCACGGCACCGCCGTTGCAGTGAGCGACGAAGAGATGCTGGAAGCGGCTCGGGAGATCGGCCAGTTAGAAGGCATTTTCGTGGCTCCGGAAGGAGGTGCTTGCTACGCTGCACTGAAACAATTGCGAGCCGGCGGCCACATCCAACCCGAAGAATCGGTCGTCCTGTTCAACACCGGATCTGGGCTAAAATATCTGGAGTGCTTTGCACGGTAGTCACAAGAGGACGCAAAGACAGATTTTTGAACAGAAGATCACAGAGATCACAAAGATAGGAGCGGTTGATCGCGTCGAGACTCGAGCTCCCTGCTTTCCGTCGAAATCGTTCAGTTTTGGGGAGATTTTTGTGCTTCATCCAGAGAGCCTAGATTGCCGCAGGGCAGCAACGGGATAGGTGCGCGTTCTCGCGCTCAGCGAAAATCGGACCGCGCGGACGCGGTGCCTCCCCCGCCGCGGATTTTAGTGCGGCTTTAGAACACGAGCACAAGCACGCTAAAGCAGAAGTCCCTTCGAGATCTCTATGATCTTCTGTTCAAAATCTGTCTTTGCGTCCTCTGGTTAAATGACGTCATTAGACTTGACCTCGAGGAACGGCTCACTGGAGATTCTACTATGGCATCTGCCTCTCACTCGTTCCCTCCGCAAATCGATAACCCAGCTATCCTTTCATTGATCGGCAGGACACCGCTGCTCGAGATTACCCGTTTTGATACCGGTGTTTGCCAATTGTTTATCAAACTGGAGACGCAAAATCCCACCGGTTCGATCAAGGACCGGATGGCTTTGGCCATGGTCGAAGCGGCGGAACGTCACGGCGACCTGAAACCCGGCGGAACTATCATCGAGGCCACTGCTGGTAATACCGGCCTGGGACTCGCCTTGGTCGCAGCGGCCAAGGGTTATCACTTGCTGTTGGTTATCCCAGACAAAATGTCGCAGGAGAAAATCCTTCATCTGCGAGCCCTCGGTGCCAAGACGGTCATCACCCGATCTGATGTCGCCAAAGGGCATCCGGAATACTACCAGGACCTGGCAGCGACAATCGCCCAAGAGACACCCGGCTCCTTCTACGTAAACCAATTCGGGAACGAGGCGAACCCGTTGGCCCACGAGCAAATAACTGGACCGGAAGTCTGGGATCAGATGGAGCACCGCGTTGATGCAGTAGTGGTCGGCGTCGGTTCGAGCGGCACCCTTACTGGGCTCAGCCGATTCTTCGCTCGAGTAGCGCCAGATTGCGAAATCATCCTGGCCGATCCCGCCGGCTCGGTTTTGGCAGACTACGTGACAAAGGGAACAATGAACCAACCCGGCTCCTGGTTGGTTGAAGGGATCGGGGAAGATTTCATTCCACCGATTGCCGATCTTTCGCGGGTTCGCAAAGCTTACAGCATCTCCGATCGAGAAAGCTTCCAGGCTGCTCGCGAACTGCTCAGGAAAGAGGGCGTTTTTGGCGGTTCCTCTTCGGGCACACTATTTGCCGCAGCGCTCAATTATTGCCGAGAACAGGCTACTCCAAAGCGGGTGGTAACGTTTGCTTGCGACAGCGGTAACAAATACCTCTCCAAGATGTACAACGACATCTGGATGACGGACCAGGGTTTCCTGCAGCGGGAAACCTTTGGCGATTTGCGAGACGTAGTTTCTCGCCGATATCAGGACGGAACGGTGGTAAGCGTGGGACCAACCGATACCCTCCTTACCGCGTTCAATCGGATGCGAATCGCAGATATCTCGCAGGTGCCGGTGCTGGAAAACGACCGATTAATTGGCATCCTCGACGAATCCGATCTTTTGACTCGGGTGCAAAATGGTGGCGGCACTTTTCGAGACGAGGTTCGAACGGCAATGACCAACCGAGTGGAAACGCTGGAACCTTTCGATACGCTCGATGCGGTACGCTGCGTGCTCGACAACGGAAAAGTTGCGATCGTAGTTGAGCACGGTCAATTCGTCGGCCTCATCACGCGCATCGATCTTCTCAACTATCTGCGACGTCGCATCTCATGAGCAATCCACAAAAGCACGCCTTCGCCACCCGGGTCATACACGCCGGACAAGAGCCCGATCCATCGACTGGCGCGATCATGACTCCGATTTATCAAACGTCTACCTACGTTCAGGAGAGTCCTGGCAAACACAAAGGGTACGACTATGCCCGAAGCATTAACCCGACGCGTTTGGCCTACGAGCGCTGCATGGCGGACCTGGAAAACGGAGATCGCGGTTTCGCCTTTGCCTCTGGGCTCGCGGGAATGGCTACCGTGCTTGAAATTCTGGAAGCCGGTTCGCATGTGATCGCCAGCGATGATCTCTATGGTGGCACGTTTCGTCTTTTCGAACGAGTTCGTTCAAAATCAGCTAATCTCGAATTCAGCTTCATCGATCTCACCGATCCGGCGGCGTTGAAGCAAGCGATGCGAAAAAACACTCGGATGACATGGGTCGAAACTCCGAGCAACCCACTGCTGAAGCTGATCGATCTCGAAGCAGTGGCTCGCTTTTCTCGCGAGAACAATTTAGTGACGGTGGCGGACAATACCTTCGCAAGTCCTTGGATCCAGCGCCCGATCGATTTGGGCTTTGATATCGTCGTTCATTCCGCGACCAAATATTTGAATGGCCATTCCGACATGGTCGGTGGCGTCGTCGTAGTTGCGTCGGGGAGAACCGAACTAACCGAACGTTTGGCTTTTCTCCAAAATGCGGTGGGCGCCGTGGCGGGACCTTTTGATAGCTTCCTAGCACTGCGCGGTCTGAAGACGCTGGCGCTTCGCATGGAGCGGCATTGCGCGAACGCCGCTGAGCTGGCAACCTGGTTAGAGAAACAACCGAAGGTCAGGCGAGTGAGCTATCCGGGACTCGCCTCCCACACCCAGCACGCATTGGCGCAACGGCAGATGAAACGGTTTGGCGGGATGATCACTATATTTCTGGATTCTGATTTGGCAGGGGCTCGTCGTTTCTTGGAAAATACGCGGCTATTTGCTCTGGCCGAAAGTCTCGGCGGAGTTGAGAGTCTGATCGAACATCCGGCGCTGATGACTCACGGCTCCATTCCGCCGGAACAACGGGCCCACCTTGGGATCGACGACAGTCTGATTCGCCTCTCAGTTGGTGTAGAAGATGTCGAAGATTTACGCGCGGATCTGGCAGAAGCATTGACACATATTTGATCGGGAGAAGCGATCGAGTATGGGTGGGGCGAAACCCGACTCCGCCAAGCCTACGTCGCGGCCCGTGTTTTGGGCAGGGCATCGTTTAATAGCTCGGGCGCGCCGTAAAATGCCAAGCAAAAAAGCCGCATAGCAACTCTTTCTTGGCCGTCGTTCATCGTATCAGCAACTTCAGTAAGATGGAGTCACGGTGGTGTGGGTCGTGGTCGTCGTGCTCGGCACGAGCGTTTGGCCAGTTTTTCGGATCGACCCCTGGTCGTCAGCCCTCCTGAGGCCAGTCCGGCTCGGACCGCCTTGCCGGCGGCCCATTTTGAACGCAACGACGTCACCATTATATGTGAGACGGTACACTAGAGGAGACGCGCGCGGCACACTGAGGTTATTCAAGATGCGGCAGCGTTGACAGCGCCCGGTAACGCCGGTAACGCCGAGAGCGCGAGAAGTCGCTGACATCAAGGCGCCTGACGCGGAATCCCAAGAACCGCTCTGCCGTGAGGATAGATCCGTTCAGAGTTCGCGAAACGATTTGTCGCTAGCGTTCTCGGCGTTACACGACTTCGCCCGTCGTTCGAAACTCCGGAAGCTTCCTCCTTCGCTAGAGCTTCGGTGGACCCATCGTCGGGCAGACGCTCTCGGCGCTCCCGGCGTTGTCGGCGTTACTCGAAGTCGGAATTGTTCGGCTTTTCTACGTTTCAATCAGGTTGTGGTGCACGTTCAGGGTACATAGGATTGGCGATCACGCTATGGCTTGGCGGCAGGCCGTAATTCGCGCCGGCGGTCTACCCGGAACGGATACCCGGCTTTGGCGCTTTTGCCGTAGTCACGAAACCATTCCTCCCAAACAAACGAAACCGCTCCCTCCATTTGGCTAATGACAACCGCCCAAATTATTCTGGATTCCGATTTTATTATCTCCGAACTCGATCGCCGGGTGTTTGGTTCATTTGTCGAGCATCTTGGAAGGTGCGTTTATACTGGCATTTTCGAGCCAGAGCATCCCACCGCAAATAAGCGTGGCTTTCGCCAAGATGTGCTCGATTTGGTTCGCGACCTGGGTCCGACGATTATTCGTTATCCAGGCGGCAATTTTCTTTCCGGCTACAACTGGGAAGATGGTGTTGGTCCAGTTGAAGAAAGACCGATTCGGCTTGATCTGGCTTGGCTCAGCACCGAGCCGAACCGATTCGGCACGAATGAATTCATCGAATGGTGCCGAGCGGCTGGGACCGAACCAATGTTGGGCGTGAATCTCGGAACTCGGGGACCGGATGAGGCACGGCAATTCCTGGAATACTGCAATCATCCGGGCGGCACTGATTTCAGCGATCTTCGTGCGAAACATGGTTACCCGCAGCCACATGGCGTCAAGTTCTGGTGTTTAGGCAACGAGATGGATGGTCCGTGGCAGATTTGTCAAAAGACCGCAACCGAATACGGCAGGACGGCAAAGGAAACCGCCAAGGTAATGAAGTTGGTTGATCCCTCCGTCCAGTTAGCCGCCTGCGGCTCTTCTCACCGGAACATGCCGACATTCGGGACCTGGGAATACGAAGTGCTGGAGCACACTTTCGACTATGTCGATTTCCTCTCGCTCCACATGTACTACGAAAACCCGCGCAACGATGTGCTCGAGTTTCTTAGCAACATCGAAATCATGGATCGTTTCATCAAGGAAGCGGTTGCGGTTAGTGACGCCGTTGCAGCGAAACGGCGTTCAGCCAAGCGGATCATGCTCTCATTCGACGAATGGAACGTTTGGTATAAGGCCCGCTCAATCCAAGACAGGGAACCAGCGAACTGGCCGTTCGCTCCGCGACTGATCGAAGAGATCTATGACCTCCAGGATGCCTTAATGGTTGGTGGGGCTTTAATTACCTTGATCAATAATGCCGATCGAGTGAAGGCCGCGTGCCTGGCCCAACTGGTCAACGTGATCGGAGCTATTTATGCCGAGCCGGGAGGTGCGGCCTGGCGACAAACTATCTTTCATCCCTTCAAACTGACCAGCCAGTATGGTCGAGGCTTCGTGCTGCGGTCCAACGTGCGCTCCAGCATCTACTCAACGAAAACAGCCGGCGATTCCGCGCAACTCCTGGCCGCCTCTATCCATCATCCGGAAGATCGCAAGATCGTGCTTTTTCTTCTCAATCGCTCAACCGACACGCCGACCGATTTGTCGATTGGTTTGCGCGGTTTCGCCCCGGTCCAAGAAGGCAAAGTCGTGGTGTTACATGGTAAGGACTTGTTCGCCAGTAACTCCGCGGCAGAGCCGCATCGCGTAGAGCCAAGCGAGCACGCGGAACTTTTGCTTAATCCGGATAAGGTTTCGACTCAATTGTCGCCACTTTCCTGGAATACTTTGGTGCTTAGCTATTGACCGATAACAACGTTTCCCCTTCCCCCAAACCAAATCGCAGCGGTTCTGCGAAACTCGAAATCCGCCCCCCATGAAAGTAATCCTACTCTGTTTAACCGCGGGACTTTTCTCCGCGAATGCATTCGCGCAGGCAAATTTTCTTGCTGGCATACCGCGAAACGAGGTTCTGATCGCCGAAAATCCGCAAGGTAGGATCACCAATCCGACATGGTTCAACATTTGGGTGGTGAACCACGGTGGCGATTCCAACGGCCTGCAGCAACTTGGCATGGATACGCTGTGGTACATCGACGCCGATGCCGGCATCGATGGCGTATGGGACAATTCCCTGGCTAGCGATAAACCAACCTACAATGCCGACTTCACGGAGATGACGGTGAAGCTGCGCGACGGGATCTTTTGGAGCGATGGCGTCGAATTCACCGCCGATGACGTGGTGTACACGGTTGAGACTCAGATGAAGAACCCCAGCATGCTTTGGGGACCCGCGTTCTTGGCGAGCCTCGATACGGTGGCCGCCCCGGACAAGAAAACCGTGGTGTTCAAGCTGAAGAGGCCGAATTCACGATTCCACGCTCTCTTCACCGTGCGCTGGAACGCGGCATGGATTATGCCCAAACA
>Ga0209647_1002785_pt1 | contig 13979 bp, 10 predicted proteins | sample GraSoi_2013_60cm_FD_185827 | JGI IMG/M metagenome (GOLD analysis project Ga0209647, IMG submission 185827) | Grasslands soil microbial communities from the Angelo Coastal Reserve, California, USA - Sample 9_17_2013_60cm (SPAdes) (version 2) | ecosystem: Environmental > Terrestrial > Soil >... | reverse complement strand
AACTGACACCGTCTTGATCGACCTGCTTCTCAAGAATGTCGATCTCTTCGTCTTCTGCAATGACATGGTCGCAAAGCTCGCTATTGCGATTTAACAGAGCCTCGAACGCCGTGTGAAAGATCCGATCCGTAAGGCTCGACATCATCAAAACGTCGTTCTTCAAACCATAAAGAGCGGCGTCAAAGCTGCTACTGATATGTTTTGCTCGCTCGGGCAATTTGTTCCCGTATTTTAGGCCCATTTTCCGGTTTTGCAGGCGCGTCGGGCGAGAGGACCAAATCTCGGCAGTTCAGTGTGCTTGCGTGCATCCGGAATGATTACGTGACATCCACGATGGCCAGAAAGTGGCCGAGAGTCAATCTATAAGGAATCGATACAACTTACGTAAGTGCCAGAGTATTAGCAACCTGCCTCGCATGGATTCGAACCATGACAAATGATCCAGAGTCGTTTCGTTCGCCTACAGAACCGGCCCCCTATGTTCGCTGCGCTCTGAAAGGGTCCGATACGAGCAGCATTTCACACGGCCGCGTGGCTTTCCATGAACGAGTCGATCGACTCTCTGTCAATGAGACGAACTCCACGCTGTGCCCCCTTTTGTGACCTTACGCATATCGATCGAATTCTTCCCTCAGAAAGGGAAAAGGGGACCAACGGAAGAGCAAGCATCAAATGGCCGCCAAAAGGGAAGTCACGACGAAAGGCCGCTGCGATGACAACGTTCGTCCTTTTCGCGTCTTGCCGCTCTCATCTGAGATCGGGTGTAATTCGTTCACATTCATGGGACCTGATCGGATTTCACCTCGGCAAAGCTTGTTTTGATGTTAGATTTTCGAGATACGAGTCCAGACTATCGCCGTCGATCAGACGTCGGCCTCGCCTACTTCCAGGCCAAGTAACGACGACGCTAGAGATCAAGCCCGCGTCTATTAACTTGTAGGTGATTGCCCTACTAGACGGCATTTCGTCGACTTGTAACCATCGACGGCGACCTCTCCGGCCTATTTCCGATAACAATTGTGAACGCATGTCGCGTTCAATAAAGCAAAACTGATTTCGCTCCCACGAAGCCGAAAAAAAGCCCAATATACGTAGTCGTGACCCGGCGTGTGCTGATGTGAGCTATGCATTTCGCACGAAATATCCGGAAGCGGAGAGAAATTCTGGTCAAATGGAATTTTGAACTTTTTTCGGGCTTATCCTTGTTCCGATTGTGATAGCTGGGGGGAATCCTTGATTCTCACGGCGATCTCGGTGTAGAAGGACAAGACGAGTTTCTTGATCCAAAATATAAAAAGCGTAGATGAGGCCTGAGAATACCAATAAACAATTGCAAACTATTACGCCGAGTGTGTGATTCCATGTGTGACTTCGGCAATTCTTAAAGCCTTAATATCCAGCCGATTCTTTATCTATGCGGATCGAGAGCGGGCAAAGGGAATCGAACCCTCATAGCCAGCTTGGAAGGCTGGAGCTTTACCATTAAGCTATGCCCGCGAATTGAGCGTTGGTAAGAGTGGATGGTTTTCTCCAGATCTCAAGCGGGAATTTGAGTGTGGTTGCGCGGCCGGCGAGCCGTCTGGGTTTCTACTGATTAGCGATTAGCGATCACCGATTACTGGCATACACCCAACGATCCGAGGGGCTAGCCAAACGTTCCCTCGTCCCTTATAATCCCGCGGATTTGCGTATCATCTTTCCGGAAGCGATTGATCAATTCATTCTCTACTTAGCCACTGAGCGTGGGCTTTCGGAGAACTATCAGCTCTCGACCCGGCGATCGCTCGAGGAGTTCGCCGAACGGATATCGAAAGAGCGGAATGGTCCGGACGAGATCAAGATCGATGACTTGACGAGCTATCTTGCGCAACGAAAAACCGCTGGGCTTGCGCCGGCGTCATTGAAATTGATTGTCGTCGCCTTGAAGATCTTCTTCCGTTTCCTGAACACGCGGAAAATGATTTCCGGTGATCCTGCTGAAGTTCTCGTGCTGCCAAGGCTGACACGGTATCTACCGGAAACGCTCAATGAATTGGAGGTGAGCCAACTGTTATCCGTGGACCTCAAGAGCCGTGCGTTTCCGTTGCGTGATCGGGCGATGCTAGAGCTTTTGTATGCATCCGGACTGCGGATCAGCGAGCTGACGCACGCCCGATTAGAACATTTGAATTTAGAAGAACGATTTATCCGAGTGGTTGGAAAAGGTAACAAAACGCGAATCATACCGGTCGGTCGGGAGGCGTGTGAGGCGATCGGCCGCTACCTGACCGCGGAACGTCCCGCCTTAGTCAGCAGGCGTACCGGCAGCGAGATTTTTCTGGCGCGACATGGGCGCCGGCTGACCACGCAGCGGGTGTGGCAAATCGTCAAAGAAATTGCCGAACTGGGCGGCTTCAGGATGAACATTTATCCGCATTTACTCAGGCACTCATTCGCGACCCATCTCTTGAGTAATGGAGCCGATCTGCGCATTATCCAAGAGCTTCTGGGGCATGCCGACATCTCAACGACTGAAGTGTACACTCACGTGGATCAGGGTAGGCTGAAATCAATCCACCGGCGATTTCATCCCCGTGGTTGAAAAGCCGCCTGAAGAAAAGCCTTGGACTTAGTTGGTAGCCTTCGACTACAGGTCTCTCAATGAGTAAGCGCCGGAAGGACAGAGGCACTGTTGGCGACCATCTGGTCTACGCGGCCTACCGTTCGGTGTGCTTTTTGCTCTCAATTTTGCCGGTCACCTGGGTTTTCCAGGGAGGTCAGACGGTCGGTTTCCTCGGATATGTCCTGCTATTCCCGTACCGGCAACTGGCGAGGCGAAATGTGCGCATCGCGTTTCCTCATTGGTCATCGGCGCAGATTGAACGTTGCGTTCGAGCACACTTTCAGAATCTCGTCGCAAATCTGCTGTGCGGCTTTGTTCTTCGGGAAAAATCCTGGGAAGAAGTGAAGCCATTCATCGATTTCACGACGGTCCGGGCCACGGCAGAAGAAACGGCCGGTGCGCAATGTATAGTGGCGGCCGTGACTCACATCGGTAATTGGGAACTACTCAGCACTTTGCCTCATTGGATGGATCGCTCGGTGTCCGGCGTAATCTATCAAAGACAACGAAACCGCTTGCTGGACGAACAGGTCAGGAAAGGCCGATCACGAGACGGAATGGAAGCGATTGATCGTACCGATGGACTCACTCGAAGTGTTGGGCTTCTAAAGCGGAGAGGTTTGTTGGCGCTGCTGGTCGATCAGCATGCCGGCGATAAGGGTGTTTGGGTCCCTTTCTTCAGGCGTCTTGCCTCCACTTCATCTTTGCCGGCTATTTTGGCGAAACGGACCCATGCCCGCATCCTGGCGGGAGCGATGGAGACATTGGGGCCGGCAAAATGGCGAATCGACATTCGTTACCTGAATCTGAGTGAAAACGCCTCGATTGAGCAGATCACGACCGAATTGAATCGGCGGGTCGAGGAGCAGATCGAAAGAAACCCTGCAGACTGGTTTTGGCTGCACAATCGTTGGAAAACTCCTTCCCCTCGGTTTCTGTTGCGAACTTACAAACGCGGGTTCTACTTTCCGGCCGAATCCGAACCCCTTCAACCATTTCGAATCTTGATCAGATCAAGCAATTGGTTGGGAGACGCGGTGATGTCGGTAGAAGCCGTGCGCCGAATCAAACGCGGTCGTCCCGACGCACACTTTACAATTCTGGCGCAAAGCAAGCTGATCGAGTTCTGGCGAACGGTTCCGGAAGTCGATGATGTGATCGCAATCGAGCCCGGCGAAAATGCGTGGAGGGTAGCGCAGAAGATCAGAGACCGGTTCGAAGTTGCGATCCTTTTTCCGAACTCGCCTCGCAGCGGATTGGAGGTTTGGTTAGCCGGAATTCCTAGACGAGTGGGCTACCGAAGAGCATGGCGGAACTTTTTCCTAAATCAGTTTATCCCCGCGCCTAAGGATTCTGGACCAATCAGTCACCATCATGCGCAGATCTATTTGCAGGTCGCGAAGCAGATCGGAGCCGATATGGAAGAAGCCTTGCCGGCGATACCCAGAGTTGCCGCTGATCCAAGGATGGTAGGTCTTTGTCCGGGTGCGGAATACGGGCCGGCCAAACGGTGGCCTTATTTTGGTGAAGCGGCCAGAATCCTGGCAGAAAGACATCAACTCAGCTGGTTAATTTTTGGCACGGCCAAAGAAGTGGAATTGGCGGAAGACGTCGCTCAGAAGATCGGTCCAGCTGCGACCAACTTGGCAGGAAAGACCTCATTGGCGGAGTTGATCGGCGAGCTGCAGCGGTGTCAGCTTCTCCTCACTAATGACACCGGCACTATGCATTTGGCTGCTCATTTGGGGGTGCCAACAGTAGCGATTTTCGGCTCTACGGAACCGGCCTTGACCGGTCCGCTGGGGAAAGGACATCTCGTTATCCGTCATCAAGTGGAATGCAGCCCTTGTTTTCTCCGAACTTGCCCCATCGATTTTCGGTGTATGGAACGTGTCAAGGTGGCCGATGTGGTGGCCGCTGTGGAGAAACTTTTGCCCGTTTCCGGTCAGTCGCCAGGCCTCAAAGCTCTTTCAGCGGCTCATTAGCACCCGCCACAATTCCGCTGACTTCCAATGCACGATAGACCTCCGACACCAAAATCGAAATTATTCGGTGCTGTCACCGAGTTCTTGGCTAAAACCATTGTTCACCGCACGACGGCCCTAATTCTGGCGGCGGTAGTGATCTTTGGCGTCGCCCTGCTGATTATCGCGAATCGTCATAATTTGGATTCGGAGGTTCTCGATCTGTTGCCCGGCCAGTTCGAATCCGTTGCCGGGCTCAAGGAGTACAACAATGAATTTTCCCAGGCTCGACAACTGGTCTTTGTTTTCCTCGCCGATAAGGGACATGCAGACGACCTCGGCCCGTTCCGTGACCATTTTATTTCGGAACTGAAAAAGCAGCCCTGGATCATGCGGACTTTTGACCAGGTGCCGATCGAGTCGGAGGAGGGGATCACTGAAGTCCAAGGTGTCGCCCCGTTGTTGTTGCTGAACTTGCCACCGGAAGATTTTCGCGATGCAATGAAACTGTTGCAGCCGGCGGAGATCCAGGAGCGGTTGACCCGGATCCGCACGATGCTGAATGACTCCTTGTCGATCCGCTCCCAGATGGAAGTGACGATGGATCCGCTCGGATTGCTCACTCGCGCGATGAAGCCGTTTGCGTCGGGTTCGCTGACGACCAGCAGCAGCACGTTTTCCCTTGGCTCCGATGACGGCTTAATGCAGCTCGCCTTTGCCACGACGAATCAACCTGGATTGGGCACGAAAGATTGTCAGGATGTTATGGATCAGCTAAGCGCCTTTCAGAATCGAGTTCTGAAAGATTGGGACGGCTACAAACCGCGCGTGATGGTGACCGGGCGCACTCCGTTCGTTGCGCAGATATCTCGGAGCATGGATCGGGATGGAACGCTGAGCTCGACACTATCGATCCTGATAGTGAGTGGGCTTTTCTTTTTGGCATTTCGCCGATTTCTTCCACTGCTTGGAATTATCTTGATTCTAGGACTTTCGGCCCTGGTCGCACTGGCGCTTGGAATGTTGATTTTCCGCGATCTGAACATGGTAGCGATCGGCTTCTGTTCGATTCTGGTCGGACTGGGAGTCGATTTCAGCTTGCTTCTCTTCGGTCGTTATTTGCAGGCGCGTCGAAAAGGAGAAGACCACCCGCGTGCGGTCTTTGTGGCCGTCCGCGATATTGGCGCCGCGGTTTTTTACGTCGTGGTCACTACTGCTATCGGGTTTCTGGTGCTCGGTTTCAGTAGGAGTTCAGGATTTGCGCAGCTTGGTGTTCTAGTCGCCCTAGGCGTTGCCGCGGCCGGTCTCTTCATGGTCCTGTTCCTCTTTATGTTCTTCAAACCGGTGAAACCGCCCACTAAGCCGGACTTTATTTTAATCGGAGCGAACCGATTTGTGGACGCGATGTTCCGAGAGCCGCGTCCAGTGTTGTGGGTCTCGGCCGCGGTCCTTCTGGGCGCCGCGATCATCGCTCTTCTGCCGAGTATTCCACTGAATTTTGATACCAACCCGCGCTCTCTTCAGCCGAAGCAAATCCCTGCATCAATCGCTCTGCAGGAGATGGCTGATAAAATGCACCAGGAGTCTGATCCGGTGACGATCCTGGTCGATTCGACCGATCCCGAAGAGTTTCATGATCGGTGGGAGCACCTCAGGCAAGGATTAGAAAAGGCGCAGGCGGACGGAGAAATCAAATCGGTCAGCACACTCGCGATGTTGGCTTTTTCTCCGAAACGCTTCGCGGAAAATCGGGCTTATCTGAAGGGCTTGGATTTCTCGCAAATCGAAGCAAACCTGCGGTCTGTTCTCGAACAAAATGGATTCGATCTGGCGGCGTTCCAGAATGCTTTCACTCTGTTGCAAGCGCTCGGCCAGCAGAAGAACGCGACGGGTCTCCCGGACTGGAACACACTTTTCCCACCGAAGTCGAGCTGGTGGTTTTTAGTCGAGCATTACTTTTCCAATCCGCCAACGCGAGCGGTCGGCTTCGTGCAACCCCTTCATCCGATCAAGACCGCGGCCGAACAAAAGCAGATCTCGGATTTGATTCATCGGTTGGATCCAAAGGCGAAGATCACCGGATGGTCATTCACTATCTTTGACTTGGTACCCTGGGCTCAGGGTGAATTAGTCGCATTCACTACGGTTGTGGGAGTCGCCATACTAATACTGCTGGGAATCGTCTATCGGAGATGGTCCCTCTGGGTGGTGCACGCGTCCGCGCTTCTGTTCTCGATGTTGGGGCTAGTTGCTTCTTTGAAGTTGCTACACCTGTCAGTGAATTTATTGAATGCGCTCGCTTTTCCGCTGGTGCTGGCTATTGGCGTTGATTACGGCATTCAATTTCTGGTGGTGAGCCGGCGAGAAGGCGACCTTCGCGAGAACCTGGTTAACGTCTTGAAGCCGCTGCTCATCTGTGGGCTTGCTACTTTTGCTGGTTTTGCGGTGTTGATTCCGGCCGAGAATCCGGCCTTGAGCGGCCTGGGAACAGTATGCGCGCTCGGGGTCTTCTGGTGTTTGCTGACGACGTTTTTCTATATGGTGCCGGCTTTTGCCTATTTGCAGAAGAGTCGGGAGAAGGGTCCGGAGCCGGTCAGCGCTGAGCAGGTGCATTCGCAATGAGTCGGGCCGTATCGAACAAGACGGATTCTTTGCGCAGTTCGCTTACCATCTACGTAAATCGAGGTGATTGCAGCGCCTAGCGGTCGGAGGGTGCGTCGCTTGCGACGCCCGCGAACGGTCGAAGATGCGATCCAAGCCCAACGGATCCATTCCTCGATTCCTCGGAGCACGCTGGGTCATTCCCGGGCGTCGCAAGCGAGGCACCCTCCGACCGCTGGGTATCTCGAAATCCTTCTGCACTACGGTAGCCGGATGCTCGGCCTCAGGAAGCTGACGAGCTGCGGGCAGAAGGATATCGAACTCGACAGACCGATTACGCGATGAGTTCCTGAGGCAGGACCCGCCCGCAACGCTGTCGCGTCGCGACTGCGGGCTTGGGGGATCAGACTACTTTGCACCTGGCGTTAGCCCCGTTGCCGATTAAAGGAATCGATAGCTCGGCCGACTTCTCGCTGGATAGCTTTCTCTTTCAGATCTTGGCGTTTATCGCCGTGGGTCTTTCCACGCCCGATACCGAGTTCCAGCTTCACTCGATGATTTTTCCAATAGAGACGGAGGGCGACTAACGTTTGGCCTTTCACGGAGGTTGCTTCAAATAATCGCTGAATTTCCGATTTATGTAACAGCAGCTTGCGAGGGCGCTTCGGCTCATGCTGCGTATGGCTGGCGCGTACATACGGCTGGATGTCCGAATCGTAGAGGTAGACCTGTCCTTTTTCGATCCGGGCGAACGCATTGTTAAGATTCGCCAGTCCAGCTCGGATCGATTTGATTTCGGTGCCGGTGAGAACGAGGCCGGCCTCCACCTTTTCCAGGATCTGATAGCTATGATAAGCTCGTCGATTGGAGACGATATCCGCGCTCATAGCCGCACTGTCGTTGGCCGGTTACCCGGCGCTGCTATCTTCGGTCAAGTACTCGAAGGTGAGACATCCCTCAATAATTTCCTGGAGCGCAATGTCGGCATTGGACATGCGCGGACCGACTTCAACCATCGGCTTTTGGCCATTGGTCAGTTGACGAACCCTTTTGGAGACGAGGTTTACCAGAACCGCTGTATTAGGAATGATCTTAGACGCTTCTTCGAGGAGATGACTGGACATAGGTGAGTTCACAAGAGCCCTTTTGCTCGCCTTACCATCGACGGAACGGAGAGACTCCGCTCGATGACCCTAGTTGTCAATACATTGATTCATGAGCTTCGGTGACGCACCGAACGCTTTGGAGTAGCGGTCGGAGCGGGAGAGTTTTCGGTCGAAGGTTTCTTCTCCTCGCTCGGCGTCTTCTCCACGGTGGATGGTTTCTGTTTTAGCTCATTAAAGATCTGAAGGTAATCGTAGGTTGGATAAAATTCAGTTCGGAACGCGCCCCATGCTCCCTTCTCAAACGCCACGTTTACTTCGCGCAATTTGTCCGGCGGTAGCCGCAGGGTGATGATATGCCCGATACCCATCACGATACGGTAGGAAATAATCTCAACGCCTTCCGGTGGAAAATTCTTAATAAACCCGGTCTTCGCGAGATGGTCATCAATCTCATCTAATGTCTTACTCTGGTCATGCCGAAGAATTACCGTGAGCATAATTTTACCGTCGGTATCGGCGTCCTGGGCGACCAGGGATCCGGTAGAAAACAAAAGTAACGAGAGGAGCGTTATCCATTTCATGCGGTCAATCCTGCGATTCGTCTTCGGACGATTTCGGTTCGTGTTTGATGTAGTTGGCTACAAATTGTTCGCGAAACTGCGCAAACATGCCTTGCTCCAGAGCAGTTCTGATCAGCGTCATCAGGCGGAGATAAAAATAGAGATTATGAATTGTGATGAGGCGTAAACCCAAAATCTCTTCCGCCTTAATCAGATGCCGAATGTATGCTCGAGTGAATTGCTGGCAGGTGGAACATTCGCAACCCTCCTCGATCGGTCGCGAGTCGGCGCGGTAAGGGCTATTTTTGAGGTTCATTGTACCGCGAGCGGTAAAGGCCGTACCGTTGCGGGCTAAACGAGTTGGCAGAACGCAGTCGAACATGTCAATACCTCGGGCGACCATCTCGACGATCTGTGGCGGGGTGCCGAGACCCATCGCGTACCGGGGCTTCTGAACTGGCAGAAACCGCTCGCTATTCTCGATCGCTCGCATCATCTCTTCTTCTGGTTCTCCGACGCTGACCCCGCCGACGGCATAACCGTCAAAATCAAGATCGACCAAGGAGCAAGCACTGCGCTTCCGTAGATCATCATAGACGGCGCCTTGGACGATACCAAATGCGAGGGGTCGATGTTCGTCTGATCGTTTCTCCAGCCAGCGCCGACACCGCTCGGCCCAGCGCAGCGTCCGATCGAGGCTGGCGGAAGCGTATTCATGTTCGCATGGATAAGGGGGGCATTCGTCAAAGACCATCGCAATGTCAGAACCGAGTGTGGTCTGTATTTGCATCGCAATCTCCGGGCTCAAGAAGCAGGGTGAGCCGTCGAGGTGATTATTGAATTGGACTCCTTCCTCCGTAATTCGGCGTAGTTTTGAGAGCGAGAACACTTGGAAGCCTCCGCTGTCAGTCAAAATGGGAGCATTCCAGTTCATGAAGCGATGAAGCCCTCCCATTTCGCGGATCACCTCCAGCCCGGGACGCAGGAAAAGGTGGTAAGTGTTTCCGAGTATGATTTGAGCGCCAACCTGATGAAGTTCGCCGGGTGTGGTCGCTTTGACGGTGGCCTGGGTGCCGACCGGCATAAACACAGGTGTTTCGATGACGCCGTGTCGGGTTTCCAGTTGACCTCTTCGGGCTCGGGTTACCAAGTCGGTCGAAAGCAGCTTGAATCCCATTAATCTTCTTTTAGAAGCTCTTGTTTAGCTTTTTCGAGCTCGTCGAGCTGTTCCTTAGTTGCTTTGGGGTACTTAAGACCCAACGCCTTCAGCGTTGCCACGATAATCTGAGCAACACAAAGGCGGCTGAACCACTTGTGATCGGCCGGCACAACGAACCAAGGAGCCCACGGAGTACTGGTGTGAGAAAAAGCTTCTTCGTATGAAATCATATATTTGTCCCAGAATTGGCGCTCTCGAATATCGGAAGCCGAAAACTTCCAATTTTTTTCCTTCTGCTCAATCCTTTTCAAAAAACGTTTCTTCTGTTCTTTTCGCGAAACATTCAGAAAAAATTTCAATACAATGGTGCCATTGTGCGTGAGATAACGCTCGAAATTATTGATCTCCTCGAAGCGCCGCTTCCAAAGGTGGGGTCCGCCATCTTTGGGGTTCAAATGCTGGCTGGCCAGAAGTTCCGGATGCACTCTCACGACCAGCACTTCCTCGTAGTGAGAACGATTGAATATGCCAATCCGTCCGCGCTCGGGAAGGCACTTGGTTATTCGCCAGAGATAATCATGACGAAGTTCCTCCGAGGACGGACTCTTGAAACTGTAGACCTGGCAACCTTGCGGATTAACTCCGGACATCACATGCTTGATTGTGCTGTCTTTTCCAGCTGCGTCCATGGCTTGAAAGATCAAGAGCAGTGATTGGCTGGCATTGGCATACAGGAGGTCTTGTTGTTCCATCAACAGCTCGATGTTGCTCGCCAGCAACCCTTCCGCTTCCACTTTCTCTTTGTAATCTCCGGTGTAGTCAGGATCGAAATCCTTGGCTAGTGAAACAGCCTGACTGGGTCTCACCAGAATTTTTCTGAGATCGAAGCCACATTTTTTTGGAAAGTAATTTTCGATGTCTAGCATCTTTATGCGCTGTAGACTAGCAGCCTGTCGGCCGTCGGGGTCAAGCGAAAGGGACAAATCACTAGCTACCGTGCTGCCCGATTCGTAAGTCTGACGAGCTAATGGCGTGAAGGGTTGCGAGCAGGTACCTATTGCCCTGATCGGGTCAAACTTTCCAGTGCTTCCCGGTATTTCAGGGCTGTCTTCTCTACGACTTCGGATGGGAGCGTTGGTGCCGGATCTTGCTTGTCCCAGTCAACCGATTGCAAATAGTCTCGCACGAATTGCTTGTCGTAGCTGGGTGGATTTACGCCCGGCTTGTAACTGGAAGCCGGCCAAAATCGCGAGGAATCGGGAGTGAGACACTCGTCAATCAAAATGATCTCCGCATTCCGGATCCCAAATTCAAACTTGGTATCAGCGATGATGACTCCCCTTCTTTGGGCATATTCGCTCCCACGCCGATATAATGAGATGCTCAATTCCCTTAACTGAGTGGCCCGATCGGGTCCTACGGATTTTTCAAACTGTTCCCAGGTAAGGTTCTCATCATGCCCGGAGCCGGCTTTGCTCGCCGGAGTAAAAAGAGGCTGAGGAAAGCGTGAACCCAACTTCAGCTGGCTTGGCTGAGAGATTCCGGCCACCGTACCTTTTTCTTGATATTCCCTCCAGGCGGAACCGGCCAAATAGCCTCGCACGACGCACTCCACGGGTAAGGGCTCCGCTTGTTTCACCAGCATTGAGCGGCCGGCGAGTAGATCGTAGAACTGGGTGAATGGAGCCGGAAACCGCTGTGAGTCGACTGAAAGAAAGTGGCTTGGTACATCGCTGAAGTAGCGAAACCAGAATGCGGAGAGCTGAGTTAAGACTTTGCCCTTCCCCGGGATGCCTGGCGATAGGATACAATCGAAGGCCGAAATTCGATCAGTGGCGACAATGAGCAAATCATCGCCGGCGGCAAACAGCTCGCGAACTTTCCCGCTTCGAATCCTTTTCGCACCGGGGATCGAGACGTTCAGAACAGCAGTCATTTCGATAGACGCTCAAGCAACTCTAGAACTTTCCCTTCGATCGCCGGGAGAGCCACTTCAGGCTGGTTGATTGGTAGATCTGGCACGTCCCAATATTCGACTTGGGCACTCCAGTGGGGAAAATGCTCCATCATCATCGCAAAATGCTCGTTTCGATCCATCAAGATGCGCAGGTCCGCCGATTTCAAGTCATCTTCGGTCAGCTGCATGCGGTCTCGGCCGGTGTGATGCAGCGGAATCCGGCGGACCGCAAGGGCCCCAGCAGTAAAAGGTGAAAGCGGACCCGTCGCCCAATGAATGGCTAGTCCTCGAGAAATCGCCTTCCAAGGAAGATTTTCGTTCGAAGCATGATAGTTAAAGACAGCTTCCGCAAATCGGCTTCGGTAGAAATTTCCGGTGCAGATGAACAACACTGTTTTGACCACGTGTTTGGCATACTTTGAAATCGGGCGGAACGCAACGCGGGCTGCAAGACAGTCGTCGAGTTTGTTCGTCGTCCTACAACTTTCTGTCGACAGCGAGCGCAGGTAGAGCGGTCTCTCCGAGACCGCCGGATCGCCGGCAAATCCTCGCCCCGTTAGCCGCAATACTATCGTCTGTGGCAACGGTTCTCGGCCTAACAGGGCGCAGCTATGTCCTCGATCTGGCGGTCTCGGAAAGACGCGCCCTATCTACGCGACGAGCCCCGTATGACCTCGCATTTGCGCTTTCTTGCGAATACCCGTTAATTCAAGGGCAAAATGAGTTTTCAAGAAATGGGGTTAATGGATGCGGTAGTGCATGGGGTGCAATCTTTGGGCTTTATTGAACCCACCCCGGTTCAGGAGCGATGCATTCCATTGATCCTGCAGGGCCGAGACGTCATCGGATCCGCCCAGACCGGGACTGGAAAGACGGCGGCCTTTGCCCTTCCGATCTTGTCCAAGCTTAAGGAACGCCGAGGTCCGCGATGTCTCGTTTTGGAGCCGACGCGTGAGCTGGCAATCCAGGTCGAAACAGCTTTTCAGTACTATGCTCGTTTCACTGAAATCGAGATTGGAGTCGTTTACGGCGGGGTCGGTTATGACCGACAAAAGAAGTTGATCCAATTTGGAGTCGACGTCGTGGTCGCGACGCCCGGCCGTCTGCTGGATCTACTACAGCAGGGACTCTTTCGCCTCGATCAGATCGAAATCCTCGTTTTGGACGAGGTCGACCGGATGCTGGACATGGGATTTTTGCCAGACGTCAAAAAGATTGTTCAGCTTTGTCCTACCGATCGCCAGACATTACTCTTTTCCGCGACGATTCCGCCCGAGATCGAATCGCTTTCCTCCTGGGTTTTGCGAGACCCGGAGATTGTTGAGATCGGGGTGCGCCGCGCCGTGGCCGAAACTGTCACCCATGCTTTTTACCCAGTGGCGGTTGCTCAGAAATTCGATCTGCTGGTCTCTCTGCTCGAGCAAACACATTATGAAAGCGTCATAGTCTTCACTCGAACCAAGCAGGCAGCCGACGAGATCTCCGATCGACTCAAAGCGCTTCGGCATTCGGTGACCGTTCTGCATTCGGACCGAAAGCAAAGCGAACGAACGGCTGCGCTTGCAGGCTTTAAGAGCGGCAAATATGAAGTCTTGGTGGCAACGGATATTGCTGCTCGTGGGCTAGATATCGCCGGGGTCACTCACGTCATGAATTATGATATCCCGCTTCATCCAGAGGACTATGTCCACCGCATCGGTCGCACCGGGCGCGCTGAACAGGCGGGAGACGCTTTTACCTTGGTGACCGCCGAAGAACTTAAGGCGATGCTAGATATAGAGGCCTACATAAATCGGAAAGTGCCACGATCGAAACTCGAAGGATTCGACTATGTCTACACTGCGCTCTTTGAAGAGGGGAAAGGCGGCAAAGGGGGCAAAGGTCGGCCAAAACCAGTCAAAGGATTCCGTACCAGCCGAGGTTATTCTTTCGGACGGTACGGGAAATAGGTCCTATAGGTTATTGTCCTATTCCTATAAGTCCGGCGTTCTCGACTCCCCAATACCTTTGAAGACCAGGACGACGACGAG
>Ga0209647_1002782_pt1 | contig 13987 bp, 11 predicted proteins | sample GraSoi_2013_60cm_FD_185827 | JGI IMG/M metagenome (GOLD analysis project Ga0209647, IMG submission 185827) | Grasslands soil microbial communities from the Angelo Coastal Reserve, California, USA - Sample 9_17_2013_60cm (SPAdes) (version 2) | ecosystem: Environmental > Terrestrial > Soil >... | reverse complement strand
GATTCGCTGCGCAGAGGCGCGCCGCGTCGAATAGATGGACGGCGACGCAAGCTGGCACTACGGCATTTTCGTATGGGACTGTTCATCACTATTCATCTCAGCTGCAGTGTCTAGGGATGGCGGTCTCCCCTGTGGTTGTGGACATCCGGACCGGATGCGCCCGAACTCATTCAGCAGCCTGGCTCGCCTGGGTGGCCGCAGCAGTTCTGGCGGAGTGCCACTCTACGCCAGAGGTTGCGCGTTAGCTTACCAAGTTTTGCCGGCAATGGCATTGGCTGTGTCAGGTTGGTCAGGAAGTCACGCGGCGATGGCCGTCTTGCCATGCTCGTCTCTCCTCTACTCCGGTCGCATGTGGCCCCCTCTCAGTGTGGCACCCCACGCTGAGGCAGAGGATGTTGGTGCATTACCCATACCACACCGGCGCATGTGGTCCCTGGATCGCCGCTCTCGACGATTGTAGCGATGAGTCTGGCTCGCGCGAGAGGGCGAGCCGCCCGCTCATGATGCTGTCCCCCTGCCAGGAAGGAGTTTTCCCCGCGGGACGCGAGCAGCCGTCGCACCTACGGGGGCGGCAGGTCCGGTCTGGCGACGACGGGCCCTTAGTCGCAGCCCACCGTCGTGTAACTCAGGCTCGGGGGGAGGCCAGCCCCCGGAGACCCGGGAACGAAGTGAATGACGCCCTGCTGCTGGCCAGCACTCTGGTCATGGCGGTGGAGCTGGAGCTGGATCGCTGCGCTGGCCCTGCTGGCGAGCGTGCCCTCGTGGGGGGACACCTCGACCCCCGCCTGATCCGTTGGCACAGACAGGCTCGCTTGCCACTGCACGGGCTGGGGGCCGAGATTTGCCAACACGACGACCTGGGTCTGCTGGCCCTGGCCACAGCCCAACTGCACACTGGTTGGGGTCACCTGCAGCCAGCCAGCCACCGGGGTTGCGCTGGGCGTTGGGCTCGGCACGGACCCCCCTGTCACGGTGTGGGCAGGCGGACGGATGAGCGGGAAGACGCCGGCATGACCGAGGAGCAGGCCCACGCCGAAGAGGAGGACGACACAGCCGCCGAGCGCGGTGGCGCCCAGGCAGCCGATAGCCAGGCTACTCTGCGGGCGTGAGCGCTGGTCGCCTGCACCAGACACTGGCCAGAGGGGGGGCGCTCCGGGCGCCTCACGGGGCAACTGCGGCAGGGTAGGCTGGTCGTTGTGCATCAACGGCTCCTTTCCGGGGTATGCGCGCAGCGACAGTGGCACAGTGGACGGTGGAGAGGACGCGTGCCTTCACCAGAGCGGAAGAGGAGCACGTTGGCAACGAGCGCGGCGGCTAGCTCTCGCCTGTGTGGAACGTCTGCCTAGCAGCCTGTGCCAGCGGCGCGACAATATCTGCCGGCACAATGGCCGGTGCGTTGGGAGGCGCCGCGGAAGCCAACCCACCACCGCCCGCGAACCGGCGCAGGAGTGTTGCGAGGGGCACCACGAGATCCAGCGGCAGCGGGAAAATGAGCGTCGAGCTCTTCTCGGTCGCAACCTCGGTGATCGTTTGCAGGTACCGCAGCTGCAGGGAGATCGGCTCGGTCGAGAGCAGCTGGGCCGCGTCCGCCAACGTCTGCGCTGCGAGGAGCTCCCCCTGCGCAAGCAACACCTTGGCCCGCTTCTCGCGCTCGGCCTCGGCCTGTTTCGCCATCGCCCGTTGCATGCTGACCGGCAGCTGCACATCCTTGATCTCCACGGCGGTGACCTTGAGGCCCCAGTGCTCGGTGCGCTCGTCCATCGTGGCCTGGACGTTGCGGTTGATCTCCTCCCGATTGCTGAGGACTTGGTCCAACAGCGATTGGCCCAGCACACTCCGCAGGGTGGTCTGCGCGATCTGGACCGTCGCCTTGGAGTAGTCGAGCACGTTGTTCACGGCGTCGTTCGGGTTGACCACGTAGAAGAACAGCACCGCGCCCACCCCCACCGTCACATTGTCGCGTGTGACGCCCTCTTGCGGGGGCAATTCCACGGTCACGATGCGCAGATCAATCTTGCGCATACGGCTGATGAGCGGCGGCACCCAGAACACGCCAGGACCTTTGGCGCCGATGAGGCGACCGAGGACGAAGATGACGCCCCGCTCGTACTGGTAGACCACCCGCAGACCGGAGAGCGCGGCGAGCAACAGGACAACGATCACGCCGCCGATGAGGACCGGGAGGAGGCCGGTGTCCATACGTGCAGCTCCTTTCAGGTGGACGCCCCGCGTGCACCGCTCCGCATGTGGCTCGGCATGCAGGTTCACGGTGATCGGGATGCACAGTACACTCACTCAGGTCGCGCACGTAGTAGCCGCGTTGTCGCAACGACGAGCCAGACACAGAAGGCCGCTCGTGGTAGTTGGTTCACCAGGCGAGGGGAGATGTCAAGATGGTTTCGTCCGCTGCCCACCTGGCGTCAGCGGCACCATTACAGGTGAGGGAGCACACGTCCGCCACAACACGGCCAGCAGCGATCTCGCACCTGGCAGTATGGCAGCAACGGCGCCCGAAAGCAAACCCGCCGTGCTCGGAGCACGGAGAGATCATTTCATGCCAAGCATGCTAAGCATGCCAGCTGGATCCCGCATGGGGCTAACGCTTCGCGGTCGCTGCTCTGTTGCCGCGCTGGAGATCGCGCATTGCACGCGGGCGATGTCGGTGCGCAGGGTTTGGGCCTGCGCTTTGAGGGCGCGCGTCGAGTCGACACGTGCCCACGTGGCCGTAGCAAGCTGGCTCACCTGGTATCGTATGCGGCTCATCAGCGCATCTGCGTAGGCGACCTGCGCGTCCAGGGTGTCCTCGTCACCGCAGGGTGAAAGTGCCAGCCATCACACGTGTCCATGCACGCCAGACGTCGCACGAGATGTGCCACTGTGCCTAGTTGTTACAGAGGGAGCCAGTGCTGGCCGCACCGCACACGAGCCGGCACGGGACGGCGGCTCCAGGCGGTGGGTCGGCTACTCCTCCGGCGCCTGCCGGCAGTGCGCGCTCAGCAGGAGGCAATGGAGCAGCTGCCGGTCCACGTGGGCTTGTGCGAGCACCTCGCCCTCGGCGCGCACGAGGGGCGCCAGCTGCGCCAGCCACTCGGCGCGACTCATCGCGAGGGTCTGCTTGAGGATGCCCAGCGCCCGGACCTGCTCGTCCAGCGCGTGGAGCTCCCTGGCGAGCGCCGTGTGGTGCTCGGCGAGGGTGCGGACCCACGCCTGCTGGGCACGCGCGAGCCCCAGGCGCTCTGCACGCGCCGTCTCCGTCTGTGTGACCACTCCAGTCTGCTCCATCAGGCCGCTCCCCTCTTGTTGGCCATGCTTGAGGGCGACGCGAGAAATGCCGAATAATGAGGAACGCCGAATGAGGAACGCCGAATACAGTATACCTCAATGCCTCTGGTCGCGGTATCTTTCGCGGCTGCCAGATCTAGGGCGCACTCACCTGCGATCATGTCCCGCCAGCGCCCCTCACAACTCGTCGGCACCCGCCACGAGCTGCACATCTCCCCTTTTTTGGAGGCTATTGGAAGCGCTGCACGTCAACCGTCCACTTGATGCTATCCGCTTGCACGCGCAGATAAACGTTTGCCCCGTCCTGTTGGATCGTGTAGGTGTCCTTACTACAGGGCTGATTCGCGCGGTCCACCAACTCAGCATAGGCCGTATTGTTGCCAGAGCTTTCGCCCTGGCGGTACAGGTCGGCGATGAACAGATTGGCCTCGCTGCTCGTCGTGCAGCTCGTGAGAATATGATCGCCGGTTCTGACCTCGAAGGTGTCCGACTGGCTGTTGCCACTGCCCGCCAGATGCTTGATCGTAACCCAGGCCTTCGGCTTCGGTGTGGCCGTCGGCGGCTTGGCCGTCGCGGTCGGTCCTACTTGCGTAGCGGTAGCAGTGGCGGCTGCCACCGCTGGCGTGTTGTTGCTGCTCCCACTGCTCCCAGCGGCGTAGCCGAGCGAACAGCACCCGCAGCCAATGACGAGCGCGCTGACGCCAAGCGCGATCCGTGCCGTTTGCGATTGCGCGCCGAGCCAGGCAGTGATGCGCTGCCAGTACTGGGCCATCCTGAGTCGTCCCTTCCTAAAACGCAGTTCATAACGCAGTCCTCTTGCCGTACAAGTGTAGCACACAAGCGGACAGCGTGACTTGGCAAAACTGCGTACGGCTACTGCATCGCCGTCACCTGCGGTTATATCCCCTCAGCGCCCGTCTCGAGTTGTGCAGCGCCTCTTGACAGTATTCCCTGCATAGAGCAGCATGATCGCTGCCGCTGCATGTCGGCATGCTTGCGCCCCACCGCTGCGTGCCCTACACTACCCACTGATGACCGCCCGCTACTGAAAGTGAGCGCATGCATGGCCGCCGAGGCTTCGTCCCCAACCAGCGCCACCAGTGTCCTGGTGCGCGGCGCATGCCCGCACGACTGCCCCGACACCTGCGCCACTCTCACCGAGGTGCGCGCCGGCCGGGCAGTGCGCTTCGTGGCGGACGCCGACCATCCGGTGACGCAGGGCTGGCTCTGCGCCAAGGTGCGGCCGTATCTGGATCGCGTCTACTCACCCGACCGTCTGCTCTATCCGCTGCGCCGTGTGGGCGCCAAGGGCAGCGGCGAGTGGGAGCGCATCTCGTGGGACGAGGCCATCGCCGCGATCGCGGAGCGCTGGCAGCGCATCATCGCCGAAGACACCGCGGCGGCGATTCTGCCCTACTCCTACAGCGGGACGCTCGGGCTGGTGCAGCTGCGCGTTTGCAATGCGCGACTATGGAACCGCATGGGCGCCAGCGGCCTCGAACGCGCCATCTGCGGCGCCGCCGCCGAGCGCGCGGTGCAAGCAACCTACGGCGCGCGTTTGGCGCCCGCGCCGGCGGATGTCCTGCACAGCCGGTTGGTCTTGATCTGGGGGCACAATCCCGCGAGCACCGGCCCGCACTTCATGCCCCAGTTGCGCGAGGCGCAACGGCGCGGCGCGTATGTCGTGGTGATCGATCCACGGCGCACGCTGACGGCGCGCTCCGCCAACCTGCACCTGCAGCCGCGACCGGCGACCGACGGCGCGCTCGCCCTCGGGCTGATCCACGTGCTCTTCGCCGAAGGGCTGCACGACGAAAGCTGGCTCGAAGCCAACACGGTTGGCTGGCGCGCACTGCGCGAGCGCGCCGCCGCATACACGCCGGAGCGCGTCGCGCAGATTACTGGACTCGCCGCCGAGGTGATCGTGGCGCTGGCCCGGCGCTACGGCACGACGAAGCCGGCGCTGCTCAAGTTCGCGGACGGCATCCAGCGCCATGGCAACGGGGGGCAGACGGTGCGCGCGCTCTGTTGCCTGCCAGCGGTCGCCGGGCATGTCGGCGTGCCGGGCGGCGGCCTCTCCTACAGCACCGGCGACTACGTCGTCTGGGATGCCGAGGCGGTGGGCCACGCCAGCGCCTGCCCTCCTGTGCCGCGCGTGATCAATATGAACCGGCTCGGCGCCGCGCTCTGCGGCGAGGTGAGCGATCCACCCATCCGCTCGCTCTTCGTCTTCTGCGCCAATCCGGTGACCTCCACGCCGAATGCCAGCCGCATCATCGAGGGACTGCGGCGCGACGACCTCTTCACCGTCGTCCATGATCTCTTCCTGACCGATACCGCGCGCTACGCCGATCTCGTGCTGCCGGCCACCAGCCAGCTCGAGCAGACCGATCTGCACAAGGCGTATGGGCACGGCTATCTGCAGTACAACGCGCCGGCCATCGCGCCGCTGGGCGAGGCCAAGAGCAACTGGGACGTCATGCGGCTACTGGCGGCGGCGCTGGGCTACGAGGAGCCGTGGCTGCGGCAGAACGCCGAGGAGGTGATCGCGGAGGTGCTGGATGCCACGCGCGCCACACATCCGCTGCTCGCCGGCATCACACGCGAACGGCTGCAGGCTGAGGGTACGGTGCCACTCGCCTTCGCGCCCGGTGGCGACGTGCCGTTTGGTGATCTGCGTTTCCCGACGCCTTCGGGCAAGGTCGAGCTGCGCTGTGAGGCGCTGGCCGCCGAGGGGCTGGATCCCCTGCCCGACTACACACCGCCGGCGGAGTTCCATGACCGGGCGGCGGATGACACGCGGCTCGTGCTGATCTCGGGCGCGGCGCACCATTTCGTCAGCAGCAGCCTGGCGAACCAGCCCGGCCTGCGCGCCAAGGAGGGGACGCCGTATGTCGAGATCAACCCGGCCGACGCCGCCGCGCGCGGCATTGCCGAAGGTGACGACGTGCGGGTCGAAAGCGCCCGCGGCTCATGTGTGCTGCGCGCCGTGGTGACGGAGAACGTGGCGCCGGGCGTGGCCGTTGCGCCGAAGGGGCAGTGGCAGCAGCTCTCGCCGGATGGCCGCAACGTCAACTGGACGACCTCGGATGCCCTGGCCGATCTAGCGGGCCAGAGTACCTTCCACAGCAATCTGGTGGAGATTCGCCCGCTGGCGTCTGTCGAGTAGAGGGGACCCTCACCCCCAACCCCTCTCCGCGCCGGAGAGGCGAGCCAGACGGCGGCCGTCGCGAGCGGGCGAGCATAGAAAATGTCGCCCTACGTGCAATCCCTGACACAGGGGGGCTTCTCATGCAGAAGCAGTGGCGCACACGCCTGTTCGTTCCAAGGTCGTGCCTGGGCACAGCCCTATTTACCTGCCGGCGCCGTCTCGCGCGCCACGCGCAGCGCCTCGGCGAGATCGAGGCTGCCGTCGTAGAGGGCGCGGCCGAGCACCACACCGTTCATGCCGCCCGCCGCCAGCGCACGAATGTCCGCGAGCGTCGCCACCCCGCCTGTCACGATCAGCCGCGTGCTAGGGAGCGCCGCACGCAGAGCGGCGAGCGCACCATCGTCGCCGCCCGCCGCCGTGCCGTCGCGGCGCACGTTCGCGACCAGCAGCGTCTGCACGCCGCTCTGCGCCATCCGCCGCGCGAAGCTCACCACCGGCTCCGAGCCGATCTCGAACCAGCCGGCGACGGTCATGTGCTCGCCGCGCGCGTCGAGCGCGACGGCAATCTTGTCGCCCCAGCGGGCAAGGCAAGTGGCCAATAGCTCGGGCTTGCGCGCCTCTTCCGATCCCAGCACGACCCGCGCCGCGCCGGCCTCGAACGCCGCGGCGAGGTTTGCCTCGGTGCGTAGGCCACCTGCCACCTGGAGCGGCGGATTCGCCTCCCCCGCAAGCGCGCGTACGACGTCCAGATGCTGAGGCGTACCGGCCAGCGTGCCATCTAGGTCCACCACGTGCAGCCACTCTGCGCCCAGCCGCCAGCGGCGCGCGGCCTCCAGCGGGTCTCCAGTGTAAGCAGGCGCTTGCGCGGCGGCACCCTCGCCCAGCGCGAGACACTTGCCGCCGAGCAGCTCGATCGCCGCGTAGAGTGTCATGCTCACCGGTTCATCTCCTCCTGGATCGGGCAACGTGCGTGTGCCTCCCCCGCGGGAGGCCGTGGCATGCCCGCGGCGCGCCACATTCTACTACACACTCCACTGCCAGTATAGTGGTGCACCGGCAAGCCGCAGCAAGGCAGAGATGCGGCAGGGTGAGTGTAGGGCGGCGGATACCACCGCAGGCGCCGAGCCGCCATTCGCGCACGCCGCAGCGTCTATCCGCCGCACATCCCGCCACAGCTATCGCAGCGACGACACCGCTCGCGCATGCATCGGCACTGCGCCGGTGCGTCCCGCACGTCCGCGCGTCGTGCTCCAACGGACCGGCAACAATTCGGTATGATACAATGGCGGGTGCGCGCGACCGCGATCCCCACGGCGACGCCAGCGATCCAGCAAAGAGGAATCATGACGATGACCACGCCAATAGTGCCACTCCGTCGCCCCGATTGGCTGCGCGTGCGCGTGCCCACGGGCGAGAACTACGACGAGCTGAAGCGATTGATGCGCTCCAAGGCGCTGCATACGGTCTGCGAAGAGGCGCGCTGTCCGAATATCGGCGAATGCTGGGCGCATCGTACGGCGACCTTCATGATTCTGGGCAGCGTCTGCACGCGCAGCTGCGGCTTCTGCGCCGTCGCCACCGGCCGACCGATGGCAGTGGACTGGGAGGAGCCGCGACGCGTTGCCGAGGCCGCTGCCCAGATGGGTCTGCGTCACGTCGTGGTCACGATGGTGAACCGCGACGAGCTGCGCGACGGCGGCGCAACCCTCTTCGCCGCCACCATCCGCTGGATCCGCCGGCTCAATCCCGAGTGCGCCGTCGAGGTGCTCGCCTCCGATTTCAAGGGGTCACACGAGGCCCTCAAGATATTGCTTGACGCGCGGCCAAGCGTCTATAGCCACAACGTGGAGACGGTGCCGCGGCTGTATCGTCGTGTCCGCCCCCAGGCGATCTACGAGCGCTCGCTGGATGTGCTCCAGTGGGCCAAAGAGCTGTACCCCGACATCCCGACCAAGACCGGCTTCATGCTCGGACTGGGCGAGACGCGCGACGAGGTGCTGGCGCTCATGCGGGACCTGCGCGCCCGCGACATCGACATCCTCACCATCGGCCAATATCTGCAGCCGACAAAGGAGCACCTGCCCATCGAGCGGTACGTCACCCCGGAGGAGTTCCGCGAGCTCAAGGACGAAGGCATGGCGATGGGCTTCCGCCATGTGGAAAGCGGCCCGCTCGTGCGCAGCTCGTACCATGCCTGGGACCAGGTGAAAGCGGCGGGCATCGCGGCACGGTAGGCTGCCCCTACCCCCAGCCCCTCCCCCAAAGGGAGAGGGGAGCCAGAGCATGCGCGCCACGCCGCCACGCCGTCGCCCCGGCTGCGTGCGGCGCCCCCACTCCCGCACGAAGAGAGCCTGTAGTGTGAAGCTGTGCCCGCCTGCTTACGCGCAGCGGTCGCGACCATCCTTAACCAGCCCTCAACGCTAGCGCAACCGTAACGGTCCTGCCCGTCACGTAAGGTACCTTTGTGCCCGGGTGAGCCGGCGCGCACTGGAAAAAATCGGAAGAATGGGACGTGTCCTTGTGACGTCGCCCGACTCGATAAATCAGGCTCCCAGGCAGGAGCTCCGGGCCAGCGTGGTGATCCCAACCTATAATCGCTGCCGCTCGCTCGAGCGTGTGCTGGCCGCGCTGGCGCGCCAGACGGTGCCTGCCGGGTCGTTCGAGGTGCTGGTGGTCGCGGATGGCTGCACCGACGGGACGGCGGCGTGCTGCCGGCGCCTGGCTGCCACCATGCCCTATGCGCTACGGCTGGTGGAGCAACCCAACGACGGACCGGCCAGCGCGCGCAATCTCGGCGTGCGCGAAGCGCGCGCGCCGCTCATCGTGTTTGTGGACGATGATGTCGTGCCCGATGAGGAGCTGCTCGCGGCGCATCTCGCGGCCCACGCGCCCGATGCCAGCGACAACGTCGTCGCCATCGGTCCACTGCTGCCCCCTCCCGACATGCGCCTCAATGCCTGGGGCGAGTGGGAAGAGCGCACTCTGTGCAAGCAATACGATGCCATGGAGGCAGCCCTCTGGCAGCCCAGTTACCACATGTTCTACACAGGCAATGCCTCGCTGTCGCGGCGTCACATCCTGGATGTTGGCGGGTTCGATCCAGCCTTTCGGCGCGCGGAAGACATCGAGCTAGGTAACCGGCTGAGCGTCCGCGGTGACACCTTCGCCTATCTGCCGCACGCACGCGGCTGGCACTACGTGCACCGCAGCTTCGCGAGCTGGATGCAAATGCCGGTCGCATACGCGGGCGCCTCGGTGATGATTGGCCGCAATGGGCGGACCGTGGATGTGGCGCGCGATCTGAGCTTCTATGTCGACCGCAACGCGGCGGTACGGCTCACGACGTGGCTGTGTCTCGGCAGGCCGCGCCTCGTCGCCCTCGCGACGCAGGGACTGCATGCCGCCGCGGTCGCTGGCTGGGCCTGTCGGTTGGCGCCGGTTGCTAGCCTGATGTGCAGTGTCATCTACAACCTGCGCTACTACGACAGCATGGCGGCAGAGATCGGCGGCGCCAAGACGTTCTGGCGGCTGGTGGAGCTGGCTGGGAAGCATGCCGCCGCCAATGGCAAGCATGAAGACGTGTTTGCCGCTCTCGAGCAAGCACTTGGTACGAAGGATAACGCGGACGAGAACCACCTCGGGGACCGTCTTGAACTGGAGGCGGGGGTGTGAATCGTCAACTGCGCGTGGCCCGCAATATCATTGCGTTGCTTATCAATCAACTCGGCACATGGAGCATTACGCTCGTGCTCACGTTCTTTGTGCCACCCTATCTCGGTGTCAGGGTCTATGGTTTGTACAGCTTCGTGTTCACCTATGTGGGCTTCTTCGCACTGCTGATGGGCATGGGCACTACCACCTATCTGACGTGGCGCATCGCGAGGGAACCTGAGCAGGCGCCGCGCCTGACGTTCAATACGCTGGTCATGCAGGTACCACTCTGCCTGCTGTGCGGTGCCCTGGCCTTGCTTCTGCTGCCACTGTTGGACGGCGAGCTGCTGGTGATGATGGCGGCGCTGGGGATCATCATATCTGCAATGTTTGCGACGCTCACCGGCACGTGCGTCGCAGCTCTGGGCGGCTTCCAGAACATGCGCACGCCGGCGTTCATCAGCCTGGGTGTGTCTGCGCTAAGCGCTGGCATGGTGATTGTTGTCGTGCAGCGCAATCTCGGCCTGTTGGCGCTCATCGCCGCTGGCCTCATAAGCCAGGTGATCGGGACAATTGTGTTGCTGGCCTATACACAGCGTCGCATCAATCTGCGCCCGCAGCTCGATTTTCGTCTCTGGCCCAAGATCATTCTTGGCGGACTGCCCTTCTTCGGGTGGTCGGCGATCCTGGTCCTGTACTCGCAAGTGAATATTCCCCTGCTCAAAGCGCTGTCCGGTGATACGGTTGTCGGTTGGTATGCTGTTGCCAACCGCATTACCGGGATTCCCGTCTTCTTGCCCAGCATTGTCATTACGGCAATCCTGCCGGCGCTTGCGCACGAGCGCACCGCCGAGTCTCTGGCGTTCCGTGCGCTCGCCTCACGCGGCCTCCGCATGGTCACGGCCGTCGGCATCCCTGCCTGTGTCGGCACGGTGCTGCTGGCGCCAACGATGATTCCCTTGCTTCACTTTCCGGCCTCGTTCATTCCGGCCGTGCCGGTGATTGTGATCCTGGCCTTCAACATGCCGGTGGTCGCGCTGGACATGGTGCTGGGTACCGTCCTCATCGCCCTTGGGCGGCAGAAAGCGTGGATGGTAGTCGGGCTGGTGGCAGGGATCGTGACCTCCCTTCTCAATCTCTGGCTGATTCCCTACACGCAGCATCTGTATGGCAATGGGGCGATTGGCGCCGCGCTGACGACACTGCTCTCCGAGGTCATCATGTTCGGTGGCGCGATGTACCTGCGCCCGCGCTCGATCTTCACTGGCGGTGATGTGTGGTATATGGTGCGCTGCCTGCTGGCGGCCGTGGTCATGTTGCCAGCGGTTGGACTCGGCTCCGAGGGCGGAGTTCATCTCTACCGCTCCGTTGCGTACGGGATGTTCGTCTATGCGCTGGCGGCCTACGCGTTTCAGGTCGTAACCAAGGACGATTTGAAGGGTCTGGTGCTCGTGGTGTCGAATCGCCTGGGCATCGAGACGCTCGGAGATCTCCGGTCTGTGTCGCTGGGCGCACTCCTGAGGATGCGCGGTGGGGCTGGCAACCGCATGGCGCGCGCTGGCGCCGTGATCTCGCAGCCGCTGGCACGTACCGGCGCGGTCATTTCGCAGCCACTCGCACTCGCGCGGGCAGCGGTGTCGCATCCCTTGGCACAGGCCAGGGCGGCGGTGTCGCAACCGCTCGCGCATGCCGGGGAGAGGCTCGGTGCAGCCGCCAATCGCTCCTGGCCGCATGATGACACGGCCGCGACTGCGGATCAGGGCAGCGCCAGCTATGACGAGCTCGGCGCAACGGCGCCGTTGCCATCGCGGCAACTCAGCAGGAGCGCAGGGATGGCCGGTCAGTCACGGCATGACCAGGCGGCCGAGTTCGCCGCTACGGAACTGGACGACGGCAATGAGCCGACGAAGCCGCGCCATCCCCGGGTGCTGGCTGGCGCCGGCTCGGCGGGAGTGACCCCACGCGACCTGTCGGGTAACTACCGGGCAGATGGGTCAGGCGGGGCTGGGTGGCGCATTCCTGAAGACTAGGTCGCCGGTTCTTGGAGTCACGACCATGTGTGGAAGAGGGTAGGTGGCATCATGAGCGTGTTCAAGTTGATCGCCGCCGACATGCGCGAATGGAAACGTATGGGGCAGTTAGGCGAGCGGGTGGCGCTGTCACCCCTGCAGCTGCACGAAGCGCTCCGCCTCTACCTGAGCTTCCCTGGCATGCGAGCGACAATACGCTATCGGCTGAGTTATGCCGCGCACCAGCGGCGTCTGCCGCTGGTGCCGGGGATGCTCTTCCGCGCGAATCTGCGCCGCTATGGACTGGAGATTGCACCGCGTATTGGCATTGGGCCTGGGCTCTACCTCCCCCATCCCACGGGTACTGTCATCACGGCGACGGAGGTCGGCGCGCGCTGTCATATCATCCACGCCGTCACCGTGGGGATGCGCAATCGCCAGGAGTTTCCCCGCATCGCCGACGATGTCACCATTGGCGCGGGAGCACGGGTGCTGGGCGGCGTCGTTATCGGCTCTGGTGCGAACATTGGCGCAAACGCTGTCGTGATCGCGAACGTGCCTGCTGGCGCCACCGTCGTGGGCATTCCCGCTCGTGTCGTGCGGCTGCCTTATGCAGCGCATGTGAGCGTCTTCGAGGCGGAGGCGTCGCCAGTCACGTTCTCCCTGAGGTGAGACATCCGGCGGCTCGTTGGACGCCTAGCGAGATCGAACCTATGCTTGAGAGTGAAACTGTCTCATCCCAGCGAGAGATAGAGTCCGTGGCATACAATCTCCCCGAGCCGGTCGAACCTGCCTTGGAGGCCAGCTACGAGCTGAAGCTGCTCCTGCATGGCAACTTGCGTGCGGGCCGGTCGCTAGCGCGCAAGCTAGCAGAGACCATGCGGGCCAAGATCCTCCTTCGCAAGTGCAGCCACCTTGGCAAGTACGTGAAGCTGCAGGGCCGGCCCCGATGCCTCACCATGGGCGAAATCATCATCGGCGACCGCGTGACGATTCACTCGACCACGGTACGCTGTGAGCTAGTCGCGTTCCAGAATGCGCGCCTGGAGATCGGACCACGGACCTTCATCAACTATGGCTGCTCGATCTCTGCGTGCAAGCTGGTGCGCATAGGTGCAGATTGCAATCTTGGCCCGTACACCAATATATTGGACAACGACTTTCACAGCATCGAGGACCGCCGTCGCATCCCCGAGTCCCAGCCGGTGTTGATCGGCGACAACGTCTGGATCGGCGCGCGCGTGATTATTCTGCCGGGTGTTACCATCGGGAATGACGCAGTGGTCGGTGCCGGGGCCGTGGTCACGCGGGATGTGCCGCCGCGCACCGTCGTCGCCGGCAATCCAGCGCGCGTGCTACGGACCTTCTAGCGCAGGTGGCGCTGGGCACGCCGGGAGCGTAAGGAGATCGCGGTCATGTCGCATGCTGTCCCGGCCCCGGTACTGCCCCTCACCTATCTGGAACGCCCCCCGTATCCGCAAGCCGCGCCCGCGCCGCTGCTCATCCTCCTGCATGGCGTCGGCAGCAACGAGCACGACCTCTTCCGCCTGGCTCCGGCGCTGGATGGGCGCTTTCGCGTGCTCAGCGTGCGCGGGCCGCTCGTGCGCGCGGAGGACAGCTACGCGTGGTTCATCCCGGCGTTCACCGCGAACGGCATCCAGATTGATCCCGCCGAGCTAGACGCGAGCCGCAAGGCGCTGATCACGTTCATCGCGGCGGCGGTACGCGCGTTCGCGGCGGTGCCGGAGCGCATCTACCTGCTCGGCTTCAGCCAGGGGGCAATCATGTCGCTGACGTTGGCGCTCACGGAGCCGGAGCGGCTGGCCGCCGTCGTCGCCATCGCGGGGCGCATTCCGCCGGAGGTGCGGCCCTGGGCCGCGCCGCCGGAGCGAAC
>Ga0209647_1002781_pt1 | contig 13990 bp, 19 predicted proteins | sample GraSoi_2013_60cm_FD_185827 | JGI IMG/M metagenome (GOLD analysis project Ga0209647, IMG submission 185827) | Grasslands soil microbial communities from the Angelo Coastal Reserve, California, USA - Sample 9_17_2013_60cm (SPAdes) (version 2) | ecosystem: Environmental > Terrestrial > Soil >... | reverse complement strand
CTGATAACGATCCAAAATGATTAAACCAGACAACCAGGGAAAAAGCATGCTTTATGAACACGCCACGCAAAGCTTTGTGGATTAGCCGACATGCTCCTGGCTGAGCAGCCGGAATAGTTCAAGCCGTTCTTTGACGGCAGGGTCCTCAGCTGGGATCAGATCACCGCCCTGGTCGATAAACAGGTCGAGGAACGCCTGGAGGACGAGGTCTGGATCAACGTCCGAAGACATCTTATATCGTTCAGAAAACTTCTGTATTCGGGACGCAAGGAACTAGAACCGTTGAGCTTACGGGCGGTTCGCGTCTCAACGCGTAAAGATCATTTTTATGCTAAAGAATCGAGGTGTCGAAGCCGTTGATCCAACCGGTTCTGAAAGACTGGAAAGCTAGGCTAAGGGACTTCCTGACTTTCGAGATGATTTATGATCCGATCAAAGACTGCTAAATATATCTTTCTAAAGGCCCGAAAAGCCTCGGTAGTTTTACCTTTTCGAAAGATTTCAATCAGTACCTCTCGCTGACGCGGCCTAGATTCCGGCGTCGGAAAAAGCTTCATCAAAAGCGGAACATAACGAGTCAAGCGGTCCTCCAGCTGCCTGAATACCTCATGCAAGATCGGCCGTTGGGCTTTCCCGAAAATCGTGTCCCAAAAGGAACGGTTGCATTCAAAGAATTCCTTCGCGCTGTTGGTGCGCGTCATTCGCTTGGCCAGCTCATAAGCATGGTCGAAGTCCGCCGGAGCAAGATGACGATGCGCTGGCTTAACGGCCAGAGAGATGAGGGCTAACCGGAGTTCCGCGATATCCAAGGCCTCTTCCGGGGAGATTGGCTTTACGATCGCACCTTTAAACGGGCTTATAATGATCGTGCCTTCCTTTTCCAGAGCAAGGAGCGCCTCGCGGATCGGTGACCGGCTGACCTCGAATTTCTCCACCAACTCGGTCTCCGTTAGGCGGTCTCCAGGCTTGAAAGCCTCATCGAGAATAGCTTCGCGGATCCTTTTCGCCACGACGAACGGTACTTTCTCGCCATCTGGTGCTTGGTCCGTGTTCTTATGTGCAGTGGGCTGGCGCATTGAGCTAAGGAATCAATTCGGCCGGGCTTAGGTAAAAAAACGAATTTTCTTTAGGCGCGTATCATCCAGCATTTAAGCAGTCAAGCCTGGTCTGTATACGATGAGGTGTATTCGCATACTAATTTGAAGCACCGCGATCAACCGGCTGCCTGGGCCGCGTAAACCGCCATGGGCTCAAATGCAGTTTGAGTTTTATTTCGCTAAAACGCGGGCCGCCGCGCATTACATACACTTTCGCACTAAAGTATACATATTTTCTGCCGTAATTGAAACAGCGCTCTCTGTATTGTATACACCAATGATTACATGTCGACAATCGCCGCTGCCTGGTGCGTCACAAGACCGCCTTCGCCGATGCCTACCAGACACTGGTAGTGGCCTACGACAACCTGCTGGAGCAGTATGACGCGCTCATCGATGAGGTCATCGCGCTACGCAAGGATATCCACCTGTCATGAGTAATTGGCAAGACGACCTCGAGCAGCGGTTTAATAACGCGCTCTATTCTGACCGGAAGCGCGCAGAATATGAAGCTCAGTGTGCGGCGCGCCACTCTCACGCCGCTCATGCCGGAGCCGGGTGCTTGCCGGCGCTCGGGATGGTGATGCTGATTCCGGTGCTGGCAATCGCGATCCCGCTCATGCTAATCGGCGGCGCAATCCAGAGCTGCAGCGGCCCGCATGTCGAGGTGCGCCGCGCCGAGCTGGTCACCGGTGCAATCGGTTCAATGACTAACCCAGCCCGACCACAAAACCCCACCGACTATGACAACCTCCCAGTCGGTACCATCTATATCGATTGGGATCCTAATCTGCAGGGGTTCATGAAACGTAAAGCAGGGCTGCCCGCGCCCCGCGCCATTTTAGTCAACCCAGCCGGGGGAACTTAACCTCAACCAAAAAGCTTTTGAGCGGCGCGCCGCCACAAAACGAACGCGCCGCTCATTTAAACAAACCAACAAATGAAAAGATACATCATATTAGGCGCGCTGCTAGTCAGCGCGGTAACTCACGCCTTTGGCGAAGACGTACATGTGATTTATGAATCGGCTGAAGCGGCTCGCTTGAACGCGGATGCAGAACTATTTGAGGCTCAATTAACAGCGCAAGAACGAGAGCAATATCTTGGACGTTCCTTTTATGCCGATAAATTTAAAAGCAACATTCACATTACCGATGTCCAACAGTATGACGAAATCGTCTATTGTGTGCAAAATACCGGGCAAATTTATCAAACTAAGGTGGCACAATTTGAACAAGGGCTAGCGAACGGGTCGCTGAGAGAGGTGCAGGCGCGTTACGCAACGACCAGGAATGTTGATTCTGGCGACGTACTAAAGATCCGCAGCGGTCCTGGAACGCGTTTTAGTGCGGTAGCGGGAATCCCTGCTGGGGCCAGTGACATTAGTACATTTGAAGCCGAACAAGTTTGGGATAGTGATACATGGTGGGTGCCTGTGCAGTGGCACGGGTTCAGAGGGTATATTGGCAAAAGCCACCTGTCGGAAAACGTGCAGTGATTACGCGACGACATGACCGTGGAACCCCACAATGATGCAACACTGGAAGCCATGAAACGACCCACTTATTTGACCGGCATTATGGACTGGCGCGCGTTCTCCAGTAGCGAAGCGCGTCCCAGTGAAGCAGCCAAGGCTGCGGAAGCCTTTATTACCTCCCTTTATTACCTCATTGCGCAAGCGTGGTGTTAACGGCTACGATTTCGTGCCAGCCGATCGCGAGCCACGCCCAGCTGGCCCACAAGCACGGCCCTCTGATGCACCGCCTCCGCAGCCGCCGCCAGAGCCGCCCAAAGCCGAACCACCGCCGCCTTACCAGCAGGCCTATGAGCAGGCTGAGCGTGCCTATAAAGAGGCGGCAGCAACTGATTCCATGCGACCAGAAGTACAACCGACCAAGGGTAAGTCCGGGCGAGTGGTGGGTTGTTTCTTCACGATTGTATCGTGGTTACTCATTGGAATGATCTCTAATCAGTGCCGCCACGGCGGGTTAAATACCAGTGACTATCGAAAGCATTTGGACGAGGCGACCGGAGTTAATAGCGAGCCTCCCGTCGTTGCCGCCACACCAAAAGCAATGGCAACACCGATATGGGTATCGCCGCATAATAGCCGGACCGATCCGTTAGACTGGAGTGGCATGAGCAAAGAGGAAGGAGTGCGATTGTGGAAGCGCCTTCCGCTGGGAACCTGGGTCCAGGATTCGGACGGTAAAGTCTTTCAAAAAACAACATTGCCCGATCTCGAAATCGCTACCTATCAGGAACCGACCCAGACTGAGAAGGACGCCAATTGGCAACGCATCTTAGATATGCGTGCGGCCACAGGTCCGTCTCTGGGCGGCAGTCTAGGGGCCGTGAACGCTTGATTCTTTAGCGCGGTTCAATAGCTTTAAGGCTCGCTCGTTACTCGCTCGGATTTCTGCGTCATGCGCAGCGCTTTCCAGTTCCTCCTTGGTTGGCCCAGCCGCCGCCTTTGCCTTCTTCTCCGCTTCGATCCGCGCTGCATTCGCCCTCGCCCAGTCTGCATCGCTCTTGCTTTCAAAATGCCAGCTCGGTGAGTCAGTCAAGCAATCCGTTCCAATGTAAAAGATTTTCCCATTTGTTCCGAGCACTGTGCAAACTTGGTTACCGGACTCGACTACGTTAACCAGTGATCCGTCTCGAAGCTTGAATAGCCAACCCTCGTGGACGTGGCTGGGTAATAAGACCGTCCAACCGGCACGGATGTTGATCACATCATAAAGCTTGCATTTGTCGGTTGCGACGTAGCAGCCGTCGATATGGTGGCACATTTGTCCTTTAGCATCGTCAGCCATGGCCACGCTCGCGAGGGCCATCAAAGTCGTCAGTATCAGCAGGATTCTTTGCATACGTGATAAATCAAGATCGACGCTTGCGCCCAGAACCTAAGCATGAATGGCGCTCGACTCATCCACAGGAGCAGCGGATACAAAACCCGCTTCAGTCGAAACAAAAGCAGATAGCAGCACCGGTCGTCGCAGCGCTCTGCTGAGCGTTGAGCTGGTTCTGCTGGGCCTGCATCTGTGCTGAGTTGAAAGCAATCCCATTCATGGTCGCATAGTTAGCGTTGACGCCAGCGCAACACCGACGCCAAGCCCGCAAACACAGACCCCGCTGCAACTCTGGAGCCACTGGCACCATAGCCCGCATCCGCTGCCAACAAGCTGGCAAGAGCTGCCAATTGATCCAGACAACCATCCCATCGTAGGCAATGACCAGGAACACGAGTTGATTCCGGTGGGAATGCCTTTCCGAAAGACTAATGGCTCGCTGTACACAAGGGGCAAATTTTGAACCTCATCGACGCAACGGAGGGCAAATGATCAATGGTGTTCCTGACAACTCGAAGCGGTCACCTTTGATTAGCGGAACTTGTAATGGATATAGAGGCTAAGGGTTTCGGTGCTTGACGGCTAGATCTTCCGCCAGATCGACCGTAGTAGGGATGCAGTACGTTGCGCATTAGATGAAATTACTCCTCATAGCAGGACTTACGGCAGGGATGGCACTGAGCGCGCTGGCCGGTAACTTATGGGAATGGGCTCCGGGCCACTATACTTATATCGATGATCATGGCCGGGCGAGCAATGGCTGGACTTGGGCTCCCGGGCACACCAGCTGGACCGATTTCTTGCGGACATACCCGCAATGTTTGGGAATGGGCTCCAGGGCACTTCTCGGTTAGCGGAGACTAAATGGAACAAATCATCTGGGAAATAGCGGTCGGCATAGGGTTCTATCTCACCATCATAATCACGGTACTTCTCATGTGCTGTCCGTACATCCTCGTCTTCTGCGGCACGATCTACGCGATCGTAGCCACCGGTCGCTTTCTTTTCAAATGATCCGGCAGCAAAAATAATACAGATATGGACTTCAACTTTTTCTGGGCCCTGACCGCTGCCAACCAATGGCACACCAACCGTATCCTAGAGGAGAACAACTCGCTGCTGGAGGAAATGCGCCGCCAAATGCTCAGCCCAAAAGAGCGCGCTGCTGAAGATAAAGCTGAAGCCGAAGCCGAGAAGTTGCGAATACGGACTGCGGCTTGTGCAGTCGTAGCGGGGCTCGTTATATGGGCAGCTTCTTTGATTTTTCACTAATATGTTACCACGCACCAGAGCGCAAGCCGACCCGCAAGCGACGGCGACCATGGAACGGATTGGCCGGGATTTCAAGGACCAGTTCCAGCCGCCCAAGAAACGGAAACGATTCAGGCTGCCGACCATCAGTCTGGGTCCTGTTTTTTACATTCTCGGGCTAATGCTTTTAGGCGGAATCCTTCTGCATCCCTGGCAAAAAAGTGTCGATCCATTGGGTGATGCCAAGCTCTCCAATGCGCGGCCGACACCGACACCAGCAGCGCTAGCGCCAACGTCAGTGCCAGCGGCACGGGCTGAGTTGGTCCGGGCGAATCCAAACGTGCCACGGGCGGCACTAGTCAGCTTAGGCGCGCCAGTAGCGCAAAAATTTGTCGAGTGGGGCGAATCATTCTGGGTACAGATGCCCGATAGCCGTTGGATTGTTGCGACTGCGATAGCTCGAGCTAACCGGGTGGAAGAATTACCTTTGACCGGTAACAAAGTCGGCGATGCTAGATGGATCGACAAACATTGCTTTGTCTGGCTTAACCCGATCGGACAAACCAACCCAATGTGGATCGATCCCTAATGGCTAAGAAACAACAACAGTCCCCTGCCGCAGGATTCAGCGATCCCGAGATGGACCAGATCAAACGCTACGGCCAAGCCTTGGGCGGAGCACCGACCGACTTCAGTGAACAGGTCGAAACTGCTTTGAATGAACGTCAGCGCGCCCGCGAGGCTGGCGCAGCCAAGATGCACGCAGCCCAGACCAGCGGCTCTGAAGGCCTGGGCCCGACCGAGGCCGAGCAGGCATTAGCGAAGCAGCGGACGGCATTACAGCAGGAGGCAGCCTCCACCGGAGCGGGAGCCGCTGCTTCAGCAAGATAGGCCTCCCAATCGAGTTCACATTTTCGTTCGGAGAGCATAACGCGCTACTGCGCTTAGCGCCTTTGCGGATCCAAGGCACGCTACCCCAGAAGAAATCCTCGCCATTTTGGGCGTTGGGGACAAAGTCAGCACCAAAGAAATCGCGGCCGCTTTCAAAGACTTGCAAGAGAAAGGCGAGATCGAACGCATTATTCGGGAGAACTCTCCCGGACGCACGCGCGCGCCCTGAGCACTCGCAAGCGCTAGCACAAAATCATGAAATCATGGAAAAACTCTATTGTGATATCTGCGAGCAGCCCCTTGATCGGCATGATCCAGAGACGCTCGAGTGTGTAGGTCCTGACCAGAAAAGCAGCATATGGATGCATAAAGCCTGCAGGCTGCGAAAGCTCCGCGTTCGGATCGAATGGCTCGCGAGCGACTACCTCGAACTAGAAAAACTAGCCAATGACCTAAATCAGATGCCCCAGGAAACACTGGTGAATCTCGAAAAGATCTATCAAGCAGAGGTCCAATTTGATCCGCGTAACTACAAAGATTGACGGACACAATTTCCCGATTTCCCAGGATTTCGCGATTTCCCGATTTGCCAATGCCTACCCGGATACTAACTCTTGGCCTTTGCCGCTCTAGCGGTGATTTCAATGCACGTAGCGCTTCTCACTGGCGCTCCCGACTCGATTAGGGCATCATTCCACCGCCGAATTGGCCGGGTAGTCCGGGCGCTAAGGGCATCTTGGGTCGTGGTGGTCGGAAATTAGCGCTCGAGCGTTTGTTGTTGGGCTTGGCTTTTGCCGCTGCCTTTCGTTTCGGAAGAGGAGTTGGTTTTTTCTTGGCCATTTTATTTTTTCTTTCTCACCGAGGAGCCCTAAAGCGTTTCGGTCAGGGGCTCACTCTAATCTGCACCCACTCTTTATCACACTTCCATGCACTGACTGGCTAGCCCGATCCACTAGTGGAATCGCTCGTACCGCGTTTCTTCAGCTCTTCTCTGGACGCAGAGAAGAGGATCACTGACCAAGCTCTGCTTCTTTTAGTTCAGCCGCAGGCACAAAGCCGACTGTTCTTTTTCGAACAGAATAAATTCGAAACAATTACATACAGGAATTTCGTCGAACAGCGAAACGGAACATGCCGCTCTGAGGAATTTCTAAAGAGCGGAGACAGGTACGAGAGGCGTCTTTTCACGAATTCGCGAATTCAGGAAATGCTCCCTCTCCCGCTTCCGCCAAATCCTCGATGATTTCGCACAATATCCCAAACAACCGATCCTCGTTCGTCGGCAACCGCATAATCGCCTCTTGCAGCTGCTGCCGATAATACTCCCCGCGCAGCTCTTCTTGCGATGGCGCTCCTGGCCCAAAGTTATTCAAAATAAAACCTAAGACCGAAAATTCCGCGAACTCCGCCATCGCCATTCGACACTCTCGTGAACAGCATCCGCCAGACCCAACGAACGTTTGGTCGCATACCCAGCATCGCCGCAGATAATCAACGTTTGACTCAGGCTGATCCATGGTCATGGCGACGCGTTCGGCCATCCACTCTTCCATCCATTCGGTCGGCTAATTTACGGGCTGTATACTCATCCATTTTCTGAACCGCTCGTGCCCGTCTGGCTGCTTCTCGTTCTGGGGCAAGAATAACGTCAAGCCGGCCATCGGCCAGTGCCTGGGTAAATAAGTGCCGTGAACTATGGTAACACATACGGCTACAGAACTTGCCCCTGTCGGTTAGGTGCACTTCGTATGGGCGCACCGCGAACGGACAGCCACACAGTAAACAATTCCGATAATACCGCGTAATCGGACCGGGTCCGGGATAGCCCATTGCTAGTTGCCTTCCTTCCTAACCTGAAATTTAAATGATCGCCGAGAAAAACTTTCCCCATAGTGGCACCAAAGCTCGCGTGGGGCCCACCTATTTTTCATCTCTCGGGCGGGTGCCCGATCCCCACCCGAATCGAAATTCAAATAACTTTGGGACCACCCATTCATCTTACCACTGCTACCGCGGGCCTAAAAAATCAATTCAACCTGGACCCCGGGTCGCTTCCGGGCTGAACGTCGCCGCTGATCATAACGGTTCTGGATCACGCAACGTTTAGCTCGGAACCCCCGCGAATCGCGGTTCATCCGTCGGGCGTACTTAATCCGGTCCAGAGTACGGGCAGCATTGCGCTCTTGCGGGCTCATCATTGCTCGGGTTTTCTTCATTGGCTGATATGGAAACACTTCCTCTAGCGCTCAGTGCGGACCCTACTATTTTCGGCCCTCTTCTGACCACCTCTTTTGTGAATGTCCCTTAGAGATTTGCTAAAAAAAGGGTAAAAAAATATCCTACTCCCGACCACCCATTGCGAGCTGGTACCATCTCTAGCCCCACCCTCGAGTGGGGTGAAGGGTTAATGCTCTCGCGCTCGGAGATTATCCGAAAAAAACGTACCCCTAGTACCACCCTCTTGAGTTCTGGTACCATCTCGCCAGCGCCCGGCATACCCGCCACCGGGGCGGGTGCGCTCACTGCAGTTGGAAGCAAACCTCCCCTCGCAAAATATCGTAGGCAGCACTTGTGGGTCCGGGCCAATGCAACTCGACAGTGTCTTGAGCGGCCAATGCATCGCCGGTAATGCTCTAATAGGCGGCCCTCCCTAGGCAGGGGAGGGCTACCCTCCGCCCCGAGCGTTAGGCGAGCTCGGAGCGCAGCGATCGGTGGGGGCTCGCTGGTGAGAACTCGGCGTCGGAGAGCACCGAATTCGTAGTTTCTGCTTGGGGCCGAGCCTGGGAGCGTGTGTGTCCGCGCGGCTAGCGCTCTTTGGATGCGCTAGCTCGTTTGAAGGAGGGCTCTAGTGTTCGCTCTTCAAGAGTCGGTGCTCGGAGTGGCTCTAGAGGAGAAGCGCAAGGATTCAAGGCTTCGCGTTATACCGATTCGGATAAACCAGCACAACGTTGCGTACCCCAAATTTTCCCAAAGTGCTCCTGAGGATGAACGACTTACAACGAAAACGGGCGCAATGCAAACGATTACGCGTTACCAACCGAAATAACGTAAAACGTTTTGCGTTAATATTTAGCTTCGCCATGAACCGCGGATCGGCAAAACCAAGTACAAGTACGGGTTAGCGGATCAGTTGATCGAGGGCCACCCTAGCGTGATTTCGCGGGACATATAATCCATTCTGTGATCCAGAGGTGAAGGCTAGATTCATAAGTCCTTGATCCCCAATTACCTGTAGGTAAGAGGATTCGAACCGGTTATCGGCACGAGCGACGAAATCAGGGGCGGACCGACCCCTACGGCGCTAATTTTCCTTATTGACATTCCTATCTGGAATGTTATTTCCGTGAACGTTCTCGCAGCTCGCTGCCCAGAACTGCCATACGCCAGCGACGGAGTGAGAGGTGATTGTGATTCCCGAATCCATTCGGAGCTCCCAACGCTGCTATTCAGTCACGGAAGTGTGCACTAGGGCGAAGTAACCCGATTGGGGCTGGAAAAGGTGACTGCGGAGCGGCGCCTCTTGCCCGCAGTAATCGAGGGAAGTTCACCAAATAGCTGGCGATAGGCGGCGGAGAATCGGCCAAAATGGAAAAACCCCCAACGTACCGCTACGTCACTTACACGAACATCTTCGCTCTGACCTTCGAGAAGGTCATGACGCGCCGCGTTTAACCGGACGATCTGAGACCAGGCGCGAGGGGAAATACCGTATGCATCTTTGAAAAGCATTTCGATGCTGCGCTCGCTCATCCTGGTTGCGCTACACAGGCCACGGCTACTGAACGGAGCATCCATGTGCTCTCGAAGAAACTCTTCGGCGCGCCGCATAGTCGCAAAGCGGTATCCGGCAAAACCGCTTTGGCGGTTGTGAGCAGACTCGTCGGTATTCGCGGTGGCGCGAACGAATTCGTTTACGATTTCTTCGCAAAGGCTTGCTGCGGCGGGAACGCCTGGCGTTTCTAAGGCCGCTAGATCGGACAGCGCAACTCGGATCACCGAGGTGAGGCCGCTTGCCTGGCCGGGAGCTTTAAAATTGCTCGTTCCGCGTTCAGGCAGTTCCAAGGGTCGGCCGGTCAGAATCGTCGCGACCTCTTGCAATTCGTGACGGTCAATCAGAAGCGCTTGCCAAGTTGTTTGGGGGGCGTTCCTAAATTGAAGTTCGGCTCCCTCGCTGAAACAGAGGATCTCTCCTTTGACCACGGTAAACCCGTTACACCAAGCCGGTTTTTCCGCGCGAGGAGTGAATCCTAGACAAATTTGATCCGAGGAAAACTGTCCGTTGACGGCAAATGCCGGCGCATAGTCGCCGCAATCCAGTGAGGAGTTACCGAAAACAATCCGGCGATGTCGAACTTGAAAACTGCCTCCTTCCAGTAATCGATGATCAAAGCGCCCGTCACGAATTACCTCCAAAAGAATTTCTGGATCAAAAGTCTCGATTCGCCGATCAAGAAATCCACATTGCACGTTCGTTTGCATCTAGCTACCCCGATGGCAAGCATCGGTCCGCGGACAAAAGGTATCGAGATCATAGGAGGCCGATCGAGGTCAAGCCTAATTGCTTTCGACGTTCGCGCCTGATCGGATGAGGCTGGGCCGAGCTGCGGGTGCTTCGCACCAACCAAATCAATCTGCACTGTCATTTGGGTCGAAGATCGAGCGTGAAAGTGCTTCAAGAATAAACGGCGCAGTCGTATGCTGGATAGCCGGCCAATGCAACCTTAGGAAGACGTTGGAATTAACAACCATGGGAAATGGGGCCAAATGCCGCTCCAGCGAACGTACTGGGTCCAATACCTCGGTGATCGAATTGAACAATTTGATCGGTGCAAAAGGCTTGGCCAAGTAGCCAAACCCAGCTTCCCGTAGCTCGTTCTCCAGGCTAGGATCGCCCAAGCCAGTAATAACAACGGTCGGCACATCGCCACCGTCTGCTGTTCCCCAACTTCTGATTTGCTGGAGAAGGTAAAGACCATCTCGATCGGGCCTAATCAGATCGACTAAAACTGCGTCTGGCCCCGGATTATTCTCTCAGCCTGATCGCCTTGTAAGCTTTCATTGTTTCGGTAATCGCCTTTTCCACGGGCAGGCGTTCCATACTCGAAGCACCATAGAATCCATGGACCCCCTCAGTGCGATGAAGGACATACTCCGCATCGGCTGGCTCAGAAATAGGACCTCCGTGACATAGGACGATCACATCGCGGTTTACGTTTTTTGCCGCATCAGCAATTGCCTGAACTTTGGCCGGGGCCTGCTCTAACGTGACGGCAGTGGTTGCGCCAATTGATCCCTTCGTCGTTAGCCCCAAATGCGCCACCACAACGTCGGCGCCGGCTCGAGCCATCGCTTTTGCGTCGTCAGCATTAAAACAATAGGGAGTCGTCACCAATTCCATTTCATGAGCCAAACGGATCATATCGATCTCCAGACCGTAGCTCATACCGGTTTCTTCCAAGTTTTGGCGGAACAACCCGTCAATCAGACCGACCGTTGGGAAATTCTGTACTCCAGAGAAGCCGGCCTCCGATACCTGCTTAAGAAACAGCGGCATTTGCCGAAACGGATCCGTTCCGCAAACGCCGGCAAGGACGGGGGTGTCCTTGACGATAGTCAAGACTTCGCTCGCCATTTCGATGACGATTGCGTTTGCGTCTCCATACGGCATCAGGCCGGACAAAGAGCCACGCCCGGCCATCCGGTATCGGCCGCTATTATAAATAATGATAAGATCAACCCCGCCCGTCTCTTCGAATTTCGCCGAGATACCGGTCCCAGCTCCTCCTCCGATGATCGGACGGTCTTGTCCGATGATTTTTTGCAGCCGCTCCAGAACTTGTTTTCGAGTGAATCCCATAAGTTAATTCAGCAAAAGGAATGCATAGGGGATGAATTTAATCTAAAATTACATAGGTCCTAAGCGGGCGCCTGCTTTTGCTGAATTAACTCAAGGATCATTTCCACAGCTTTAGCCGCGAAAAGCGGATCATTGATATTGAGATCGACCTCGACCACTGCGGTCCCCGGTTTAAGATTTGCTTTGATCGCTTCAAACATGGCTCGATCGGCCTCGCGATCACAGAACTGCTGACCATCACCGTCGAGCATCGAAACTCCTTTGAGCGGAATCAGGAACGCCACTGGACCTTGCGCGGCGTTTGCTTTTTGCGCAAAAATTTCACCCATTCGGCGATTTTCTTCCACATTAGTCCGCATGAGGGTGACCGAAGGATTCCACTCATAGAAAAGCCGCTTTGCCTGTCGATATTTTTCCGGGACGGTTGATGGCGCACCAAAATTAGCCATATCAACACATCCAGGCACGATGAGATGAGGAATGCCACGTAGCCCCGGTGCATCCAGCCGTTCGGGGCCTGCGCTGAAGATGCCTTGACAGAGCTCGTCTGCCCATTCGGTGGTGGTGATATCCAGTACAGCTTCAACCAAACCATCGGCAACGAGCGTTTCCATCGCGCGTCCGCCAGCTCCGGTGGCGTGGAATACCAGTACCTCGAATCTCTTTTCTTTTAAAAGGTTCACACAGGCGCTGACGCAGTCGGTTGTGTTCCCAAACATTGATGCTGTGATAATCGGCCGGTCGTCGCTGGCGCGCGGCGGCTCGTTTTGGACCATGCCACAGACTGCGCCGGCAGCTCGAGCGTAGATCAGCCGAGAAACACGATTCAATCCGGCCACGTCGACAATCGACGGGATCATCGTGATATCTTTGCCACGCACATAAAACGTGACATCGCCCGAAGCGACGGTCGATACGAGCACCTTCGGTATCCCAATCGGTAGAGCCCGCATGGCCGAGGCAATGATCGCCGATCCGCCTGACCCACCCATTCCAATAACGCCGTCGAACCGCCCTTGCTCATACAGTTGTCGAATCAGCTTCGGCGCAGCCTGATCGAATGCTTTCATCGCCTCAGCCTTATCTTTTCGCGCTCGAATTTTTTCCAGATCAAGACCGGCGGCTCGGAGCACTTCGCTCGCATCGATATCTACCGGAAACAACGTCGTGCCAGCAAGGACACCAATATTCACGGTAAGAACTTGATGACCGAGCTTGAGAATTTCTTCGCGTAAGAACGCGTGATCTTCGCCTTTGGTGTCGAAGGCTCCAAGAATGCAGACTGTTTTGGGCATAGGGAACAGGGCTTGGTTATCTACTCGTTATTCGGTTTTGCCGTGTCAAGCGCCACCGTGTGCTTGCTGATCTCAAATCCTCGGATTCATGGCAAAGTTGTCGACGGTCCGGTGCACACAACTCAGATTGCACCGACGGGCATGGGCTGCCGCTGTCCGCTACCGAAGACCACGCTAGGCACTAGTGTGCCGGCGGCGTGACTTTGGCGCCCGGGATCTCGCGCAGCAACCGTTCTGGCCCGGCTGGCGAGTAGACCACGATGAGCTTCATGGGAGTGGTGCCGGTGTTCACAGTCGAATGATAAATGTCGGCCGGTATATATATACTTGCGCCGGGGCCAACTTTCACGGGCGGCTTATCGTCGACCATTTGTTCGCCCTCCCCGGATACAACATAGATAACCTCTTCCGAGCCGGGATGATTATGTCTTGCGTGCCCTTTTCCCTGAGACAGTTCAACGATGCCGAAACTGAAGCGGTCCGCATCGGTGACCGCCGGTTCGCTGAGGAAGTGGATTTTTCCCCAGTCAAATTCCACGCAATCGACATCGTGAGTGGTAGTGATAACGCCAGATCCAAGTTTCTGCATAGAGGGAGAGGTTTTTGTTTATATCGCTAAAATTTGCGTCGGACCAAGTCATTTTGTTGCTAGGCGAAAAACCGGCAGGATGCGCTCCCGACTTCGTCCAGCGGCTGCCCATGCGCGTTAACATAAGAGGTCGCGATCAGGATCGCAAAGGTCGGAGG
>Ga0209647_1002780_pt1 | contig 13990 bp, 13 predicted proteins | sample GraSoi_2013_60cm_FD_185827 | JGI IMG/M metagenome (GOLD analysis project Ga0209647, IMG submission 185827) | Grasslands soil microbial communities from the Angelo Coastal Reserve, California, USA - Sample 9_17_2013_60cm (SPAdes) (version 2) | ecosystem: Environmental > Terrestrial > Soil >... | reverse complement strand
CACGCCCTCTTCTGAAATGCCATATACAGTGGATAGACGGCGTTGCACATATGCTTCAATGGTCAATCTTTCACCTGTCAACGGGTCATCAATGAGGGTTCTCGCTGTCAGGCACTTACCGACCGCAGGTCTCGCAGCCAGGATAATCAAGTCGGACTTTTGCAGTCCTCCGGTCAGGCGGTCCAGGTCGGTGAAGCCGGTGGGGACGCCTACGATGGTGCCGCGGCGTTCGTGCAGCTGGTCCAGCTTATCCATGTAGTCGGAGAGGATATCACGCAGCAGTGAGAAGTCACTGTGGGCGTGGCGCTGGCTGATATTGAAGATGAGCTGTTCGGCCTTATCGAGGGCGACGTCCGCGTCGTTTTCTTCGTAGGCCACGGCAGCGATCTGACCGGCGGCATGGATCAGGCGACGCAGGATAGAGTTGCGCTCGACGATACGACCATAGTATTCGACATTGCCGCTCGTGGGTACCTGATTGACCAGGGAGGTGATGTAGCTGGCGCCCCCCACCTCTTCCAATTTATTGCGTCGTTCTAGCTCATCACAAATCGTAATGAAATCTGCCGGTTCACGCTGCTCATAAAGAAAGATAATAATATCATAAATAGTGCGATGAGCATCGCGGTAGAAATCGTCGGCATGCAAAAAGTCCGCCACCTGAACGATGGCCTCTGGATCAATGATGATACTGCCAAGTACACCACACTCAGCCTCAATGTTTTGAGGTAATAGCTTTTCCACGACATCCCCTACAATTTTTTTTGCTAATCACCATCTACTAGATACATAGTAGCACATGCGTTCGATGCATTGATGCCTACAGGACGGCAAAGAAGCGCTCCCAAATTTTGTGTGCCTCATCAGTGTACCTAATCTTTGTCATGAAATCAATTGGAGCAAAAAAAAGGCTCTGTGGATATGTGGATATCTTTTGGGTAATTCGTGCCTGGACATGCTGGCAATGTTGACATAAAAGGGATTTATCCCCGACTTATCCACAATATTGAAGGGGTTATCAGCACTTATCCACGAACTTATCCACACACATATCCACACAGAAAGGTTGCAATTGGTACTATCTTCATGCAGAAAAGGAAGTGCCTGGTCACATTGTACCCTTGCGAAGAGAGGATACTTGACCCAACTAGTAGAGCAGGTTATTATAGCACAGAGAATCACAGGGTTTATTTTGGCCACCCACCGTTAAATAGATAGATGTAGTCGTTGGCTGGAAGTCTGATGATGAGTAAGTAAGGAGTATGCATAAAACCCCATGCCCAAAACAACTAAACGCGCAGTTACGAAGCGCTCAGAAAAAATAGCCAAAGCTCATGCTAGTGAGCTAATTGTCAGGGATGCACCCAAGCAGCGGCGTCCTCCCGGTTACAAGCCTCCTGCGCGAGGACTGGCCCGCTATCCCTGGGCGACGGCCTTCTTGGTGTTGCTCATCGTGGGTCTGGGGGCCTGGACAATATATCATTACCACGTAGGTCCGTTTGCGCTTCCGCCTAAAAAGGCTGTGACGAAGACGGTAACCCCACCTTCACCTTGTTTGAAGCTTGTTTCTCAATTGACCGATACTGCTCCCGGCCCTAGCGCGGCGGCCTTTAAGAAAATTCAACACACGTATAGCAAGCCACCCGCGCTGACTATCAATACGCAAAAGATCTATTGTGCCGGTATCAATACGAATCGTGGTCTCATTGTCCTGGAACTCGATCCTCAAATGGCACCGAACACTGTGAATAACTTTGTGTTTCTGGCGCAGCACCACTTCTATGATGGCATACTTTTCCATCGTGTCGTACCCAAGTTCATCGTCCAGAGCGGTGATCCGCTTGGCAATGGTACGGGTGGCCCTGGCTATAAATTTAATGATGAGCCTGTGCCCGCTAATGCCAATTACACGGCCGGCTGTGTGGCCATGGCTAATTCTGGCGCCAATACCAATGGCAGTCAATTCTTCATCTGTACCGCTAACGATACGCAGGCTTTGAAGAAGTCGTATAATCTCTTTGGACATGTTGTCCAGGGTTTGGATGTGGCTCAGAAGATTCAAGGCCCTGGCGACGATGCAGCGAGTAAAAAGATTAAGCCAGATGTCATAAACCATGTGATTGTGGTTCAGGCACCGTAGCAGAAGAAAGGATAGTATATCCATGGCACAGAAGCGTTATAACGCGCCACCGCAGATGGTCATTGATCCTAATAAGAGGTATATGGCGACATTTCATACAGAGGCAGGTGATTTCCAGGTGGAGCTATTCGCGGCCCAGGCTCCGCAGACGGTGAACAACTTTGTGTTCCTGGCTCGCGATGGGTTTTACAATAACACCACGTTCCACCGGGTAATCCCCGGTTTTATGGCCCAGGGTGGGGACCCCACCGGTACAGGTACGGGTGGACCGGGCTATAAATTCGCTGACGAGCGCGGCGCTCTGAGTCTGGAACACGATCGCGCCGGTATTCTGTCGATGGCGAATGCAGGCGCCAATACCAATGGTTCCCAGTTCTTTATTACCTTTGACGCGCAACCACACCTGAACGGTAAACATGGTGTGTTTGGGCAGATCGTTTCAGGAATGGATATCGTACGATCGATTCGCGAGCGTGATCCACAGAGTGCACGTGAACCCGGCGTGAAGATCTTCTCGATTGATATTGCCGAGAGCTAAATGTTAAGAGGGTGTCTGCCCGAGATCACAGGGCATCCCCTTGCGGGTGCCCTGTTACGATATACGATACACCGTGTATAGTAGGGGCATCCCCTTGCGGGTGCCCTGTTACGATTACATGAATGGGATGGTTTCAGTTAGAGCGCCTTTTCGTGTTCTACGCGGATGATGCCTTCGATTTTGTCGAAATCTGTATCCCAACTATAAATAGAGGGAATTTGTTCAGCAAGCATATAGGCTGCATTGTAGGCATCGGCAAAAGAGATGTTCTTAGAGATGTAGAGGTCGAAGGCGTGATAGTAGATGTTTTTGCCGGGAAGCTGTAGTCCTCGTAGCGAAATGATCGAGGTGACCAGTTCTTTAATACGGGGGCGAGGTACTTTATAGAAGCTTTGTAAGGTAAAGACGGTCTCAAAAATAACCAGGGAGGAAGTGGTGACTTTTTCCTCTCCTTGTTCGACGCGCAGCAAAAGGTTTAGTACTTGCTGGGCTTTTTGCTCATTGTCACGTGTGAAGTAACGGAGTAAAATGCCGGTGTCTATGAAGCGTATTGGCATAGTTTTCTTTAAACCTCGTAAACGACGTCCCTGGCAATCCCTTCCTCAAAATTCTCTCGTAGTTTCTGGAAATTCTCTGGCTTTTGTTTGGGTTTGACTGCGCCAAATCCCTGGAGGAGCTTTGAGGATGCATGCTTGATCTTGACCGCTTCTCCATCTACTTCAAAACGAACCTTATCGCCTGGATGTAAACCCAGATGGTGTCTGATCTCCTGGGGGATGGTAACCTGCCCTTTTTCGGTGAGCGTTGTTTCAAACTCTTGCATGGTAATTCTCTCTTTATGGTATTACTCCTCCCTATTCATGATACAGTCCCTGGTAATATCTATTTCATTTAATACCCTGCATAAAAGGGATGTTTTCTTGTGGCTAGCCAGGCTCCTAGCAAGCTGACAAGTCCGGTTATAATACCCCATACGAGGAGAAAGGCCAGGATGATAAGGATGCCGCCAACGGCTACGCTTGCGCTGTTGATGCTTCCCCCGCTGACCTGTTGGTTGCCGGGGTACTGGGGAATGTAGCGGGTGATAAAGCTAGTAGCGTCAATAATGATGCCGGCCACGAAACCGGCGAGGAAGGCCAGTCTGCGGTGTACACATACTTTACCGGCAATGAAACCGGCAATCAGGCAGATAAGGAGCGTGATAAAGAAAGTCAGCACAGCATAGCCGAAGATCGTAAAAGCCAGGGCATTTTTAACTGCGATATCTTTGGTTACATCATAGGCGTGGTAGGTTGGGGCGTTTACGAGAGTGATGATGATACTCTGGGCTATGGAGAGTATGCCAGCGATAACTCCAATGATCAAGGCGTTTTTGACGCGACCTCGAGGCAGCGCAGGAGTCGTAGCTACTTCGTGCTGGTGAAGAGAACCAGCGCCAGACCGTAGGGGCCTTTCAGCTTCTGGCCCATCGTCCTCTGGTTGGTCATCGAGTACGCCATGATGGCCATTATCGTTGTGCTGGTGTGATTGGTGGAGAGGATATTCATGTTCCTCGTCGCGCATAGTGTGGCATCCCTTCTTCAATTAATGGTTTGACTTGATCTGGTCAAAAACGGTTGGATAGGTGCTAATGAGTTGCCATTTGTTCAGTGGCCAATAGACCATGACAGCTTTACCTACAATATAATCTTTGGGTACGTAGCCCCAATCACGCGAATCGTCACTGGCTGGACGATTATCCCCCATGACAAAATATTCATTGGGAGGTACGACGAAGGGATTTTTCCCTAGAGGATTGGCTTTCTCGCTGATATATGGCTCATTGAGCACAACTCCATTGACCTGCACCGTCGTGCTTGTATAGGAGATAGTATCTCCAGGGAGGCCGATTACGCGTTTAATGAAATCTTTGGAGGTGTCAAGGGGAAAGTGAAAGACGATCACGTCTCCCCGCTCAGGAGCATGAAAGAGGTAAGCCATTTTGTTAACCAGCACATATTGATCGCTTTGGAGACCTGGCTGCATGCTAACGCCTTCTACGCGATAGCTCTGAATAGCAAAACGAATAACTAGAAAGATGATCAGCGTAAGCGCTATAGTTTCAACGATTTCTCGTGCCAAATGTGAGCGTTTCAAGTCATTCCTCGTCTCAATGACCAGGATGTACCTCCGCGTACACCGCTGGGTAAGTATCAATGAAGCCCAAATCAGTGATGGGCCAGTATGCAACAACAACTTTCCCTATGATATAACTTCTGTCCAGGGGCCCCCAGGAGCGTGAATCCAGGCTGTTATCGCGATTATCGCCCATTACAAAAAACTGATTTGGGCCTAATTTCCAGGTATTGTTCTCAAAATTAACAGGTATACGCACGTACGGTTCTGTAATTGTCTGGCCGTTAATACTCACACTATTGCTGGTTGTATGAAAGGTGTCACCTGGTAATCCAATGATACGTTTGATGAAGTCTTTGTGAATATCGAAAGGGTAGTGAAAAACGATCACATCTCCCCGCTGTGGCTGTTGAAAGAGGTATATCACTTTATTGACCAGCACATATTCATCGGTGTGAAAATTTGGCTCCATGCTCTGCCCATCGGTACGAAAGCTTTGCACCGCGAAACGAATCATAAATAGAATGAGCAATGTAAAGGTAACCGTTTCTATGGCTTCGCGTAGAAAGCGGGTATGTTTTTCTGACACAACAGATATTCCTGGCTCTTTTGAGTGCTCCATTGGCGTATGTGTACGTATGCCTTGCGCTAATTATAGCCGAAAGAACTGTTAGTAGCTATGTCCTACTCTACTATACGAACGAAAGAGCCCGAAGGTACTACTTTGTTCGTTTGGGTGTATCAGTGCCTGCGGCATTTCGTACGTTTGTTGTGTGGAAGGCTTGAGCATGTAGGGCTTCAAAGTGGCTGGTAGATCGCGTACCCATCAAAGAGGTACTGGCGGTAATGTTTCTTTGAATGCGCCATTCTGCGGGCGAAATTAATTGCCACTGGTGAGCCGAGTGGAAGAACATAGAAGGCATGTGGAGCGGAGCGTTTCACGATAAAATAATAGGGTTCATAGCGGTTGTAGCCTGGACGTAGGTTGTCACCTATGACACTACAAATGATACGTTCGTTGCTTTGAAAGATAATGCGATTACATGTCCAATATTCTGAATAAATGCGGGTCGCGCCCATGTGCTCAAGTCGTGTAATGAGCTGATCCTGCTGCGCGTACCACGCCTGGGATGCTGGGATTGTACTAAACGTGCCAAATGTTCCCCATACTAACATTGCGCAAATGTAGAGCAAAACGCCGGCTGATATAATGCTCGCTGCCCATTGCCGTACTTTTGAGATCCCGTGGGTAGATAGGGGGGGAGGGACAGCTTGAGAGGATAGTGTCAGATCTTGTTCAGAGACTTCAGGCTCTTTTCTCGTTCCCGGCAACAATTTTGCCAGGCGGGTAAGTATGGCACTGCCTGCATGCATTTCACTCCACAGTGGTGCGATAATTGCGGGGGTGATTGACAGCAGACAGAGCAAGTAGCGTGAGTTTGTCCATGGATCTAAACCTGCCACCGGACTGGAGGCAAAGAGGATGAACGTGAGTGCGGCGCTGCCTAACAACATAAGCCGGGCGCCATAGCGAACAGTGAAATAGCGGGTTTCAGCATCAACCAGGTATTTGCGCAGGTGGTGACGTCGTTTCCAGAGGGTTCGCAAGGTCAGTATAACCGCGCTGAACCATAATAGTATGCAGCCAAGGCTCCAACTGCCCTGTAAGAGCACGCAGGAGCGATCGGCAGGATTAAAAAGGCCAAAGAAGGGCACGATTTGGGTAGAGCAGATGGGGTTAGCTCCTGTGGCATTGGGCAGACCTACCAGCAGAGCGCCCAGTAGCTTCTGGATAAAGGGAACCTGGGTAAGGGCTTGTCCTGTAGTATCTGAACGGTAGACCAGTAAGAAATAGAAGAGCGTACTTTTTTGGGGCAGGGACTGAATATTATAGACAAGTAGAGGCAGTATACCCAGGGTGAAGCTGGCGATGACGCATGAGGGTGCCAAAGAATCCAGGTCAGGCCAGCACAAAATGAGTAAGAAAGCCGCTGACATCACAACAAAGGGCATAATCAGCAGGTCTGTCCAGATGCCAACACCGACTAGATAGCCCCAGCAGCAGTAAAGGATGTAACGTAACAAACGCTTCTTAAACGGGAGATTATTTTTATATGAGAAGGCAAGCCGTGTGGCAAGCAGTAAGAGTAGCGAACTAAAGAGCAATGTTTCAGCGTATCCGCCGATAGCTCGCAATTGTACAAATAACTCGCCGATAGATCCCAGGGACAGGATAATCAGGGTAACCAGGGCCAATTTCTGGTTATACAGTAACGTTGTGAGCAGGTAGGTACTGACAAAAAAAAGAGCCAGGAGAATGATTAATCCCAGGCGTAATACGAATAAGGATGGGCCAAAAAGATGAAAGAGGAAGGCCGCCAGGTAGGCCTCCAGTGGACCCATATAGCCCTGCCCATAAAAGAAAATAGGGTATTCACCTCGGTAGGCGATGTGTAAAGCCATAAGGCCTAGAGTACCTTCATCGCTATTCGTTTCGGGCCATGGTTGACTTATAAGAATGAAACGAAGCAGCAGGGCAAAGACGATAATGCAGAAGGCACTAATTGAATAAAGACTCAGCTTAAAATGTTTGAACTGCATATAATTCCAGCATTACGTTAATTTAAGGGGTAACAGCAACCTCTAGCATTGCATAGTAGCATATTGACCAGTATATTGCAAAATTCAGCAAGGAGATACTTAGTGTAGAGAAGGACGCATTCGATCAGATCGAATGCATCCTTCTCTACTTAACAATGAAGAGCGAGGAGAAATTACCAGGGCCGAATAATCAAATGTCCCTGGGCAACGGCGTGTACGATATCGGCGCGGCTCACTATGCCAACGAGTCGTCCATCTCTCACAACCGGAACACGTTTAATCTTGCGTTCTGTCAGGAGCATCGCGATCTCACTCACTGATGTCTCTTCATCTACAACGGTAACCTCATGGCTCATAATATCAGCGACGCATAGTCCTTCCCGGTCAACTTTGCTAATGATATCGGCCTCTGTAATGATGCCAATGATTCTGCTATCCGTGTTGACAACGGGCAAGCCACTAATACGCATCTGGTCGAGTAGTTGCGCAGCTTCTTGCGCGCTTGCTTCGGGCCGGATGACGCAAACCTTGTGCGTCATAATGTCTCGTGCGATCATCAGGGCACACTCCTCTGGGTGCTGAGAATAGCGATAAAGAACAGTGCAAATTTACCACTCTATTCATAATAACACATATCCGCTTATGACATGTTACTTGCTGCGAAGCAGATGTTTGTAAAGCCTTTGCAAACGATGCGCATATTCGTTCCAGCCATGCTCGGCTTCCAGTGCTTGCAGCTCATCCTCATGCAAGGCATAAGCTTGCCCCTGTAATTTTAGCAAGGCCTGGAGCAGCGATTCACGATTCCCAGGCTCATAAAAGATACTGGCGTGGGGGGGTAACATGCCTTGAAAACGTGGTAGGTGTGGCGCTACAATGATGCAGCCGTAAGAAAGTGCAAGCAGCGCGACTTCCAGGGTACCTGCGGCCTGGTGGGCGAAATGTGGCAGCACGAGGGCATCAGCCGCTCCCAGATAGAGGGATATATCATCTTTATTGGGAGGAGGCAGGTAGAGATGTAGAGCTGAATTGAGTGCAGATAACTTAAGTATCTTCTCACTGCCTTTTTTATCGCCGGGAGTGCCCACCACTATCAGTTGAGACCCGGCCGGCTTATGAGCAATGAGGCTTCCCTGTAGATGCTCCTGTTTCCTTACTTCCGTAAATGTTTCCAGCAACTGGATCACTTCTCGTTCAGTGTGGGCATAGGCCAGGCAGAGATAGACAAAACTGGTCTTTTCGGGGAGACCAAGCTGGCTATATGCTTCCTGGCGTGTCGGTGGCTGCGCGTAGTAGCCGCGAAAACCGGGATGTGGGAGACAGCGTACATGGCGGCGCAAGCTCTTATCGAGATAGAGTTGTTCTGGTTGACGTGTGTAGGCCAGCACGACGTCGCTGGTATAGAGCAAGTTGCGTTCGAGGGTGCGTCGCGCAAGGTGACGCAGGTGGCGCGTCGTTTGCCACCAACCACCGGTATCGGTTGTAATAATGCGTATGCCCCAGCAACGAGCCAACCAGAGACGGAACCACAATGTCTGGCGTTGGCGTGGAGTCAATTGTAATGCACCTGGCCGATATAAGTGGATGATGCCTATGGAACGTCCCCAGTATGCCCGATGGCGCCAGAGCCAGGAAAGAGGAATGTCAGCAGTAACCTGGGTGCAGGCAACATCTTGCAGGCTGAGTCCTCGCGCCAATAAATCAAATGAGGGGTCGTTCGCAGTTGGCCGCACAAGCAGTACCGCGGGTGTGGTTAACTCCGCGGGAGCATGTTCAAGAAATTGGAGGCGTTGCTGGACCCGGCCCCAGCTTTTTGCCTGGGCCATCGCAGCTTCCAAACGTTCATCTGTTGGGCGGCCTGCCAGGCGTAGGAGTGGACGGTGAATAAGAGCGAGATAGAGGAGCAGGCGTATTTCTGGTAGTATCGTGCGCAGGGTGGTTGGCAGGCTCTGGTATAGAGCATAGTTTTTATTCAGGTTGCGCACATAGTCGGTGAGCATTTCTGAGCGACCCTGCCAGTAGGCGCGGCCAACAAAGTATGCTTTGCGCAGGCGCGCAGCAGGAGCGCGATGGGACACGAGCGCATCGGGTTCGTACCACAGTGTGTAGCCGGCTTTATGCAAGCGGTCGCACATATCATGTACTTCCATGCAGGCCGGTATATGCAAACGCTTGCTGAGGAAGGGCGAGAAATAGCCGATGCGGCGCAAGGCTTCAATTTTGACAGAAAAGCTGCTACTGCTAAAATATGTGCCTTCTGGCAAGGCTACGCGGGTGGGAGCAGGCGCAAAGTAGCCGAGCAGATCAAGCATAGTATCGCCCAACCAGTAGGGACGTGCAGCTTCCCAACGCAGGTCGACGCGTCCTCCAATAGCGTCTGCCCCGGTTTCTCGATAGGCCTTGAGCAGTTGCTCAAGAAAATAGGGGTCGGCCAGGGCATCATCATCCAGAAAGACAGCAATCTCGCCTGCTGCCGCCGTTAATCCTGTATGGCGCGCATAAGCCAGGCCATTTTGTGGTTCCGAGAGACACTGGACCCACCAGGTATCTTGCGGCCTGCGACCGGGCAGATTGCCTGCATTCACATAGGCTCGCACAGCTCGTAGGGTGCCATCCGTCGAACCGTTATCGATGACAAGCACCTCAAACTGATCATAGGCCAGAGTTTGCCTGCGCAGGCTTGCCAGCGCTGAAAGCACAAGGTTACAGCGGTTGTATGTGCAGAGGATCACGCTCAGGCGGGGCGAAAGCTTGCGTGTGCGCCCATCTGCGGTTTGTTCCTTATTTCTATCGGTTTGTTGCTGAATGGTCATGTGGGCTTTATCCAAACATGAGTTTTTTGCACAGTACAATTGAACCTGTAGCCGAAACAATTTGTGCTGTGGCACTGGCCAGGGCTGCTCCGGTCACACCCCAGAAAACGATTAAAGGAATGGCCAACACAATGTTCAATACGGCAGCCCCAGCGCCAAGGCATAGCTGTGCATGCCTGAACTTGCTGTTGGCGAGGTGTGTGAGGCTCACTGTCGAGACACTACCAAAGGCCGCTGAGATGAGCAGAATACGTAGTGGCGCTACTGCAGGAAGATATACTTTGCCAAAGAAGAAGGAAATAAGTGCAGGGCAGAACACGATTGCACCAAGGCAGAGGGGAACGGCTAAGCAAGCAATATACCGGGACGTTTTGACGAAGGCATCGCCGGCATTGGTATAATGCTGCCCTGGCACATAGCGCAGCAGCAACGGTATTATACATGTCGAGAGCAATGTCGGGGAGATATCGATCATGTGTGTGCTAATGGTTGCGCTTAAGGCATAAAAACCCAGCGCGGCTGTGCTATGTCCTCCTGCTAACCAGACAATCTCGCTGCGTTGCCAGACGATTACATCTAAGGTGAAGAGGAGCAAAGAGTTGTTCAAGCCCCGCGTCAGGCGACCCTGCAATAATGCGCCTGGTTGTAGGGCATGTTTTATAGGCAACAAGCGCACAATGCAGATGAGGGCCATAGTCAGGGTAAGTGTACAGGCCACGGCAGATGCCAGCAGGAATACCCCCACAGGCTGATCTTGAAACTGAGTGGCAAGCAGCATTAAAAGCAATGTTGATACCACGCCAAAGAGATGGACGCTGGCCAGTAGATCGAAGCGGCGCAGGCTACGCAGGGTAGTGCCTACCACGCTGCTTAAGAGGAGTGGCAGCGCGGAAAGCCCTGCCAGGAACAAGAGTAGTAATGGTGCGCTGGCCCCAAAGAACCAGGATATGGGCACCGCCAGGCACAGGTACATTACGCAATACACTAAAATGCTTTTGTACTGCCGCTGCCAGACAAATTGAAAAATGCCCGCCACGATACGCAGTTCTTCACTCGCCTGGATCTCTGTGATGTGGCGACTTGTTACCGTCGACATACCTACTCCAACGGCAGGTACAGCGACTGTTGCCAACCATAACACGAACATATAGATACCAAAGTCCCCCGGACCAAGCACACGTGCAATCAATATTGCCGTACAACTACTTACAATCACAGCACAGGTGGCAGTACTCAGTCGCCAAAAACCTGGGCGTATAACGCCGTACTTGCCTGAAACTGGGTATGAATGCTGTAAGAACATTTCCTTCCCCTCCACCCAACATACCTGTCAACCGGTATACCCATTTTCATTATAAAGAGGCTCACGCAATATTCGTGCCAACGCTTATGTCAGCAGCATCAACCGGGTCCTGTCCCTGCTGTTCCATGCTATACTCTTCTGGGGAGCAGAACGTGTTATCCTGACTCTGGAGTTCTAAAAGATGCGCAAAGAAGGTAGCAGTGAATGTACATAGTGAATCCGGGCCATCCTTGACAGTTGCGGTCAGAGAGAGACCTGTGGGAGCAGATAAGAAAACGCTTCTACTGGGGATCATTGGCAAATCCGGTATGAGCGCGGCACTCCAGGAAAGACTCCACAATATTTCATCCACCTCTATCCTCCACCCGCTTCGCAGTATGTTTCCCTCTGGTGTAGATGCTTGAATGGCGGGGTTTGCGAAGCACCCTTCTTGTGTCTGTATATACTGTACAGTATATATGCTGCCAGTCTCTCTTCCAGTATGCCACGCGCCGGTAGAAATACGAGTGGGAAGACGGTTGTGAGTGAGTTAAATCGGTCGGCTTTCTGTTAAGGGTTGAAGATGAAGAATATATGCACATTCTTTACCGGGTTATGCTACGCCTTAACCTGATTGTAACCGCAATCGCTTGCCAAATCATCACTATTATGCTTTAGCATGAGAGGGTAAAGCATAATAGTGTCGAACTGTCACTATGACGAAACTATGATAGGTGGTCAGGGTAGGGAAGGAATGGATGTATGACACGGGTGGTGGTAATTGGTATTGATGGGTTAGATTCTGATTTATTGCGCGTATACGGGCCCTCCCTCCCACATTTGCGGCGTCTTATGCTGGAGTCGCCTTTCCTCGAACTGGCATCAAGCTTTCCACCAGAAACAATGTCAACCTGGGCTAGTATCTACACTGGCTTGAATCCGGGTAATCATGGTGTGTTGGATACGGGTAGTTATAGTCAGCAAACACAGCAGGAGACTTCACCAAAGCTCAAAATTCCTCCCGGAGAAACATTTTGGGATATAGCGGGGTATGCGGGCAAACGGGTATGTGTGGTGAATCCGCTACTCGCGTATCCTGCCTGGCAGGTCAATGGAGTGATGGTGTCGTTGCCTCCGGTAGGTATCAAAGGCTGCGGTCCGAGCTTCATGCCTGAAGATGAGGTGCCTGGAGAACCCTTCCCCAGCCTATTGAACTCCACGCAGATTCCTACGTACAGGCAACTTAAAGCATATAGCAGTTCGCTGTATGCGCTTACTTTGCAGCAGGCAGAACGTGCCAAGGAACTATTCAAGCGCGAGCCCTGGGATATCTTTTTTATCCAACTAGACGCGCTTGACTATATCCAACATGTTTTCTGGCGCTATAGCGATCCAGGAGATCCAGCGTATCCTGGTCGTAATAAACATGCTGAGCGTATTCTAGATTTCTATCGTCTCTTTGATGCAATTGTCGGACAATTTCGAGCATTTCTGGAGCAGGATTGCGTGTTACTTGTTGTAAGTGGACATGGACATGGCCGCAGCTGTACGCAGTGTTTTAACCTGAATGAATGGCTGCGCGAGCAAAAACTGTTAACGGCTCACTTGAGATCGATGCGCCTGCTTAATCGCAGGTATATACTTGAACGAGCCAGGCATCGCTCATTTGAGTTATTGACACAATTGCATCTACAGGATGTGATGCCGCATATGTCGCAATATTTTTCCAGCCGCCAAATTGAGAGTTATACTTCTTGTTTAATTGATCAACAAGCAACGTTGGCCCAGGCGGTCGAACTGGTTGGCAGCAGTCCTTTTGGTGGAATTATACTGAATCGAACGCGTATAGAACAGTGTGGAGAAACATACGAGCATATACGCGCCACACTTATGCATAAATTGGCCCAACTGCGCTTGAAGGGAAGACCTGTTATTCATTGGGCAAAAGAGCGAGAAAGCATTTATCAGGGCAAGTATAGCCAGTTTTATCCAGATATCCTCTTTGAGCTACGCCATGACCTGGGGGTAGACAGCAGTATCTATGTACCACTTACCACTGAGAATCTCGTCCATCCGCTGATATCAGGCAACCACCGGATGCATGGTATTTTGCTGCTGGGCAACTTGCCGGTGGGGAGGCAGGTCCTGGATAATGTGAAAGAACCGGACGTGATGGATGTAGCGCCAACGATCCTGAGCATTATCGATGCCGCAGGGCCCGAACGTGATGGGAAGCCATTAATCCTCCCATCCACGACCAGGCTAATGACGTAGCGAGGATGGGCGTTTCTCTTTGTGAAGAATGTAACGTGTATGTATCATCCATTTCATTTGGCTCTTCTGACACACACGCCCAGACGAGTACACCAGCCTAACTCTTCTGCTGACCGGTCTGGGAGAGCTCCAGGAGATGACCATCGGGATCGCGGAAGAAGGCTCGGACCTCATAGCCCCAGTCCACCGGCTCAGTGAGGAACTCGCCTTCACCATTGATGAGGCGG
>Ga0209647_1002778_pt1 | contig 13993 bp, 14 predicted proteins | sample GraSoi_2013_60cm_FD_185827 | JGI IMG/M metagenome (GOLD analysis project Ga0209647, IMG submission 185827) | Grasslands soil microbial communities from the Angelo Coastal Reserve, California, USA - Sample 9_17_2013_60cm (SPAdes) (version 2) | ecosystem: Environmental > Terrestrial > Soil >... | reverse complement strand
CCGCTTTGTCCGAAGACGCCCGCTTCTACCATCCCACGTTCCGGCTCAATCGCCGGGGGGAATGGCTCCCGACTATTTGTCGCTTTGGCGATCGATTGGTTCAAATGCGATCGGTAGGATCGGGAAGGACGCAGATTAACCAAATGGTCATGGTCGGCAGCGATAGAGGGGGCAGGCCATTAGTCTTTGCAACTCTGATTGATGAGAGACCACATAAAAATGGGGCACGCGAGTCTGTTGGGCGGGTCGGGCGCCGGAGCGCCCTGCTGTACGGCACCGGCGAGTTGTTCGCGTGCCGGCACTGCTATGGCCTGACCTATGCAAGTCAGCGCGAACCCTTGTACCCTCGCGGCCTTGGGAAGGCACAGCGTTCTATTCAGAATAGTTGTGTCCGTCTGGAATCCCGTGATCGAACAGGCCGACGTATTGCTTGAGCGTCAGACGGAAGGGCCATCCGCCTTCCGGCTTTGAGTTGAGTAGTACGGACCTGAGGCCCTCCGCCAGATCGCTGAGTTCGTTAGGTGTGAATACCCAGCGCCCTTCTTCCGGCTGAATGACTATCTCGGCACGCACCTGTAGGTCCTCTCGGACTTGAACGCCAAAGCTCCGGGAGAGCTGATCCTTGAGATCGTCCAGATTGTGATCGTCATCAGTCATATTGCGACTCGCGGGTGCGCTTCGCTACATCAACTCTACGCGCCCTGCGCTTGGAGCGCAGAGCGATGAAACGGCTGGGATCGACGGACAGCGCACGGAAACGGCACGGCCTTTTCCGCTGTGGCGCCTTCCAAGCGGCCCGTATTCGCCGCCCATCGATCCAATATTCGAGAGTGGTATTGCCCCCAGGCCCGAATAGCTGGCCACTTAACATTCCAGCCGCTTATTCGGTTCCAGCCCGCACCGCGGCTTTCTCTTATCTTGCCCAACAGTGTGGCCCGTTTGCTACATACCGCCGACTAACTCCCTCGCCTGCATCTATGATTTGCAGATGCATAACAGCGATAATTTCAGACGGTACTCGGGCGCAATCTAGTAGAGTCACATTGCGGGGCGGATTTCATGGTCCGCTGCCACTGTTCTGGCGATTCGGGTCATTCATCATCATCGCGAAGTCGACTTGAGGGTCTGATGCGCTTGCGGAGGTGGCCAGGGCCAAAGGTGAGCAAAAGCGGACGCAAGCTGCCTTGCCCGCTTCTCTCACCCGCTTGGCCATTTTTCGGCACTCTTCAGCATGTTGCAGATAGTCCATCCCTTTGCGCATTGTTACCTCTCGTGCCATCGCACGACGCCACCGGGTGCAGCCGCTATAAAGGGCGCAAACATGCCAAACGACGTTTACGAAACGGCGTCTGCCATAGCCGCTTTTGACGCTACCAAAGTTGCTTTCGTCGCCCTCGTGAAGAAGGGAATTTTGTCAAAGACCGAGGCTGAAGCCATACTCAGGAAGGCAATCGAGGCTGTCAAAACTGAGGGCGCTGGGGAGCAAGCCGCCGAATTGCTAGCCGGCATTTTGGAAAGACTTTCCAACTTTCAGCCAGCACCTCGGAAATAGGGGTCCCGCCGAGCAGCGTGATGAACTGGCGTCGCTTCATTCGATCATCTCGTCGGCGCGGGCGAGCAACATCGGTGGTACTTCGAGCCCCAGCGCCTTGTCCGTTTTGAGGTTGAGAATGAACTGATATTTCGTGCATCCGCGCGATCGTCGGTGCAACCCGCATGGGAGATGCCGTCATCGCCCGCAACTGAATCGGCTTTCGCGATTTGTCATGGTCCCCAAGGGAGGCACGCGTCATGGCAGAAGACGAGTTGCTTGCGGGCCGCGTGGCCATCGTGACCGGAGCCGCAAGCGGCATGGGGCGCGTGATGGCGCGCGCGCTCGCCGGTGCTGGCGCCAAGATTGCGGCCGTCGACGTCGATGCGGTCGGTCTCGGTCGCCTCGCTGCCGAACGGGTCTTGGCCGGAAAGTTTTTGCGCACCGTCACCGATGTCTCCAAGACCGCGGAGTGCCGGCGAGCCGTCCTGCAGGTGATGGAGACCTTCGGCGCGCTCGACATCCTGATCAATTGCGCCGGCGTCAGCATGTCCACCGCAGCCCGGCACAGGGACGAGGCTCGGATCAAATTCTTCGAAGCCGATCCGGACGGCTGGCAGCGCATTCTCGCGATCAACACGATCGGCGCTTTCCTCATGGCGCGGTTCGCGGCGGAACCCATGATCAAACGGGGATGGGGACGCATCATCCACGTGACGACGAGCTTCGATACCATGCTGGCGGCCGGATTATCCGCTTACGGCGCTTCCAAAGCTGCGCTGGAGGCAAGTTGCGTGAGCTTCGCCAAGGATCTCGAAGGCACGGGGGTGACCGTGAACATCCTGGTCCCGGGCGGACCGACCGACACGCCCGGTTTCTTCCCGCCGGGCAAACCGCGACCTCCCATCCTGCTTGACCCCGAGATCATGGCGATGCCGGTGGCATGGCTCGCTTCGTCCCAATCCGACGGGATCAGCGCCTGCCGCTTCATCGCACGCGACTGGGATCGGAGCCTGCCGACGGCCGAGGCCGCAGCACGGGCGCGCGCGCCGGCAGCATGGCCTGCACTCGCGCAGGCTGCGAGTGCGGCCCGCGGGCATCCGATGTAGTCGCCGATGGCCCTGTCGGGTTGAGCGCCCGCGAAACCCATCATCTCCGACCAAACGAGGGCCGCAATGGATTTTACTTCACCTTGCCGCACTAGGCCCTTGGTCGCGCCTACGCATATTGTGCCAAGCCATCAGTCAGGGGATTCGTGGCGTCGCCTAAGGCCGTCAATGATTGATTGTTGAGCTGTCCCATGACGAAACAGCGGCAGCGGTACATCCCGCACCGCTTTTTGGCAGGCCTGCCGTCAGGCGCCGAACACGAGCTTGGTGCCGGTGTATGACCGGATCACCTTCTTTGGCAATTCTGCCTTCAGGATCTCTCGTAGAATGGTTCGCCCGTGCAATGCATCGGGACGATATAGTCGATCAACCAGTCCCTTGATGGTCTGGCGAACATACTGGACGCACGCTTTTTCTTCCTCAGCCGGGTTGTGCAGCCTTCGACACAGATCGCGATGGTAAGCGAGCTTTCAATATTCGCGCCGCTTCGCCAAGCTTTACTCTGTTGTTTCCAATTCTACCGATAAGCCGCCTCGCCTGATCGCGTGTGATCCCATAGGCACGTACTAAGTAAGATATCTCAACTTGAGGAGCTAAGTTGCTTGGCTTCGATTCGCGCTCGTTGGGCATCTTTTTTCCTTTGTGGATAAAACAAATCGAGTTTCTGAACGCATTAGTGCAACGAGCGCCCTGAGATGTTGATCTGCGTCAAAGAGTTCAAAAAGGCATGACAGTGATGGTGGCCTTGGACAAGAAGCTGGACGCGCGAGTTCGAATATCACGTCAAAAGTGTAAACGAAGCGCAGCGTATTGCGCGGGAAAGCGAATTGAGTCGCGCCCAATGTACCCAGGGCCAGAAAGCCCGAGGGCCGCCCAGTTGCCCGAGCGACCCTCTAGCCTGCAGCAGTTCCACATTAAAGGGGCGATTTGCGAACCTCTGCACCGGGGGCCTATCTCCCGGCCGTATCCGCATCGGGAACCTGTGCTTATCGGCGTGCCGCTCGAGCTGCTCGCCGAACCCGACCTGATGGACAAGCCATCGCTGCAGACACTCCAAGCCTTAGGCTGGCGCGCGACGCACTGCAACGTCTTCGGCCCTCCTATGCCCGCTGTTCGAGTTTTCCAGCCCGAACCAGATGTCAGTTCAGGACGGAAGCTTTGGCCGGATCATCCTAGTTCTTGAGGCGTGCGGCGCGCGCGTCGCGGGGCCGGCCACGCGGCCGTGCCGCCGAGCAGCGCGATGAATTCGCGGCGCCTCATGTCGTTCCTCCCGTCCAGGATGACCACCAGCAACCAACGGGCCCGCGCGCTCAGCGCTCTGCGCTCACGAGCTGATAGGCGCCCCGCTCGAATGCATCGTAGACAGCCAACGCCTTGGGGTCGGCGAACGGCAGGTACTGCATTAAGATCACGCTCGCAACGCCGCGGCTCGGATCGATCCAGAAATAGGTGTTACTGATGCCGCCCCAGCTCAGGCTGCCGGGGGAGCGCTTGCCGGATACCTGATCCGTCGTGATCAGGAAGCCGAGACCCCATTTGTCGCGACCGTCCGCGATAAAGCTGAAGTCGGCGCTGCGCGGCAGCGCGGTCTTGAGCGCCGGCACCGACACGGCGCCGATATGGTTCTGCCCCATCAGCGTCACCGTTTCGGCTTTGAGCACGCGCGCCCCGTCCAGCTCGCCGCCATTGAGCAGCACGCGCACGAAACGACCATAGTCGTTCGCGGTCGAGGCTAGACCGCCACCGCCGATTGGCTCTGGTATGGTGAGTCCGGGCTGCGGCGTCTGCAATACGATGGTGCCGTCCATGCGCTCGCCGGCGCGCTGTTGCGCGGCGACGAGGCGCGACGCCTTCTCCTGCGGCACGTTGTAGGACGTGTCCGACATCTGGAGTGGGGCGAAGATGTGCTGGCGGAAATAGTCCTCGAGTTTCTGGCCTGACACTTTCTCGACCAGCTTGCCGACAACATCGGTGCTCGTGCCGTAATGCCAGCGCTCGCCCGGGTCGAACAGCAAGGGGCCACCGAACGGATAGGTTTCACCGGGCTGCGGCTTGAAATCGCGCAGGATTGCGCTCGTGAACGGATAGCCGAGCCCGGACGTGTGGGTGAGGATGTGCCGAACGGTCGGCGGCGTGGATGCCGGGCGGAGCCGATAGGCGCCGGTCGCCGCATCGAACGATTCAAATACCTTCAGGTTTGCAAACTCCGGCAGATACTTTTCGACCGGATCGTCGAGACCGAACCGGCCCTGCTCGATGAGCTGCATGGCCGCCGCCGACGTGATCGGCTTGGTCATCGAGGCGATGCGGAACACCGCGTCGGCCGTAAGCGCGCGCCCCGTCGATACGTCTGCCACACCGAAGGCGCCCTGATAGAGCACGCGCCGGCGATCGGTGACCAGCGCGACCACGCCCGGCACGTCCTTGCGCTCAACCGCATCGCGCAGCGCCGCGTCGATGCCCGTGCCCTGCGGAGAATTTTGCGCACGCGCCGCGCCGGCGGATGCAGCAAGCACGATGCCCATGCTGACGACAATTCCAACGATCTTCCGATTCATGAAAGCCTCCCTATTGACGCATCGCCAGCCGCCGCAATGCTTCCTGCCGCTGATGCGGCGTCATCTTGCGCGGCCGTGCGAACCGAACACCCCGCTCCTAGCCATGTCCCTCGGCCTGGCCACATGTGAATGGTTTCAATTCTGCTTCGCCCGTCGCCGCCGCCATTGATCCGACCGTCAAACTCAGCCGTGCAGTCTAGAAACGACCTCCTCCACTGCGAGACCAATCTCCAGGATCTTGCGGTCCGTGTTTTGCGTGCCAGCGATCATCATGCCGACCGGTGCGGCGCCGGGTTCATGGCAGGGAACCGACAGGGCGCAGCCGTCGAACAGGTTGACGATTGCCGGATTGCGCAGCATGCGCAGGTTGAGGCGAGCATACGTTTCGTCGTCTTTGCTGGCTTCGGCGATCGTTGGCGCGGTGTCTGGGGTGGTCGGCATCAGCATCGCATCGTAGCCGCTGGCGCCGGCGTTGATGGTGCGGATGAACTGCTCGCGCAGTTTCATCAGTTCGATGTAGTTTGCAGCCGTCATCGTTTCGCCAGGACGGATACGGACGATGACGCGCGGGTCGTATTTGTCGGCCCCGTCCCTCATCCACTGTTTGTGCCACGAATAGGCTTCGGCGCTGGTCAATGCACCGCGGGGGTTGACGGCGGCGGCCTGGGCGAATTCCGCCATGGGAAGCTCGACGACGGTCGCGCCAGCGGCCGACAAGCGGGCGAGAGCCGCCTTGAAGGTGTCGGCGACCGCTGGCGACAGATCGTTCTGGAATACCGTGACGGGCACCGCGAGACGCAGGCCGCGCAGATGGGCAGGCGCCGGAACGTCCTCGGCTTCAGCGGCCAAGACCTGATCGAGCAATGCGCAGTCGGCGACGGTTTTCGCGATCGGCCCCGCCGAATCGAGCGTGAACGACAGCGGCAGCACACCGTCGAGCGGCACACGCCTAGCGGTGGGCTTGAAACCGACCAGACCGTTCAGTGCGGCGGGAATGCGGATCGATCCGCCGGTATCGGTGCCGATCGCGCCGGCCGCCATGCCGTCGGTAACCGAGACCGCTGCACCTGACGACGAGCCACCGGGGATGCGCCCTGTGGCGCGATCAAAGGCGTTTTTCGGTGTGCCGTAGTGCGGGTTGATGCCGAGGCCCGAGTACGCGAACTCGACCAAGTTGGTGCGGCCGATGATCACCGCGCCGGTCTTTTTCAATCGTTCGACGACGCTTGAGTCGCGTGTCGCGGCCGGCGTGCCGACCAGCACTTTCGACCCGCCAAGCGTTGTGACGCCGGCTTCGTCGAACAAATCCTTTATCGAAATCGGGATGCCGGCGAGTGCGGGCAGCTTCGCGCCACTGCGCCGTTGCACGTCCACCTCGTCGGCGGCGGCGAGCGCTTCGCTCTCATGTACGCTGAGGAAGGTGCGCGAACCTTCTCCTTGAGGGTCTTTGATTGCCGCGAGCGCCTGTTCGACGAGCTGACGGCTGGTGATTTTCCCGCTGGCAAGAAGTTGCGAAAGCTCGACGATGGTCATCGTGGCGAGTTCATGTCCTGGCCCGCTTTGCGCGAGAACAGGCTCGATGCGCCAAAGCGCTGCGCCGGCAAGAGCAAAACCGCCTAGACGGGCGGAGCCCTGCAAAAAGTTTCGACGCTCTTGATCCATTCTTGTTCCTCCTCGTTGTCAAGGAGCCAGACTAGCACCCTTCAGCCTTTGAGTTCGAGGCGACAAAGATGCCCTGCAACGTTGGCGCGATGGGCAAAGACAGTCCCGGATTGAACTCGGTCACAAGGCCGCTCAGGCCAGCGTGAGACGCCGGCTACAAGCCCTTGGAGAGTACAATGTCAAAAGTGGCGTGCAGGAAATCACCATTTTGTTTACTGATAGCCGACTACGCTCGGACGTGCGATAGAGGCGGCACCGCTCGACGTTGGTCGCGGGAGTTTGATCGAGGATATCACTCAAGGAGGCCACGAAAGCGTAATTGCGACTCGATGATGTGTACTTCGAGCTGTGCCCGCTTCAACCCCGCGCGTCTCCTGTCGGGATTGCTCGTGTGCTCGTTGTCAATTCGGCGCTCCGCCGCCTCAACCCGGTCTCGTGCGCGCTCCAAGTCGGCAACGGTGTACTGCCGTGGCCCCGGCCGCGTGCGTTTCCCGCGCCGTCCCTTCGACGCCCTCCTCGTGAGGATGGCTGCCTTGAGCTGCTTTGCGACCGCCATTTGGCCACTTCGATTTTCCAGCTGGACGGCGTCAATCAAAACATATTAAGCGCGGCTTCGCGAGCCGAGTCGCGGTAATCTTGGGGTGCATGGAGTTTAGCCGACCACCTCTCGTCGTCGCATTCGAACTGAGCGAGAAGCGTAAGGCGATCGTTGCCGACACCCTCGCTGGCGTAAGCGCTGTCGTATATCTCACGGAGCTCGATGAGGCGGCCCGCGCCGAAGCGCTACGCAACACCGGCGCGCTCTTGACATTCAATACCTCCAAAGAGCTGCGGTCCGGCGAGGCAGAGCTGTTGGACGGCGCGCGGCTGATCCAGTTCGTGATCGGTGGCGTGGACTTCATTCCGCTGGGCGAGCTCCCGAAGGAGGTACCAGTGGCAACCAACGGCGGCGGCTACGCCGAGTCGATGGCTGAGCATGCGCTGGCGATGGCACTTGCCGCCGCCAAGCGCCTGATCTTGGAGCACGAAAACCTCAAACTTGGCCAGTTTAATCAGTTCACGCAGAACCGCATGCTCGCGGGCGGGGTCTGCGGAATCTTCGGCTTTGGCGGCATCGGAGCCGCGACCGGGCGGCTGATGCACGGCATCGGCATGCGGGTGCACGCCATCAACCGGCATGGCCGGACAAATGAGCGGGTGGACTGGATCGGAACACCGGAGCGGCTCAATGAGCTCCTGGAGGCGGCCGACGTGCTTTTGATCAGTGCGCCCCTCACCCGTGCCACTCGCGGCCTGATCGGCGCCGCCGAGCTTCACCGCATGAAAGGTGATGCCATTCTCGTCAACCTGGCTCGTGGGGAGATCGTGCAGGAAAGGCCCTTGTATGACCACTTAGTCAAGAACCTGCGCTTTACCGCCTGCATCGATGCCTGGTGGGTTGAGCCGGTACGCCACGGGGAGTTCCGCGTCGATCAACCGTTTCTCGGCCTGCCGAACGTCATCGCCTCGCCGCACAACTCGGCGCAGGGTACTGGCGCGCACGACATCAGCTTGCGCCGCGCGGTTGAGAACTGCCGTCGCGCGTTGACAGGCCAAACGCCGCTTCACGTCATCGGGCTGGACGAACGGCTGATGTAGAACCGTGGTGGCATGTCCTTTCGGGGACAAGGGTGACTTGATCACTCGCAATCGGAGCAGGTCAGTGGTCGTCTGTGAAGAATTCGGAAGCGATTTGCATTCGATCCCCGCCAGGCAGGGCCAGATTGTATCGAATTGGCAAGGATCAGTTAGGAGGTAACGGAACGATTAGAAAGAAAAACGAATCAGGATCGTATTGTCAGAGCGGAAAAATTAATGAGTTCTGACCCTAGTTTAGCTATATGGGACCGGGGAATTCGCTGTAGCGGCGTTGGCGTCCGAACAGGATTAGTAGCCGCGGCGGTGAGCGCGTCGCTCTTGTCGGTACTCGCGTCTTCCCACCCGGCGCGCCGTCACACGGGCACGCCGATACGTGACAGCTTGCGCTTGATCGACGCTCAGCTCTACACCGCGTGGCGTCACCTGCGGTGAAATCGGTACCATCGCAAAGATCGTTGCAGCGCACAGCAGACCGACGACTGACCATGTCTTCATAGTTTTTCTCCTTGTGTTTAACGCCATCAAGGAGGACTACTGACCAATTAAGAACAGCAATCCCCGACCGGCACAAGCATACATCAGGACGGAACTAAATCCACTCCCACATGGCGCTTATGAGACCCATGGACCGGAAAACATATCTTTGGGTGGCTGGGCTAATCTTCACTTGTGCAGAGGGGGCCTGCGACAACCTCCTTGGGGCATGGGCCTAAGCCAATCTGCGAGTAGCGTCGATGGGTAACCTTCTCTTCTGGTTAGGCATCGGAGCAGCGCAGAAGGGCGCTCGATCGAAGCCTACGGACAGTCGGCATTGGATTGGTTCGTTCATCGTTGGTATTCTGTTTCCTTTGTTGATAGCTGCGGGATTGTTTGTCCTGTTGGTCAGCCAACGATGAGGCTCATGGCCAGCAACAAGACGCTGCCCGTGGCGCCAGCGGCGACAAGAATGAGCCAATCAGAACCAGCGTGAGCCATTTTAGTTGCTCCACCATCTCTCCCCTAGTGGAGCATACCCGTAGCTGTGCAACGGCAAGTGTGAACCAGTTCACACAACCATCGCACAACTACCTGTACTTTTACAGGCTGATGCTCGGAAATGAGCTAAAAGAGCACTGGGGGTCAGAAATGAAAGCGTTGGTGGCAGCGATTGGCCTACTTTGCCTTTCGACTAGCGTCCTAGCTCACGACATATACAGCAATCTCCGTGATCGGGATGGACGTTTTTGTTGTAATGGACAGGACTGTAGGCCCGTGCAGGTTACAGTGCTGCCGAATGGCAGTTACTATCTGCCGACGACTAACGAAATTATCCCCGCCGACATGGCATCACCATCACCTGATGATCGCTTCCACCATTGTACCTATTATCTAATGGTAAAAGATCCCAACGGTGGCCCTGAACCAGTATGGGAAAGCGAGCCTAAGACTAGATGCTTCTTTGCTCCGATGCACTCTTCGTAGCCTTGGCGTCGATCTTCACTTTGCTGCCCGCCAAAGCAGCGGTTCTAACGCTGTCGTGCAACGGGACAATGAAAGCTGAAGAGGAGCAGGCGAAGCCACACGCCATCACCAAGATGGGATTGATCGTCAATTTTGATGCTGGCGTTGTGACTGGTTTCACAGGAATTACTGCACACATTGACGAGGTCAACGCCAATTCGGTGTTGTTCAGGGGCACCACTATCCATCCTTCGGGGACGGAATGGTCAGTTCATGGCAACATAGACCGGATCACAGGTTCGCTTGGTGCGACTGTGACGTGGTTCAATCCCAAAACCAACAACCTCCTGATGAAGATGAACTACGAACTGATTTGTAAGCCTACAAACTGAGGAAGCTGAAAATGAGAGCGGCTATCAGCATTGCGATTGCCGGACTTCTCTGCTCCAGCACTTACGTTTCCGCTCAGCCGAATAAGGAATTGTATGAACTGCAAGAACGATGTGGCAAGCGTGCAGCGGAATTCTTTCGTCGAGAACACAGCCCTCCGGTAGCCAAAATCGAACACGGACAGATGAGGTTCAATTATGAAAATCACTACAGCACTCGATTAAACAAGTGCTTCTTTCTAGAAGTCGCCAACACATACGAACGTAGAGAGGGAAAACCCATCGCTTCCAAAATTATGCGATTGGTCGATCTCAATGATAACAAGGAGTACGGGACTTTTGTGGGCGGCATTTGTGATGAATGCGGCCCAATGACGTGTTTGGTACAAGACCAAGTGTGTCAGTCCGAGAGTGAATGGCGGCAACTTCTGAACCCATTCATGGAGGACTAAGGCATGTACTCAAGCGCGAAAATCAACGGGACGGTAGAGTCGAGGATGGGCGCGGTCGCTTGGGCCATGTGGCAACGCGCCGTTTCCCATCCCCGCTCATCGAACCGGACGTGCCGATCTCCGGCATCCGGCTCTCCGACTGGTTTCATCGCGAGGCGCACGGAGAAGAAACCCTGGCCGCAAGCGTCTTGTGTGCAGCAGCTTCCTCTCCTTCGCCTTACGATACAGCTTTCTCTGAAAGGTCCGGATCACAGTCGGTGTTTACAGGCTCATCGCCAATCACCTTCACCTCGCCATCTTCGAAAGCACACCAGAAGTCAGGGTCCTTCCCTCCGCCGGCGTTACCCAGCTTCAACGGTCGTATGACCCTGTCCGACTCCCGCCAATGCCGCCGCCTTGAAGCGTCGTTGAAGGCCGCTACCCTCGCACCGAACGGGTCTCCCCCGATTACTCGGATCACCCTTCCGACGTGCCGTGCCCACTACCCCGGCGGATCGAGCGGGTGCTCATGTCGATTACTTCCCCGCTCACGCGGCCTTCCCCAAATGGCAGGAGGGTCGGCATCCGCATTGTCACTTTCGAGATGCTATGGGGCGGACGATGGCGAGATGTCACCATCGTCGCTTAAAGCCACTCGCCGATGGAGCATCCCATGTCACAACTCAACGACTTGAGCAGGTCCCTCACTTCCCTGGAGCAAGACAGCACGATCATTGCAGTCATCGAGATGAGTCAATCGAGCTGGCTCGTCGCCGGCATTGTTCCAGGCATCGAACGCCATCCACTGAAGAAGCTTGAACCGAGCGAGGAGGATCTAATCCGTTTACTGATGCGCTGGCGTGCGGAAGCAACCGAGCATGGCCGCACGATCACGCGCATCGCCGTCGCGTTCGAGGCTGGCCGCGACGGTTTCTGGTTGGCGCGCTGGCTACGGGCCCGCGACATCGAAACCTACGTCATCCACCCGACGAGCGTGGCTGTATCGCGCGAGCATCGCCGGGCGAAAACTGATCGACTCGACACTGGATTGCTCAAACGCGTGTTCATCGGCTGGTTGCGGGGTGAACCAGATCACTGCCACATGGCAGCGATTCCGACGCTGGCGGAGGAGGATGCCAAGCGCCCGAACCGTGAGCGCGAGAGGCTCGTCCGTGAACGCACGCGCATTGTCAACCGGATGAAGAGCTGTCTGGTACGCTTCGGTGTTCGGAACTTCAAGCCGACGTTGCGCAAAGCACCGGAGCGGCTCGAAACGCTGCAGACGACGGAGGGGGTACCGCTCCCGCCAAACACCCTTCTTGAGCTTCGTCGAGATATGGCGCGACTGCGCTTTGTCATAGACCAGATCAAGCAGGTTGAGGAGGCGCGTGCGCAACGGTTGGAGCAGGCTCCTCAGGAAAAATCGCATGCGATGGTTCGGCTGCTGGCCCGCGTGATTGGCGTTGGTATCGAAACGGCGGACATGTTGGTGCATGAGGTTCTTGCACGGAACCTACGCGATCGAAGAGCCGTGGCGCGCTATGCTGGTCTCACCGGCGCGCCGGACGAGAGCGGCAGCAAGCGGCGAGAGAAAGGACTCGCCAAGGCGGGCAATGCACGAGTACGCCGCGGGATGATCCAGTTGGCTTGGCGCTTTTTGATCTTCCAGAAAGACAGTGCATTAGCCCAGTGGTATCGGACACGAACTGAGAGCGCTGGCAAAAAACGCAAAACAATGATCGTGGCCCTGGCGCGCAAGTTACTAATTGCCTTGTGGCGCCTGGTGACCACTGGCGAGGTTCCGGCTGGCGTCATATTGCGAGCAGCGTGAGGGAAGAAATCGGACAAGATAAGCTCTCGGAGCCTGACGAACAGAACATCGTCGGTTTCGATCACGATCCAAGGTGGCGGTCACCCGAAGCAGGCCATGGTGTTGATACCGGTTTCGAGAATGGGCCCGCCGCCCCGGAGCTTCGCCGCCGATGCGCATGACTGCATCATGGTCAGGTCCCTATGGACCTACCGAATACAAGGTTGTGGCGCGATGATCCGCGCCCGATGGCAAGCTCCCCTCGGACCGTTTCGTTGTCCCGCTTCCGCTCGCTTGCAAGCCGTCGCCGCCGTTCGGCGCCGGCTTTCGGACGAGCCCCAATCACAGGAGCACAGAATCGAAAATCAGCGTTGACAGAAAACGCCCCATACAAGGCCTGCCCAGACTTCACTCACGTTACGGCCCGCCGGATCGCTCAGCTGCCCAAGGCAACCTTTGTCACGAGGCTCCAACCCGTGCAGTTGCCCGCACAAGCCGCTCGTCAGCTACCGGATCAATCGACAACTCTCCGGGTGGAATCTTACTCCACTAGTGATGCGCGCCTTCGGGGCGCTCTGCCAATAGCTGACTCATGCACCGCAACAAACGCCCTGCATTGATTCACTCGATCACCTCGTCGGCGCCAGCACTTTGATCCGGCACGTCGAGGCCGAGCGCCTTGCGTAACCCTCAAAGCAACACTTCAGCGAACCCGCATTCCGGCTGCTTTGTCGTAGTGCAACGGCTTGTCCGATTTTGGCAGCGGCGCGTCCAATGGGCCGATCGTCACTCCATAGGACCAGTCGGGCGGACAGACTGCAATGTAGCGGGCATAGCCACCAAGACCACCTCCGAGCTTCGGATAGCCGATAATAACGAGGGCACCGGTTTCTGGGGCCTTATCAAGATTCGCGACGCCCTCTGCCTGCGCGTAGCCGTTATGCATCAGCCAGTGCTCGCTCTCAAGGTTGGGTGTTGAATCCGTGTCCAACGGCTCATGGCCGTGGAACAGGATTTTGCGGTCATTGTGCAGAAACTTGAGCGCCTGGAGTCCGACGCCAGGGAATTCCTTCAGGGTAGCGAGTTTCGGATCAGGCCAAGCCTTTGACCAGTCGGAGCGTACAAAGACGACGGAACCTTCCGGGATGCGGCCGTGCTTCTTCTCCCAGGCCTCGATGTCGACCACTTGCAGAGCGTAGTTCGGGTTGGTCTTCAGTTGCTCGACGATCGAGATTACGACCAGGGGCCGGATCGCGTAGGTCGGGGGTAGTTCGTCGATGGCCGGATATTCCGGTGCCCAATGGGCCGGCGGATCAAGCTGCGTACCGAGTTGATCTGTTCTAAATGTATATTCCGTCGCTTCGAAGCCGTGCTTTTTGTACGTGTATGTCTCACCCTTCTTGACAAATCCATTGATGTTCGAAC
>Ga0209647_1002777_pt1 | contig 13995 bp, 12 predicted proteins | sample GraSoi_2013_60cm_FD_185827 | JGI IMG/M metagenome (GOLD analysis project Ga0209647, IMG submission 185827) | Grasslands soil microbial communities from the Angelo Coastal Reserve, California, USA - Sample 9_17_2013_60cm (SPAdes) (version 2) | ecosystem: Environmental > Terrestrial > Soil >... | reverse complement strand
TGGTCACCCTGCGTCTCAAACGAGTGCTTCCTCATTCGCCTCCCTTTAAAAGGTGATTCAAGATGGAGAAGGAGTTGAAGATATTGATGCTGGAGGATCTGGAAGACGACGCGCAGTTGATCGAGCGGGCATTGCGAAAAGAAAAATTTGCATTCACCAGAGTCAGGGTCGAAACGCGGGATGAATTTACGCAAGCCCTTGAAAAATTCAAGCCCGATGTAATTTTGTCGGACCACTCGTTACCTCAATTTAATTCTATTGCCGCCCTTACCATTTGCCAGGAGAAAAAGTTAAATCTCCCTTTTCTGCTCGTGACGGGTTCTGTCTCCGAAGAATTTGCAGTCAACAGTCTGAAAAAAGGAGCGGACGATTATGTATTGAAATCCAACCTTGCGCGCTTGCCCATGGCGATTCGCTATGCGCTCCGGCACCGCAAACACGAAAGAATCCGAAAGGAGCAGGATGAAACGTTGCGCAACCAAAATGAAGAGTTGGTCAAAATAAACAAGGAATTGGACTCTTTTGTTTACAGCGTGTCGCATAATTTACGATCGCCGTTGGCTTCCGTGTTGGGACTGGTAAACGTGGCCATGCTGGATGGGCTCAAAGACAGAGATATGGTTGAAGGTTACTTCCAAATGATCAAAAAGAGCATTTCCAAGCTGGACGGAACCCTAAAGGAAATTTTGAATTATTCGCGAAATGCCAGGAGCGATGTGGTTATTTCAGAGATCAACCTGGACCAACTCGTTCGGCAAAGTTTTGCTGAAATGAAGTATTTACAAGGTCACCATGATATCAGCAAGAAAATTGATATCGGGAATACAGTTCCCTTTTACTCCGACGGGTATCGCTTGTCTATCATCCTTGCGAATCTGATTTCCAACGCGATCAAATATTGCGATGAAGGGAAAGACAATAGTTTTATTCAGGTTTCCGCCACGATTACACCGGCCCATGCCATCGTCCATATTCTCGACAACGGGATGGGGATTCAGCGGGATCATTTGCCGGAGATCTTCACCATGTTTTATCGTGCCACGGAAAAGAGTGAGGGTGCAGGATTAGGACTCTACATTGTCAAGGAGACTCTGGAAAGACTGCATGGCAGGATAGCGGTCACCTCGCGATTAGGCGAAGGAACAGACATTACCCTAACGCTACCGAATGCCTTATTAAAAGAAAACGGCAAATTCTCATTTCTGCCGCAGGGTATAATAGAAGAAGTGCCCACCTCCCTTTCCCGGTTTGAAATTGATGAAAAATGAAATTCATAAGACGATGACGCTGAATAAAAAAATACTGTCAGGGTTCATCATTTGCAGTATGGTCATGTTTGTTGTAGCTATAATTTCCTTCAGGAACAGCGAAAAATTCATCGACACCAATCAATGGGTAAATCATACCCATGAGGTACTGTATGAGCTTGACCAGATTTCAGGGAGTGCTGTAGATGCCGAAACAGGGGCAAGAGGATTTGTCATTACCGGTGAGGAAAATTACCTGGAACCCTACAACACCTCGAAAGCAACGTTAGCAGAGCATGTGAACAAAGCCATGGCGCTAACAAAAGACAACCCTGCTCAACAGAGAAATATAGAGGGAATTCAAAAGCTTATTATACAAATAGACTTTATTTGAAAAAAAATCATGGTCATCCTTCAAATCCGAGGGATCACAGTTCAGACAAATTCGCCGTGGACTCATCCCCCGGGAGACTTGCTCAACGAGAAAAAAAACGTTGCTCCTTCATTTGGCCGGGCTTCCGCCCAAATCACCCCTCCGTGCTTTGCGATAATTCGCTGGACGATTGCCAGACCGACACCCGTTCCTTCAAATTCCTTATCGGTGTGCAACCGTTGAAAGACGCCAAATAACTTGTCATAGTATCGCATGTCGAACCCGGCACCGTTATCTTTGATATAATACGTCAATTTATCCTCTTTCTCTTCCGATCCGATTTCAACAATGGCCTTCTCTTTGTGGCGGGTATATTTCATCGCGTTGGAAACCAGGTTCACCCATAATTGCCGGATCGTCGCCGTGTCGACATAGGCTTCCGGTATCTCTTTCAATACCAACTCAATGTGACGATCTCCTGCCAGTTGTTCCTGCTCTTCCCAAACATGACGGACCATATCTTTCATAGAAATAGTCTGTTTCGCCAACTCTTTTCTTCCCAACCGGGAAAAGGCCAGCAGGTCATCAATGAGCTGCCCCATTTTTTTTGCATTCTTCACGATAATATTAATTAACCTCCGGGCTTCATCGTCGAACTTATCGGAATATTCTTCATGAAAAATGTTCATGTAACCATGAATCGACCGGAGCGGCGCACGCAAATCGTGTGAAACAGAATAGGAAAATGCTTCCAGCTCCTTGTTGGCAATTTCGATTTCGCGGGTTCGCTCGATCACTTTTTGCTCCAGGTTCTGATTGAACGATGTGATTTCGCTATTTTGTTCCTGTATTTGAATAAGCATGTGATTGAATGCATCGGTCAGTAAACCCAACTCATCCTCGTCCCATTTTGTGGCGCGCACAGAGTAATCGTGCCGGTCCGATATGGCTTTGGCCGTTTCGGCCAGGGCGAGTATGGGTTTTGAAATTCTTTCTTGCATGCTTTTCGAAAGCATATAGGCGAGCAGGAACGACAGGGCGATCACCAAAGCAACAATAACGCCATATCGTTGGAATCGCTCATACATGGCTCCCATGTCAGACTTTAAATACAGCGTGCCAAGTTTTCTATTTCCTTGAACAACCGATTGAAAGCCCACCAAGTGCGCCTGCTCAAAACGATAGCCTCCATCATCCGGCTGTAGCGGAAAAGTGCCAACGGGCTGACCCGCAGGGTATTGGGAAAAAAGATTCCCCTCTTTATCATACAGGCCTGCCGCCGCGATGTGCTTTTCCGCTTTCAGTGCGGCCAGTATTTCATTGGCATTGTCACGGTCCCCAAAGGCAAGGGCGGCCGTGCTATTGGTGGCAATGATTTCTCCGAGTGTAGAGAGCTGCCGTATGCTCGCCTGCCGAAATGTAAAAAACTCATAGGTAAAAAAAGCGGAACAGGTTAACAGCAGCACCGCCCCGGTGGTGAGCATCATCACCGTCATCAGCTTTCTTCGGATGGGTCTGTTCTTTAACAACATGCGTCCATTTCTATTTTGAACCGACCACGTCAGCCAACCTCAACAACTTGGAACTAATTGTCAGGTTAGCCGACTTTGTTGCTTCCAGATTAATCCGGATGCGTATTTTATTATTTTCACTAAAGAACCGGACCATACCACCTTGTCGGGCAAAATCGGTAATGTCGCTGACCGTGAGGATACTTCGGCCTTTTAGGTCAGTCAAGGCCTGCTTCAATTTTTCTTTCCCCGCCCCGCTGATGAATAAAATATGGCACGACTTGGCGTCTTCCACATCGTTGAAGCGTCGGACTATAAGGGGATGGCCATTTACTTTCTCCCCTTGCACCGTTTCGTCCAGGTAGGGGCCAAACGGGTCGTCTCCCAAAACGCCGATAACCAACGGTGATTGTTGCGCCGGAAAGGCGTTGGCAGGCCACTCAACAAACTGTGTGAAGTTGAATAAGAAGACTGCCTTTACCTGATACTCCGGAGACGTGCTTGACGGCTGAGGCAAACCCAAACCCGATGTCAGCAACGCGATGGCAAGAACGAGCCAAACTCCCTTTAGCGTTTTTGCGCGACGCTTATTGTGAGATGTTATGGTTCCAGAAATCGCCATACAATTTTTCCATAGACACCGCGTTCAATTTTGCGCGGAGAAGGTGATGAAGGTATAAATTCTGCGTGCTGGCCGGACAGCAAATTCTGCCCGACGATATTCAACTCCAGGGCTTTCATGATGGTCCATCCCACCCTGACATCCATACTGGTATACGATGAGACATAGGGTTTCGGCAGGACATCCACGTAGCGAAACACAACTCCAAATTCTATGCCACCCGGAATATTCATCATGGATTGAATAAGGTACTGGTTATGGGGATCGTCGCTTTCTGCCGATCCTGCGTTTGCGTCATGGCTGCCGGGTTTGAGCGAAAGTTTCTTCCTCAAATAAGTGTATCCGCCGCGAAGGCGCCACCAGGAGGCCAACTGATATGCTGCGGACAGTTCTGCACCGTACGTCCTGCCCTTCACACCATTGCCAAACGTAAAGGGAAGTACATTCGGCCCCGGTTCTACACTGCGGATATCCTGATAGACATTGTAGAACGTTGCCAGGGAGAACGAAATTTTTTCCTGTGGTTGAAAACGCCAACCTGCCTCATATGCCAATAGTTTTTCAGATTGAAAATTACTTCCGGCAATAAATGGAACACCGGGGGCGATCGATAAGTTGAATTCCCGATCTAACCGGGATGGATTCCTGACCGCACGCGAGACAGCTGCCCAGAAGGTTTGACGTTCGGTGGGTGTCCAGGCAAGACGGCCACTCGGCTGATATTGAAGGCCGGTATAGCTGTTGTGTTCGAACTTGGAGCCCACGGTGAAGTGCAGCCGGTCTTTGATCAGGAGGATATTGTCTTGAATAAAAGCGCTATAGAGGTGAAGCCACTTTTGGCCGGGAAGAAATGCGAACAATTCCAGGTTTTGCACCCTGTGATCCATAAAACGAGCGCCCGCACCCCAGACCACCTCATGACGCTGACCCGGGCGAAACCGGTCTTGCCAATCGGCATCATAGGTCTTCAGATTCTCAGCGAACCCGTTGCGGAAGTCACGCCATGTCTGGTCATAATACAACTGTAGCTTGGAATCTGCGCCGTCAGAATAGGTATGGGTCCACCGCCCAAGAACATTACTTCCCCTGGCGGTAACCGGTTTCCCGCCATCCGGATCAGGTGTTCCGTCATAGAAGTTTGATTGCAGGGTTGCGGTATTGTTTTTGGAAGCTTCCCAGTCCATCCGGAAACCACCCTGGCCCATCCTCCATCCGTCATGGGCAGAGGTGTCGCTATTCATTGTGCTGCCCCGGTTGAACGCCATACCATACGCTCTGAAGTAAAGATCTTTGGCCAATTTCGCTCCGTAACGCAAGCCACCATACCGCTTCAGTTCGGAACCTAGGCCGCCTTCTACGTAAAGTCCTTGCGAATTCTTCGCACTCCTTGTAGTAATATTGATGACACCGTTGACAGCATTTGCACCCCACAATGTTCCGCCGGGACCGCTTATTACTTCTATGCGATCTACATCCTCCAGTAAAAGATTCTGTACATCCCAAAACACACCGGCATACATCGGTGTGTAGACGGTGCGGCCATCAATCAGAACCAGGAGCTTGTTGGCAAGAACGTTATTGAATCCGCGTGCACTGATAGCCCATTGACTTGAATTAACTTGGGCCACCTGCAGGTTCGTTGCCAACCGCAAGGCTTCCGGGACGTTTGTTGCACCGGATCGGCGGATTTCGTCTCGTGTAATGACCTGGATGGCGGAGGCAGCTTCGGTTAGTTTCTCAGGACGCCTGGAGACGGAGGTCACTTCAATGTTCATCAACTCCTCCATACTTAGTTTCTTAAGTTCGTTGGCAGAAGGCCCGGGAGCCTGAGCAAGGGCCCTACCGGATACAAAAACAAAGATAATGACCAGGAAGCAATATTGAGGTATGCCCGGAAATCGCATTGCATTAATGCCAAAAACCGGGAATTGGAATAAAACGCTCATGTCGCACTACCTTCGATAAAAAATTTAAATCCTTCCTTCCGGGAATTGTATAAAGGTCCCCTGTAGGGGGGACAATGACATGAAGCGTGATCTTTCAATCGGACGGAGGACATCAAACCGGGTAATCTTGTTTTCAAAGATATTGATTTACTTCTCTAATCCTAAGAATCACCGGGCATGCTAAAGCCTTTTAAATAATTTACTCAAGTAATTTTTTTTCAATCGTACACCGTCTGTCAAATTCCATAGGTATGGAGTGGAATAAATTTGATAGTTTGGTGTTTAGGGGTGATAAAGGGATAATTCCGACCAGTGACTGGTTAAAAAGTACTACGAAATTGGTACTTTTTAACCAGGGAATAATCAGGCACAATTAAACAAAACGCTGTATCTTTACGCGTACTTGGGTTTAGCGATACTTTTGAGCAATGCCATGCAAGATGCTTGCTTTTCACGGGCTTTCAGCCCCTGATACAGAATTATCCAAACGCCTCTCAGGTTCGGATGAGGCTCCTGATTTGGTTTTAATCATGAAACGTTGACTTGATTGGATACGATAAATTTTACTTTTTTTACTTTGCCGGAAGTTACCAAAACCCAAAAAGCAGTATGGACAATGTGGTTGAAATTCTATTAGTGGAGGATAACCCCAATGACGCTGAATTGGCCATCCGGGCACTTAAAAAAAATAACCTGGCCAACCACTTGTTGCACCTGGAGAACGGACAAGAGGCCCTGGATTTTCTGTTTGAAGAGAACAACAGGATGCCGAAGCTTATCCTTCTCGATTTGAAGATGCCAAAAGTCGATGGAATCGAAGTCCTGCGTAGACTTAAGTCAGATGAAAAAAAGAAAGTGATCCCCGTGGTTATTCTCACCTCCTCCAAAGAAGAGAGCGACATTGTTGAAACCTATAAACTGGGCGTGAACGCTTATATCGTTAAACCGGTCGATTTCGATCAGTTCGTAAAAGCCGTAGCCCAGCTTGGTCTATTTTGGCTGCTTTTAAACCAACCCCCTGTTCAAACTTAATATGAACGTCATAGAAAAGGAGTTGCGGATCTTGATGCTGGAAGATCTGGAAGAAGATGCCGGGTTGGTCGATCGGGCATTGCAAAAAGAGAAAATCGCCTTCACCAGGATACGCGTTGACACACAAGAAGAGTTTACAAACGCACTTGAGAATTTCAAACCTGACGTTATTTTATCCGACCATTCGCTGCCTCAATTTAATTCAATCGAGGCTCTTAAAATTTGCCAGGAAAGGAAGTTGAATCTGCCTTTTATCCTGGTGACGGGAGCCGTTTCCGAGGAATTCGCGGTAAACTGCTTAAAAAAAGGAGCGGATGATTATGTTCTGAAATCCAATCTGGCACGCCTCCCGCTGGCCATTCGCTATGCCCTCCGGCATCGACGGCACGAGAGCCTGCGCAAGGAGCAGGAAGAAATCTTGCGCAAGCAAAATGAGGAATTGGTCAAAATCAATAAAGAATTGGATTCTTTTGTTTACAGCGTATCCCATAATTTGCGTTCCCCCCTGTCCTCTGTGTTGGGATTGGTCAATGTAGCGTTGATGGATGATCAGAAAACCAGGGAAATGGTGGACCGTTACTTCGAAATGATCGGCCGGAATGTTTCCAGGCTGGATGCGGCTCTTCAACAAATTTTGAACTATTCGCGGAATGCCCGGAGCGAAGTAGATATTTCGGAGATCAACCTGGAGCAACTGGTTCGCCAAACCTTCGCGGAAATGAAATACCTCGAAGGTCATCATGAGATCAGTAAACAATTCGATATCAAGCCCTCCATTCCATTCTACTCCGACGCGTATCGCCTGTCCGTCATCCTGTCAAATCTCATCTCCAACGCAATCAAATACGCCGACGAAGCGAAGGAGAAAAGATTCATCAACGTTTCTGCAGTCGTTACATCCGAGAGCGCGATCCTTCACGTTCGCGACAATGGCATCGGTATCCACGAAGACTATTTGCCTGATATCTTCAACATGTTTTACCGCGCTACCGAAAGAAGCGAGGGCGACGGACTGGGACTTTACATTGTAAAGGAAATGCTTGAAAGACTGGAGGCCACGGTGGTGGTCACCTCCAAATTAAATGAGGCAACTGAGTTTACGATAACCATACCGAATTCAGCTGAAAAAAAATAACGGCCGTTTAGAAAATGGATTTTCTGGACTCCATACTGGATAATATTGATGAAGCCGTCATCACCACCGATCCGCAGGGTAAGATTCTTCGTTTTAATGAGTTGGCGCTGGAAAACAGTAAAGTGTTTTTGGCGTCCAAACCCCTTCAACTCGGGGATGATCTCATTGCGATTTCAAGCCCGGAACGCCGGGAAAGTGTACGGAATACACTCCTTGAAATTCAACTTGACAAACAGCCCGCTAAGTCTTTTGCCGAATACGTCCACCGCAACGGGACAACCGTTTACCTCGAGCTAAGCTATGTGCCGGTGACGGACGAAAACGGGAACCTTACCCATATCCATTTGTTTGCCAGGGATATCACCCAGCAGAAGGTTTACGAGAAAAAATTGGTCACGCAATCCGCCAACGCCAGCAACCTCATCGAAAAGGCAAATGCAATCATTATTGGCGTTGACACCCGGGGCTATATCACGGATTGGAATGAACACTGCTTTATCATTACCGGCTTTGAAAAAGAAGAAGTGTATGGTCAAAAGCTTGTTGATGCGCTTTTGGCCGATGAAGAAAGGCCGGCTTTTGAAGTCTTGATGTCACGCCTCCTGAACCATGAATTGGTCAAAAATTACGAAATCCCTGTCCGCACGAAGTCGGGGCGCAGGGTCATCTTTATGTTGAGTAGTACACCCCGCACGTCGGCCACAGGCGAGACCATTGGAATCGTGTTTGTCGGGCAGGATGTAACCGAACTGACCGATTACCGGAAATCGCTGGAGACGAAAGTGGAGGAAAGAACAAGGGAATTGCAGCGCGCCTTGAAAAAAGAAAAGGAGGTGGTAGAGATGAAAAGCCGGTTCGTTTCCATCGCCTCGCATGAATTCCGGACCCCCCTGTCCTCGATTCAATTTTCTGCTGACTTTATTAAAAAAAATAATCAGAAGATCAGTAAAGAGGAACTGAGCAAGCGATTGGAAAATATTGAAAAACAGGCGCAGCACATGACCTCTCTGCTGGACGACGTGCTCACGTACGGAAAAAGCGAGGCTGGAAAGATCCAGTTGATCGTTTCGACCATTGCCGTTCGCGATTTTATCAATAAGATCATAGAAGAAGTTGGCCATAGTTCGAAAAACACGCACAAGATCAAAGTGGATTTCCTCCGGATACCGGACCAGCTCACAACGGACGAGAAATTGCTGCGCAATGTATTGATTAACCTGTTGACGAATGCCATCAAGTTTTCGCCAGGTCACGAAGCTATACACCTGGCGATCAGCGGCAACAACGGACAACTCCTGTTTTCTGTCCATGACGATGGAATAGGTATTCCGGAGGAGGAAGTGGATACGATATTCGAACCCTTTGTACGGGGTAAAGGGGTTACTTCCATCCAAGGCACCGGCCTTGGCCTCTCCATCGTAAAAAGGGCCGTTGAGTTGCTAAAGGGTACCATCCAAGCCAAGAGTCAGGTGGGTAGCGGGACTACGTTTATTGTTACCCTACCCACTATCGGCAAGGCTTAAGGAGCCGAGTGAACAACTGTTTGCGGAGCTGCCAACAAAACGTGGTGGAACAACAACCCAAATTCGGTAGCTTTGGCAAACTTGTTTTGCCGAATGGAAGAATTTGATACTGTCATCATCGGATCCGGTGTCGGGGGGTTAGCCACAGCAATTTGTTTATCCAGGGCAGGACAAAAAGTGCTTGTGCTGGAGCAACACGATGTACCCGGGGGTTGGTGCCATAGTTTTACGCTGAAAGGCCAGCGTTTCTGTCCGGGGGTTCATTATATCGGCTTGGTAGATAAGGGCCAATCCACCAGTGAATTGTATGAAGGGCTGGGGATCGCCAACGATCTTGTGTTTTTCAGGATGAATGAAAAAGGGTACGAGCATTGCTGGATTGAAAATGCAAGGATCGACTTGCCGGCAGGCATAGATGCCCTACACGAAAGTTTATCCCGGCGCTTTCCAAAAGAGAGAAAAAGGCTCAAACAATACTTGTCCCTTATCCGGAAGGTAAGCCACGAGATCGATTTACTTCCAAAAATGAGCGGCCTCTGGGATAACCTCACCATCGCCTTCCGGACCCGTCATATGGGGAAATACGGACTATTCAGTTTGAAAAGAGTCATTGACTGGCACCTTAAAGATCCCTTGCTGAAAGCCGTCTTAAATGTTCAATGCGGCGACCACGGTCTTCCTCCGGGTAAAGCCAGCTTCCCCGTTCATTGCGGCGTCATGAATCATTATTTTGAGGGCGCGTTTTATCCGATGGGAGGCGGCGGAGGCATCGTTAAAGCCATGACGAACGCTATTAAACGACATGGCGGAGAAATAAGAACAAAACAACGGGTCAGGAAAATAATAATTAAAAACAGGGAAGCCGTCGGAGTACTATTGGAGGGAGGAGAACAGATTCTTGCGAAGCGAATTGTTTCTAATGCCGATCCCTCCATCACCTACCTGGAGTTGGCTGGAAAAGAGAATCTCAGCGCCAGACTGAGGAAAAAACTTTTCAAGACGAAGTATTCGGTGACATCTTTAATTCTATTCTTAACGTTGGATCTGGATGTCACCAGAGCAGGGTTGGATTCCGGAAATATCTGGATGGTAAAGGATCAGAATCTCGATAACGTCTTTAAGGAACTAACCGGCAACGATATCGTTTCGGGAGATGAATTCCCCGCCGTTTTCATCAGTTGTACCACCCTCAAGGACCCGGCTAGTTTTAATGGACGTCATCATACCGTGGAAGTCGTTACTTTCATTGACTATGAGAGTTTTCATTCCTTTCACTCCAAAGAGGACTATCACAGTGATGCATACACCCTGCAGAAGGAAAAGATTACACAAAAATTAATGACCAGTCTGGAAAAAGTAATTCCCGGCGCCAAACAACATGTTGTTCAAATGGAACTGGGTACACCTAAAACAAATGAATATTATGTTAACACAAGCAACGGATGTGTCTATGGGACGGAGAAAACACTCAACCAAATGGGTCCATTTGCGTTTCAAAACAAATCAGAGATCCGGAACTTATTCCTATGCGGCGCCAGTACCCTCTTCCACAGCGTAACCGGCGCTACACTCTCCGGGGTGGCGGCAGCAGCCCGGATCCTCGATTGCCATACAGGGGATTTGTTGGTACCGGACCAAAATCAAAACATCAGGATCTATGACGCCGAAGACAGTTCAACCTGGCCCGATTGGGTTCATCAAAAAAGGAAAGATCGAAGAGCGCGTCAAATCAGTCAATCCGATGCCCAGGAACAAAGAGTTTGAAAAGCACGGTGACTTGGTGCAGGCAATCCCCTCTAAAGTAATATTCAATCGATACGAATGAAATGGTTGCTCCTTTCTCTTGGAATTTTCTTTGAAATCATTGCTCTGGTTTTTATGAAAAAATCAGAGGGTTTTACAAAATTATTTCCGATCCTGTTGGTATTATTGTTTTACAGTATGGCATTAGGTTGTCTTATTCTTGTTCTCCGGCAGATGGACACAAGTATAGCGTATGCAATCTGGGCCAGTGCCGGTATCCTGATCATGGCATTGGTAGGTATGCTTTGGTTAAACGAGCCGGTCACGGCAATAAAAATAGTCTCTATGATTTTAATTGCGTTAGGGGTAATGGGATTAGAACTTTTTGATTAATTAAGCGATATGATGAAACTATTTTTGACAGGTGCTACGGGATTTCTAGGCGGCGAACTATTGGTTGAATTAGCCAAACGAACAGACGTCGATACCATTTACTGTTTAGTAAGGGCACAAAGCGACGAGATGGCGGCGATGAGGCTGGCAAAAGTGTTTAACCTGCACAACGATTTTTTTGATACTAAAAAGGTCATACCCGTTGTCGGAGAATTGACCAATCCTCACCTGGCGCAACTGCTAAAAGACAACCCCTCCCTCAGGACGGTCAACACCATCGTTCACGCGGCAGCGAACACTTCTTTTTCGAAAATTTATGACGACAGTGTCGAACGGGTCAACATCGGCGGAACCCACCAATTATTGAAGTGGGCTCAAACCCTGGAGGACCTTGACACCTTTACCTATGTTGGAACGGCAACCATTTGCGGGTCTACCGTCAAGGAATGCGTTGTAACGGAAGACATGTCGCCCGATTTGACAGCAAAACACCTGGTGAAGTATTCCTATACAAAAATGATCGGGGAACTTATCCTCAAAGATTATTTGCCGGAAGATAAAATATTGGTTGTCAGGCCTTCCATTATCATGGGCGACAGTCGATCCTGGACTCCCCGGTCCTGCGTGATTCTATGGGCGTTGGCGACCTTCAATCAGTTGCGCATGTTCCCGATGAATCCCCACAGCAATATCGATATCATCTCGATCGACTACGCTGTCCGTAGTATTGTTGAATTGCTATTTAATACGCAACGGAAATACGGCGTCTATCATATCTCCTCCGGAAGCGAATCGGTGACGACTCCCCAAAAACTGATCACCTCGATCAAGGATTCCTTTCCCGGCATGCCCGATTTTAAATTTGTTTCAAAGAGCTTGTGGCCGAGCATGAAAAAGTGGACAAAAAACGGCATGGTAGTCGATCTTCAAAACCCGCTCTATGAATACAGAAACTACCTGGCATATTGGATTGATCATTTTGGGGATAACACAAAATTGCGAATCCTCTTTCACGCCCTGGAGCCTTATATGAACTTCATTGAGCTGGGTCAAATATTTGACAATTCGAGGCTACTGGAAGACACGAACCTTGAGCCTTCCGTTCCGGCTCACGTGTACGTTACCAATTCTACCCGACACATCGATTCGATTAACATATTTGAGGGGGCGATTGATTATTAAGGTTAAAGGTCCCGCCGGCGTTTACGAAAAAAGGTCACAAAGAACACAAAGAACCACGAACACTAAGAATTCTTTGGCCCAATCTACGCTGCGTCCGTCGTGGTTCTTGGTGCCTGACCCGGCTTGTCGGGGACCTTTCCACCAAAAGCAGCTCCACCAGGGACTATGGACTCAACCGCAGCGCGAACACGGCGGGCCAGAGTTTGCCCGTGACCAATACCGTCTTGCTTTTCTTTTCGTAGGCAATACCATTGAGCACATCGGCCTCCGGATTCATGGCAAGTATTTTTTGCGTCAGGGTGGATAAGTCCAACTTACCTGCTACCGTGCCGGTGATGGGATCGATCTTAAGGATGTAGCTGGTTTGCCATTGATTGGCATATATGAAGCCCTCTATAAATTCCAATTCATTCAGATTGCCGGCTTGACCATCCACGTCATTTACAGTGAGTGTAGTCCTGCTTTTCAGACTGAGTGTATCCAGGAAATAGAGTTTTGCGGTCCCGTCGCTCATGATCAGCTCCTTCCCATTGTGGGTAAGACCCCAACCTTCCTGATCGTACTGAAATTCCCGGATTTTCCTGAAGGTCCTCAAATCATAAACAAATCCGGTGTGGTTCTTCCAGGTCAATTGATACACCTTATTGTTCAGGATCGTAATCCCCTCGCCAAAATAGTTCTTATCCAATACGACCTTCTTGTTTTGTTTCCCGGACACAATATCCGCTTCTGCGATCCAGGAGTTTTCCTGGCCTGTACTTTCATAGAGCTTACCCTGATCAATGGCCAGGCCCTGTGTAAAGGCCGTTACATCGTGCGGAAATACCTTGACTACCGTGTAGGGCAGTAGTTTTTCTTTGGCTGATTCAGCTTTTCTTTTATCAGCGCATCCCACCAGCAAAAGCAGGAGCAATGAAACTAAATAGTAGTTGAAATTCATTCTAAAATTGGTATTCCTTTGCCTACTGCCCATTGCCTACTGCCTACTTCTCATCACATGCCGGTAGATCAACCCCGAAATCCTCGCCATCGCTTTCGTCGCTGCGTGTTCATCGGTCAGGTCTCTGGACAGGATCACTAAAACATACTTCCGGCCGTCGCGAAGAATGACAATGCCCGAATCATGATGAACCCCGCTGAGACTTCCGGTTTTGTGCGCCACCTTCACTTCTTTGGGAAGCCTGGCGGGAATAATTTCTGTGAATTTTTGGTCCAGGAGAATATCGATCATCGCCCGGGATGCTTGCGGGTTGACGGTCTCTCCCATGGCCATTTTTGAAAGATCACC
>Ga0209647_1002775_pt1 | contig 13999 bp, 14 predicted proteins | sample GraSoi_2013_60cm_FD_185827 | JGI IMG/M metagenome (GOLD analysis project Ga0209647, IMG submission 185827) | Grasslands soil microbial communities from the Angelo Coastal Reserve, California, USA - Sample 9_17_2013_60cm (SPAdes) (version 2) | ecosystem: Environmental > Terrestrial > Soil >... | reverse complement strand
CGTGCCGGGTCTGCGTTCCGATGACCGACCCGCCGTCTCCCGTCGGCGAGCCACGGCCAGCGCGGCTCACCGGGCTGCTGACCGAACGTGAGCTGCTCACCGTGACCACGGCACGGTTCATCATCGACGTGGGCCAGGACATGCCCTACCTGCCGGGCCAGTTCGTGCTGCTCGAGTTCGCTGATGGGGTCAGGCGCGCCTACTCGATGTCCCGGCCGATGCACCGCGAGCAGCGCGGCGCGCTGGAACTGCTCGTGCGGGCAAAGCCAGGCGGGGCGGCGTCCAGGTGGCTGTTCGACCGGCTGGCCGCGGGCGCGGAAGTCGTGGTCGAGGGACCGTATGGGAAGGCCTACGCTCAGTCACCGTCACGGCGTCCGGTCGTGTGCCTGGCTGGCGGTACCGGGCTGGCGCCTGTGCTGGCCATCGCCCAGCAGCTCAGCCGCGACGCCCCGGCCCGTCGCCTCGACGTCTACGTCGGCGTGCGGCAGGCGGCGGACATCGTCCTGGCGGATCGGCTCGTCGCGCTCACCGATGGGGGTGCCCGCGTTATCACGGTCGTCGAGGAGAACCCGGGCACCGAACATCCCCAGCTCGGGCCGGTACGCACCGGGCTGGCGCTGCAGCACCTTGCCGACGACTGGCCCGATCTTAGCCATCACGACATCTATGTCGCTGGCCCGGAGCCAATGATCGACGCCACGCTGCGACGGCTGGTCAGGGAGGGCACAGCGAGCGCCGACCGGGTCTTCTTCGACCGATTCATCTCCTAGCCAGCGGCCGGCGGTCACCAGGCAGCGGCGCAGAAACGCGAGGTACGGCTATGAATAGTGCGGTCCTGGACCGGGCAGCGGCGCTGCCGGATGACCACTGTTATGCCCGCAACCTGATCGGCGGCCGCTGGCAGTTCCCGGCGGTGCCCTACGAGGTCGAGATACGCAATCCGGGCGACAGCACCATCACCGCTGTCGTCCCGCTCTCGTCGCGACTCGATGTCGCCGCCGCCTTTCATGCGGCCAGCGGCGCATTGCGAGGTACCTGGGCTGAGCCGGCCGCGCGGGCGGAGCTCCTGCAGGCACTCCTGGACCGAATCGATGCTGGCCGGATAGAACTAGCCCAGCTGCAGTGCGCCGAGACGGGGGTGTCCCTCGCAGACTCGCTGAACGCGATCAGCACCACGCTGACCGTGGCTCGAGCGCAGCTTGGCGGCGCCACGGCCGATCCTGCACTCGGCCGAGGGGTGTCCGGGCACATCCTGTCCTGGGGCCTGCCGTTCACCGAAGTCGTCACGAGCGTGCTTCCTGCCATTGCTCGGGGTGACACCGTCATCGTCAAGCCCTCACTGCGCGGGCCGCTGACTCCGGTCGCCTTCGCGCTGATGGCCACCCAGGCCGGCCTGCCCGCCGGTGTCGTGAACATCGTGCAGGGCACCGGCGTCGACGTCGGCGCCGACCTCGTCGCTCGGCGCGAGCTGTCCGCGCTGCACGTGCGGGCAGCGGATCGCACGATCGCTCAGGCCGAGCGCAGCCAGCAGCGCACGGGTGTTGCGCTGCATGCGCTGCGCGGCGGCGGCAACCTCACGATCGTCGGGCCAGCCCCTGGCGCCGATGTCGGAGCCATTGCCGACGCTGTGGTCACCGGCGTCCGGGTACACAGCAGCGGCGGGCCGTTCGGCCTGCCCTTGCTGGCCGTCCACCGCGACCAGGCGAAGCCGCTCCTAGCGGCCATCATCGAGCGGCTGAGCCAGACCATCGCGGCACCATTGCCGACGGACGCGCTCCGCCACCGCGCGCTTGACCGGATCAGAGGCCTCGTCGATGCGGGCGCGGAGGTGCTGCTGGCCGGCGGGGACCTGCCCGACGACAGAGCGCACCGGATGGGGTGGCGGATCCCGCCGACCGTGGTGATGCTCGGAGCGGCAGGCTCGCCCGCCGCCCGCGCCGAGCAGTCCAGCGTCCCGCTAGGCCCTGTGCTGGGCGTCATCACCTGGGATCGCTGGGGCGAGCTCGACTCGGCCTTCACCGCCGCCCGAAACAGGAACGGCATCGCCAGCATCTGCGGGGATGGCGACCGCGCCACGACGTTTCTGCCGCAAGCCCTGGTGGTCACCGGCGGGCCCGTACCATCGCTGCTGGACAGGCCGGCGCTGCCGGCGGCGTGGCTGGGCGGTGGGCGATGACCGCCGCACCGCCCCCGGCGGTCAGGCGCGCCCGCACGGAGGTATCAATGGACCTTGTGTTCGTGATCGACGACATCGCGGGCCTACAACCTGGCCATGACACCAGTGTCGCCCTGATGGAGGCAGCTCAGCTGCGCGGACATCGCGTTCTGGTCACGACCGCCGCCAGGCTGGGATATGCGGACGGCCACGCCACCGCGCGATGCCGACCGGTCACGCTGCGACCAGCCGTGCTCCACGAAAGCCGGTGGATAGCTGACCCCGAGTGGTTCACTCTCGGCCCGAGCAGCCCTTACCGGCTCGCTGATGCGGCCGCGATATTCATGCGCACCGATCCTCCCGTCGACGCGCAGTACCTGCGCGCCACGTACCTGCTCGACCTCATCGATGCCACGCGCACGCTGATGGTGAACTCGCCATCGGGCGTGCGGAACGCCAACGAGAAGCTTTTCGCCCTACGAGTGCCCGAGCTCGGCCCGCCCACCCTGGTCACCGCCGACCGGCGCGCGATCCGTGATGCTGTCGCCGAGTGGGGCACGGCCGTGCTCAAGCCCACCGACGGCATGGCCGGGCGAGGCATCCTCATCCTCGACCCAGCCGATCCAAACCTCGCCTCGATCCTGGACACGGCGACCGGCCGTGGCCGGGTCCAGGTCGTTGTCCAGCGGTGGCTGCCGGAATCCGCGGACGGCGACCGGCGGGTGATCGTCCTGGACGGACGCCCGGCTGGGGTCGTGCGACGGATCGCTGGCATTGGGGAGTTTCGCTGCAACATGGCCACCGGAGCCGCCGTCGTGGCTGACACCATCACCGAACGCGACCGCGAGATCTGCGCCAGGCTTGCACCGCTCCTGCACGAGCACGGCCTGCCGTTCGTGGGCATCGACGTGATCGGCGGCCGCCTGACTGAGGTGAACGTGACCAGCCCGACTGGAATCCGGGAGATCGACGCGCTGACCCGGAGCCATCTCGCCAGCGACGTGATCGGCTGGGCCGAGGACCGCTGCCGCGCCGTCACCAGGATGGCGTAGATGCCGCAGCCAACGCGCATCGTCGTAGTGGGAGCCGACGCCGCCGGGATGAGCGCCGCCCACCAGGCGCTCCGCGGCGGGAGGGCCCGCGGGCGCGACCTCGACGTGGTCGTGCTGGAAAGCACCGAGCACACGTCGTACTCGGCGTGTGGCATCCCGTACTGGATCGCCGGAGACGTCGACGACTCCCGGCGCCTGGTCGCCCGCTCGGCCGATCAGCACCGCCAGATTGGCGTCGACCTGCGCACCGGCGCCACCGCGACCGGCCTGGACCTGGCCCGGCGCGTGGTGCACTACCGCGACCAGCGACACGCGACCTCCCAGCTGGCGTTCGACGAGCTGGTCCTCGCCACCGGCGCGCCGGCCGTGATACCCGGCTGGGCGCGGGACGCCAGCGGCAGGCTGATCAGCGGGGTGCACCCGGTCAAGGATCTCGACGACGGCGCGACCTGGCTCGACCTGGTCGGCCATGCCGCCCAGCCGGCCGGGCGCCGGGCCGTCGTGGTGGGCGGCGGCTACATCGGCGTCGAGATGGCCGAAGCGACGCTCCGCCGCGGCCTGGAGACGACGCTCATCACCCGCTCCGACGTCATGAGCAGCCTCGACCCGGACATGAGCATGCGGATCAGCACCGCACTGAAGGAAGCCGGTGTCGAGGTCGTCACCGGTACCGAGGTAGGCTCGCTGACCCGTGGGCCAACGGGAGCCGTCAACGGAGTCGTGACTGCCGACGGCAGGATCTGCCGGGCCGACGTAGTGGTGCTCGGCATCGGGGTCCGGCCGGCCAGCGAACTCGGAGCGCAGGCCGGACTTGCGCTCGGGCGTTCCGGCGGCTACCTCCCCGATCCGCGCGGACGCATCGGCGACGGCGTCTGGGCCGCCGGCGACTGTTGCGAAGCCATCAGCCGGATCACTGGTGAGTACGTTTTTGTCCCGCTCGGCACGCATGCCAACAAGCAGGGCGGGGTCGTCGGTGACAATCTTGCCGGCTGCGGCGCGCGCTTCGGTGGCGTGCTGGGCACCGCCATCACCCGGTTGGGAGATGTGGCTGTGGCGGATGGTACTCCCGCCTTACAAGCCAGCGTTAGGGCGAGCCAGGACGCCCGAGCCGTCACGATCTTGGCATTGGTCCGGGAACCAATAGCGGGAACCATCGTGCACACTCCTCCAGGCACTCCCAGGCATCTTCCGGCAGAGTTTCAGCAGCTCAGGAACGTAGATTGATTCTGGGAGCTGGGGCGATTCTGTGGCTGTTTTCGCCTTACAAGCGAGGGGCCGGTGGTTCGATCCCGGCTGCGCCCACGCAGGTCACAGGCTTGCGACGGTCATTTTCCGGTCGGCTGAGGCGCGGATGGGAGCGCATCGGGCGAGGGGTCACAGGTTCGGATCCGCTACGTTAGCCCAGGTCAGCAGCAGTTTGGCTGTCATCTCTGGCGCCAGCTGGTGGAGCGCATGGGAGCTGCATTCCTGGTTACGACCCTGAGGGCGTCGTCGGCGCAAGGCCTGGACCCTGCCGGTGCCGCTGCTTGTCCCTGGGTTAGCGGGTCCGGGGACTGGCAGATGACTAGCTGCTGTATCTGGTCCGCGGCGGACAGTCTGGTCATGACCGGCGGGCAGGACCCAGTCAGCGCCTGAGGACCGTCGCTTGCGCCAAGCGCCTGGGTTAGGACGGCGCGGGCCTCATCCTCGATGCGAACCGCGCCTACAGCCAGCGTGCTTCTCGTTCCGCGGGCGTCAGGGCGGTCTGGCCGGGGATTTGCTGGCGCACGTCGAGCAGGTGGTGGCGCACCTCGTGCACGGTGTGGATGGCAAGCCACCGCAGTGACCGCTCGGCGCGGCGCGGGTAGGAGTAGATGACGCTGCGGTCCCAGTCCGCCCCGCTGAGCCGGTCAAGATCGTTGGCGAACAGCTGCGCGGCGTCGCCGAGCTGCCGCGCCACGTCCGCCGGGTTCTGTGCGGCGTACCCGTCGAGCGCCACGCGCTCATCGCGGCCCATGGGCTGGCATTCGGGCCGGTCGAGGCGGCGGGCCGCGAGCAGCCGTTCCCGCTGGACCAGCAGCATGTCCCGGACGTGGCAGGCATATTCCAGCGGTGACCAGCGGGCGGGTTCGCGCCTGGCCGGCAAGCCCGCAGGGCTGTCGGCCAGGATGGCGGTGAGCTGGGCGGCCCCGGCGCGGATGGCCGCGGCGGCCGTGGTGGCCGTGTTCTCGTCGTAGGCAAAGCCGCACTGGTCGCAGCGTTCCACACCCGCAGCATGGCAGGCCAGCTGCGGCTGTCACGGGCCGGGCGGGCAATGGTGAGCTAGCCGGCTGCACCATGGCGCCCGCTGGCACCCGGGCAGCCGCAAGCCGTGGTGATCTGGTTACCGCGCGGCCGGGACAGCGACGGCGGCAGCTTTTGTCACGGCCGCGACCCGCGGTTTAATCCGGTTGCCGGGAGGCGTGCCTGGGCAGAGCATGTCCGGGTGAGCTCGAAAGCACCCGAGGTAACCCGGACCCGCCCGGCCGGGCCCGCCGCCGAACGCGAGTCGCTGCAGGCATGGCTGGATTACCACCGCGCGACCTTGCTGCTCAAGTGCCAGGGGCTGACGGGCGAGCAGCTTGCCCGCCGGGCGGTGAGCCCGTCCTCGCTGTCGCTGCTGGGCCTGGTCCGGCACATGGCGGAGTGCGAGGGGTGGTGGTTTCGGCGGCACTTCCGGGGCCAAACGGATCTTGCCCCGCGGTACTGCACCGATGAGTTCCCGGACGGCGACTTCGACCTGGCGGAGCCGGGCGGTGCCGAAGCGGACTTCGCGGCGTTCGCGCAGGAGGTCCAGCTTGCCCGCGAGGCCACCACGGGCAGGTCGCTTGACAACACGTTCCGCGGGCCGCGCGGCGACCTCCTCGACCTGCGCTGGGCCTATGTGCACATGATCGAGGAGTACGCGCGGCATAACGGCCACGCTGACCTGCTCCGGGAGCGCATCGACGGTGTGACCGGCGACTAGCCTGGCTGGCCGGGCGTGCCTCCTCCGCCGCCTGGTACCGCGGGCCGGCGGGGACGGTCCGGCTGAGGCGGCCGTGCGCAGGCCGGGGCTTGAGCTCAGGGCGGGCGGCCGTCCGTTCCCCGCACGCAGCAGCGAATGGCGTGTGGCGTTACCGGCACGCGGTGCGGCCGGAGGGGCCGACCGCGCCTGGCCGCCAGGCGGTCATGGACTTGCTGTCCTACGAGGCGGGACACGGCCGACGTGTGGACATCGAGGCGGACCCGGCGCCGGCCGGCTGGGAAACCTGGCCCGGGGCGGGGAAACGGCCGAACCCCGGCGGGTTCCTGACCCGGTGCTGCAGCCACGCGTATGCGGCGGCTGCACCGCCCGGCTGGTATGCCATGGCGCGCTCGCCACAGCCGCGGCGCGGATCCTCGCCGACGGCATGCTCCGCTCCGCCACCGCGGTCACGGGCAAGCCGCCTGCCGACCTGGCCGCGGCCAGCACCTGGGGTGAGCCGGCCGGCTAGAGCGCGTGATGCTGGCCCACGGCCGATGCACGGCTCCCGAGGCCGCCCGGCGGCGTGTTGGAAGATCGACAAGCATTTCGGCCTGCGACTTCTACCAGTCGCTCGCACTGGACTGGTCCGAGGTTGGCCTCGGACTACATCTATCGACAGCATCACGTTGAGTGGCAAGGGAATGCCAGGGAGAACGCGCGCCGAGCCGCCGTTAAGTACGGTGGCGGCGGCTATGGCGTCGTTCACCTGAGGCGCGCGGGAAGGAAAGTTCTGTGCGTGCAGGGGCTGGAGTTCGCGTGCATCGACGCGGCAGCGGCTGGTACCGGCCGCCGACGCGCGAGCTCTGTTGGCTGTGCATTGCGTATGCGATCTGATGGGGTTCTTCATGAGCCACAGGCCTGGCTGATGGTGACCGCCCGCCGCCAGGCCTATGCTGAGCTGGGCCGCGAGGACGCTCTCGCCCTGCTATGGCGCGATCGCGCGGTTGCCGCCGCTCAGTTGCGGGTTGCGCGGGCGGTGATTTCCATGGCCAGGTGGCGTCCGGCTATTCCCTTGGCCCTGGTCAGGCCATGCGCGTATCGGTCTATCCGGGTGGTGGCCCGGATCAGCAGGACGTCCTCGCTGGCGGTGGCCTCGGTGATGGTCAGCTCGGCCGGGGCGGTGGTGCCGCGGGCGGTGATCTGCCCGCGCAGCCGCCAGGCGTCGCCGTCTCGGACCAGCTCGGTGGACCGGAAGGTGATCTGCGGGTGGTCGCGCACGTGCAGGAATCTGGCCGACTTGACGTCCTTGTCACGCTGCGGATTGCCGGTGGCGAAGCTGGCGGCGTCGATCACCGCCGACACGGTCGAGGACGTGACCGGGTCGGCGATGGTGATCTGACCCGAGACCAGGCGGAAGGTGCCCTTCACCGGGGCAAGGCCGAACATGTGCCGGGTAGCGAAGGTGACTGTCGAGGCGGCCGGGTCGAGCTGGTAGATGCCGGCCGCTGGTATCTGCACGGCTGCGGCAGGAGTGGTATCGGTCATGACGGGTCCTTTCCTCGGCGGGTGCCGGGTCCATGACGCCATGGTCGAGCGCGGGCAGGTAACCCCGCATCACCGGGATCCGGTGACCGCCGGGGCTAGCGCGTGCGGCCGGCGGCCAGCAGCCGCAGTTCCCGGGCGCGTCGTCCGGGGTGAACCCGCCTTCGACAGTGGCTCGAGGGGCTTGGGGCTTGATCACCGCAGTGTGCCCGGCCTGGTCTAGCCCGGCGCGCAAATCCCCAGGCCCGCATCAGGACCGGCGCTGGCCCGGCCCCGCCGTGTTGCGGTCAGGGGTGGCCCGGTCCGCTGGGCCCGCGGTCGAGCGCAGCGACTGCATGATCTGGAACGTCGTGGTGGTGGTGAACACTTCGATGTCAGCGGCGGCCAGCACGCCGGTGTACTTCGCGACGACGGGCGCGCCACGCGCTCGGTGACGGTGTCGAGGTGGGCTTTCACCCCGGCCCAGCCGTTCTCCCCGGCCGCCATGTGGATGGCCAGGCGCACCAGGGCACACCCGAGGTAACCGGCGCCGATGGTGGCAGCTCGGCCACCGCGGTCAGCCGCGACCAGGCCAGCCAGCCCTGCGTGCCGGAGCCGTGACGGTCACGGGCCGGACGCCCGCGGTGCCTCCAGCCGGGCTGCCATCGCCGGTCCTGCCTGCGGCCGCGGGTCCTGGCCCGCGCGGTGGCCCGTTCTTCACCTGCCGCTCCCGCCGATGGCCAGGCCGGGACGGGGGTGCCGGGTGCGGCGCAGGGCGACGGCGATGATGAACGGCCAGCAGGTCTGGATCGATGTCGTCAGCCGCTCGGCCAGGCCCAGGACGGTGCCGTCGCGGGTTTCGGCGAGCAGCCACCCTAGCAGGGCCACGAAGACGGCGGTAACGGCGGCGGAGCTGTAGACGCTAAGGATCAGCGGCCTGCTGCTCAGCGCGATCCTCGCCCTGCTCATCGCCGCCGTCGGCAGGCGTCACAGCCACCGCCTGCCCGCACCCGGGCCCGAGCGCACCCGCCGCGGCCGGGGAACCGACGGCCGCCCGGACCCGGCCGGTCAGAGCTGACCGCTGATGAGCACCAGCACGGCCGACGGCGTGGCGTGCGAGCCGTGCACCGCCTCGGAGAACGCGGTCACCAGCGTCGCGTCCAGATCGACGGTGACCAGCCCGCCGCCCGTGCATGGCGTGGCGCCTCCGGCTCCGGAGGTCGGCGTCGGCGGAGCGGCGGCGAGCCTGCTGCACCCAACACGAAAGCAACACCAGCTCGGGTGCAGGAGAAGATCAACTCCGCTATCTCGCCATAGGCGCGGACGATGCGTATCTGGGCGGCCTCGGCGAGGGCGGGTGCCTGATGGCTAGGGTCGAGTCGTGTTTGCGCTCACGACGGTCTCTGCCGCCCCACACGTCTCGCTTACCGAGGTGCCCGATCCCGTGCATCTGCCCGATCAGGCGCTGGTCCGGGTCCGGGCGTCTTCGCTCAACCGGGGGGAGGTCAGGTGTTATGCATCGCGGCGCTCGCTGGCCTGGAGCCCCGGGCCGGGGGCTCTGCCCTGATCTGGCTGGACGCAAGGCGCTAAAAGAGCGCGACACCGGTGAGCGCGGCCAGCCGGTCCATCAGCTGGTCCTGGAAAGCCGGGTCACGAACTCGTGCGGCGGGCGCCTGTCGCTGCCGGTGGTACCAGTAGCCGCCGCTCACGGTTGCGGCGGCGTCATTGCTGACGGCGAGCCATGTCTGCGTGAGATAGCCCATCTGCAGATCGCCGGTTGCCGCGGGGCCGCCCATCTTGGTCGGGACCCAGCCCGGATCGACGGCGTTGCTGAGTACCTCCGGCCAGACGCGCGCGAGGGTGAGCGCGAGCGCGGTTACCTGGAGCTTGCTCTCGGAGTAGGCCTGTGCGGCGTTCCAGGACCGGCTGGTCCAGTCGATATCCCGGAGGGACCCCGCACCTGCGTGATGCAGTCCGCTGCTGAGGTAGATGAGCCGATCCGGGCGGTCGATCAATCCAGTGAGCATGTAGGGCGCCAGGGTGTTCACCGCGAGAGTCTTCGCGTGACCTTCGGCGGTCGTGGAGCGGGAAGGCTCAAGGAAGACGCCGGCATTGTGGATAACAGCGTCCATCCGGCCGATCTCGTTCACCTGACCGGCGAGGTCTCGGGTCTCGGCTGCGCTGCTGAGGTCGCCGATGACCACTCCCGCGGCGTCCGCGGCGAGGCCGCTGAGCGCCGCCGCCCGCTGGAGGGTGCGGGCGTGGAGGACAACGTCATGGCCTTCACTGATGAGGACACCGGCGGCGGCGCGGCCGAGTCCGTCGGTGGAGCCGGTGATGAAGATGCGGGGCACAGGGATAATTCTTCCGCTGGTGGTGTGCTGGCACCGATCGGCGGCGCGGGGGCACATGGCGTGCCCGCGGTCGGGTCGGTCCCAGGACGAGCAAGCACATGCACGATCGCGCCTGAGCCGCGCTGCCGCATGTACGGCTCCACCGCCTGGCTCAGGCACAGCGCGGCCCCTAGGTTGACGTCCATCATGACCCGCAGGTTCTCGGGCGTCGCGTTGACTGGCTCATCGAGGAGAAAGCCGCCGATAATGTTCTCCAGCACCTCAGGGGGGTCCGCCTCGCCGGCGATCCGGTCGATGAGGGTCTTGGCCATAGCCTGATCGGTCGTGTCGCCCACGTCGCGACGGATGCCCTCGGGCAGCTGGTCCAGTGCGTTCGGGGTGCGATCGACCGCCACCACCGTGAACCCGGCTCCTGCGAGCAGTGTCGCCGTGGCACTGCCAAGCTCGCCCGCACCGACCACCACCGCCACGCTCTCGCCCGCCCCGCCCAACGAAGCCATGACGATCTACCAGCTTTCGACCTATAACCGGAAGGCCGGATACCTTCCGCTGCGTCCTCAGGATCACCGGCGGACAGGTAAGAGACCGTCACTGGATTCCGGTGATTCTCGGACGCGGCGGCCCGCACTATCTTTCAGCCAGCCCGATGTCGTCGGCACTGAACTAGGTCACCGACAGGGTCTACCAGGCCCGGGCCTTCCTCGACCAGATCGCCAAGCCAGCTGACCCGCTGCGACCCAACGCGCGTCATTCTCTGACGCCCTGCACACCATGGAGATCATCTAGGCAGTGGTGCGGTCGTCGGGCAGCGGCGGCTCGGCGGTACCGGTCAGCTGAAGGAACCTAATCGTGCCGCTCAAGCTGGGCGCCTACACCGCCTGCCCGCACGACCGCCCGCTCGCCACAGCCGTGGAGGTGCTGAAGGCCAACTTCCGCCGTGGAGCGGCCAGGGACAGCAGGTGCTTCACGATCCGGCCGCAGGTCAGCGCGCGACATGGTTACAGCACGAATCGCCATAGTCCGGTGATGGCTGCTCACCTGGCTGGCCGTCAGGCAGGTCCGTCGCGAAGGCAGAGACCGCCGGGGGCGAGCCCAAACTTAAGGGAGATACGTGATTCACCTGATCCAGCGGCTATGCCTGATTATGCGGCTGTGCCCCGTTCCTGGAACTTCAACGAGGTTTCCAAGCCGACCAGTCAGGTAGGCGTCGCTGAGGCTGAGAAGCTCGCGGCCTCGGCTAAGGAAAGACACTGATATGCCCGGCCGACTAGCGGGGAAGTCTGTATCGGCACCGGCACCGGCGGGAGCATGGGGCGCGCCACAGCACTGACGTTCGCCCGCCAGGGCGCGTCCGGCTCGCGGCCGACGGCCGAGATCGTCGAGATAGTCCGCGCGGCGGGCGGTGAGATGGTCTCGCAGCATCCCTTCTAGGGTGCCAGAACTACGTCTGTATCCTCTGGCCTGCGGGTTCCCGGATCAGCCAGTTGCGGCGGAACTCGGCTTACGCTGTCAGCTCCGAACGCCAGGCCGCGTAGAACGCTCGCAGTTACCGGGGAGGTCACGCAGCGCATGCTCGTTCCGGTCGGCCGCCACCACGGTGCGGCCGTCGGCGGCGAGGACCGCCGCCGGTCGCGTGACCACGCGTACCGCCCCCGTCGGCCACGATCGCCACCTTTGCGCTCATCGCGTCACCTGACCCAGGAGCGCGGCGGTGACGTGCTCACCGAGCCGCTGCACGTTGGTGCGCATCGTGAATTCCTCCTTCTCATCTCGCCGGCCCGGCCAGGCTCGTTGCCGGGGTGTCATGTCGTTCTCCGTGACCAGGCGATCGACGGGCCGGGGGCTGCTAGGAGGCAGGTAAGAGGTCATCACCGGATCGTGGTGATTCGCCGCACCGGGACAACGCGGGACGGGATGGGATCGCGGTGACACCCGGCTTCAACGGGCGGGCGATGGCCGGCCGGGTGCTATCGGAGCTCGCCGGCCAGCGCGGCCGCCTCATCCTGGTCATCGACGATCGGCACGAGCCGACCTCGCACGAGCTGACCTCGCCGGACGCGCTCGCCCAGCTCACCCGCCTGCTGACGAACCTGCCTGGCGACGTGCATGCGGTGCTGGCCGCCGTCGCGATCTTCCGCTGCGCCTGCATCAGCTGCGCCTGGCCGGCGAGCTAGCCGAGGTCCGCGCTCCAGCAGGAGCGCTCGCAACCTCTCGGCCGGAGCCAGCCACGCCCGCGGGACGTGTAAGGACGGCTTGACCTTAGCCGGGACGTCCCGGCACGTTTAGGACCGGTCCTGCCCCGCGGTAACCGCACCCTGGCACTCCGACGCGCTCTGTGGTCCACGACGTGGTGGCCACCGTTCACGATGTGTCCAGTGGCCAATCAGGAGGTCATCCGCGCCGCTCCCCGGAGCCGCTCGGAAAAGCCGCGGGCCGCGAAACCATTCCGCTAACCGGGGAGCTGTCCCCGGGTCAGCATTCCGTGCGTCCGGTACCGTGACCGGGCCAGGGTCTCGGGGGCGAATCACCGCGCCGGAGTCCGTCTCGATGAGATGATCGCGGCCTGGCACCTGCTCTGCCCGCATGACCCGGAGCTGATCGCCGCCCACCTGCTGAGCCCGCTGTCTGACGGGCTGGGGCCGGGACGGAACGCCGCTGTCACGGCGGTGCGGGGGCTAGCGACCCTGGCGGGAACGTTCGAGTAGATATGCCACCTCGCACTGGTCACCGGACTGTCCGGGGCCTCGGCAGATGTGCGGATCGCGGCGGCGGACGCGTGGACGCAGATCGCCCGGGAGGGACGACTGGGCCCCGCGCTGGCGGCCGAGGCGATCGAGCTTGGCGTCACCCGCGGCGCGCTCAAGCTCTCCCGGATTGCCGACGGCCTCGGGCACGCTGCGCCGCAACCGGTAGCCGCGGCGGGCGTCGCGCAGGCTTGCCTGACGGCGGCGGCGGCTTTCCTGCCCGCTAAGCCAGCAGGGTTGCACCTGCTGCTGGAACTGGCCGCCCAGGCAAGCACGGTGTCCGGGATGCCGGAGCTTCCCGCGCCGGTCGCTGCGCTCGCCCGAAGCAAGGGAACCTCGAAGCTAGCCGAGGCCGCCCGCCGCCTGGCCCGTCTGGGCTAGTGCCGTAGCAGGCTACGTTTGCCCCGCCCGGGGCTTTCCCCGTAGGCGCTGATCCTCGAGACTGGCCCGGTGACGGAACGGCTGCGGGTGCATGAGATCGACGACGACGAGGGACAGCGGCTGGTGCGGATCATCCGCCGGGGCAGCGGGTCGGTGGTGACCTGGCGGCGGGCGCAGATGGTGCTGATCTCAGCCCAGGGCATGGACGTGCCCGCGATCGCGAAGTGGCGTTCACCAGCGAGGGCCGGGTCCGGGATGTGATCCGGAACTTCAACGCCGACGGGGTTCGGGTCCCTGTCGGTCCGGCCGCGAGCGGGCCCGCACCCGGGCCCGCTCCGGCTCCCATCACGGGTGGACCTGCGAGCCGAAACCGAGGTCGAGGCGGATCGACTCGAGGATGTGGAACGCGGTGCTGTCTGTGTAGACGTCGGCGGCGGCCAGGACGCCGGTGTACTTCTTGATGACCGGCGCGGAGGCGTAGGCGACCTGCGCGGCCTGGAACGTCTTGACCGCGGCCCAGGAGTTGTTCCCGTACCTGATGAAGAACGGGGTCGGGTCAACCGTAACCAGGGCCTTCTTAATGTTGTCGATGAGGTCAGTCACGTACTGCTGGTACACGACCATGTCGTCGCGGGTGCCGAGCCGGCCCATGTGGCCTCCGATGAAGTGCTTCCACGGGTAGGCCATAGCCGTGTCCGGGGCGGCGATGGAACCCGGGACGTCCTCGTTGAGGTTGAAGCTGTCGTACGGCACCCAGCCGGGCAGGTTGATGTCAACGAGCATGAGCGTGTCGTGGTCGGGGAAGTGGATATAGCTGTTGTCGGGGG
>Ga0209647_1002774_pt1 | contig 14005 bp, 7 predicted proteins | sample GraSoi_2013_60cm_FD_185827 | JGI IMG/M metagenome (GOLD analysis project Ga0209647, IMG submission 185827) | Grasslands soil microbial communities from the Angelo Coastal Reserve, California, USA - Sample 9_17_2013_60cm (SPAdes) (version 2) | ecosystem: Environmental > Terrestrial > Soil >... | reverse complement strand
CATGATGAAGTTGCTCGGAACATCCGCGGGCAGGCCGGGAATCGTCGGGAACGCCATCGCGTCCTTGTTCGCCTCGACCAGCTCGACGTCGAAGCCGCGCGCATACCGGCGGTGATTCTGCAGGCGCGGCCACACGCTCGGCGGCGGTGCGACATCGTTCATCACCCAGTTGCGGAAGTGCGCGCGCAGCGCATTGACGGTCTGGGTGTGCGGGACGGGATTCGCGGGAAGAGTGCCGGTGCCGAAGTTGTTTCCCGGGCAGTTGGCGCCGGTCGTTGGAAGCCCGACTCCGGGAAGGCTGGTGTCGAACCCGCCCCCTCCTCCGCCGTGCGTGGTGCTCGGGATGTAGTAGCGCCGCACGTTCGCGGGCAAGGGAATGTCGCGATGGCCGTCGGTGCCAACCCATTCGGGCGTGAGCTTCAATGCCCAGACCTCGGCCGAGCCGAAGTGCTCGATGATCTTCGGGCAGGTGTTTGACGCGCTGCAGCGATCGAGGATGCCACGGGGCGGAAGCCCGCGCACGTCGTCCGGATAAGGACTCCACCACTGCGGGCCTTCGCTTCCGGCCTGGTAGAGCTCGAGAACGCCGTCGGGCTGAGCCCAGCGGAAATTGAGCGCGATGCGCCGGCCCGCGATGATTGGCCAGGCGCCGTCGTACACCTTGCGGCCGGACTCGTCCTGGTTGAAGCCGAGGTGCAGGAACTGCCGCAGGTAGTTGCCCGATTGCGATACGCCGCGCCCTATCACCCACTTGATGCGGCCGGCGACGGGATTCGGCGTCCCTGAATCGTCGGCGCCAGCGTTCCTGAGGAAGCTCGCCAGGTCGCGAAACGCCGCGAAGCCGACGCCGAGCACGTACGGATCCTTCGCTGTGAAGACCACTTGATAAAGCAGCTTCAGGTCGAAGCCGTTGCGCACGCAAATCTGTGTCGGGTCCGGCGTGCCCGGAAAGGGATGCGTCGCATCGCATTTGCCCCAGGCCCAATCCCCGGACGGAATCGTCGCGCCGACGGTCACCTTGCCGTCGACGGTCTCCGCCGTGTGTGTGGTGAGCGTGGCCTGCGTAGTGTCGAGCGTCGCCGGCTTGTACGGAAGCGGACTGCTCTGCACCAGGAGCGGCTGGGAATCCGTGCCGCTGCGATTCACGATCCGGCCGAGCACCGTGCCGGTGATGGATGAGCCGTCGGCGTTCTTCGCGATCGGCACCACGACGAAGTCGTTGGTGGTGAGGTTCTGCGCGGTCGCCCCGGAGTTGTCTCCCTGCCAGCCGCTCGATAGGCCCACGTCGCCGACGTTGCGTTCCGCGGCCACGAGCGTGATCCGCCCGCCGCGGTTGGGCACGTCGTGCCACATGAGCCCCGACATCTTGGTCACGTCCGAAGGCATGGTGAGCTGGAACGACGCCTGGTATTCGACCTTGCCTGCGGCGTTCTTCGGCGCGAGGCGGATGTCCTGGATGATGTCGTTGCGCGGATCGGCGGGATCGACCCCGCCGTGCCGAAGGGGGCGAGCGTCGAATCGGGATCCACTGTCGCCAGGATGACGATCTTCGTGATGCGCGCTTGCGCCGGCGCGATCGAAGCGGCGAGCCCGACGAGCGCGGCGACGGCGATGGGAGTCCAGCTGTCGAAACGAATGAGCAGTGGGCTACGCATGGTGAGCTCCTCCGGAAAGGAATTGCGCGCGCGCCTCGTCGAGGTGGCTGGTGGGGCAATCTATACCCGGACATGCTGCGCTACAACCCGTTAATAAGGTCGGCCCAGGTAGAAATAGAAGCTGCGCTGGCTGCCGGATGCTTGTCCGTAGCCGAGATAGAGCGGGCCTAGCAACGTATCGATCCCGAAGTAGATGCTGCCCGACTTGATCCACCCGGTCGGGCTGCCGGGCACCGGGGAGCCGCCGACCTTGCCCGCTTCGACCGAGACGCCTGCGTAGACGCCTTCGAGCAGCGTCTGGCGCGCGAGCTTCTGGTAATAGAGGAGCCGGCCGAACTGGATGTGGTCGCCGATGAGGCCACCGGCGCGGTATCCCGATCCGCGCAGGAAGCCGCCCCACGAGAAGAGATCATAGGTGGGCAACGGGTCGCTGCCGTGCCGGCCTCCCACGAGCCCTCCGGCAACAAACGTATGGTCGCCGAACGAATGCGCGGCGTCCGCACCCGCGAACCACTTCGTGTACTTGTCCTGCGCGCCCAACCCGGGCCGCGACGCGAAGAGCTGTGCTTCGCCGTCGTATCCCGTGCGCGGGAAGCTCGCGCTGTCGAGCTGGTCGACGAAGAGCCGCGCGGTGTAGGCGCCCTGCCGGACGCGCCGCAGGTCCTGCCCGAAATCGGCGCTGCCGATCGAGAGCTTCGCGTCGCCGAAGCCGCGCGCGAGCCCCACCCTCGCCTCGCCGACGCTCGCGAGCTGGCTGCCGACATCGAAGGATGCGCGGCCGTATGTGACGTCGATTCGGGCAAGCCGCCGGTTGCCGTCGTAGACGTCGGTGGGCTGGCGCGCGAGCTCGACCCGCGGCGCGATGAAGATCAGGCCTCCAAGCGTGAGCGGCTGGTAGAGCTCGCTCAGGAGCGAGTTGGTGCGCCCGAGCTGGACCTCGTTGCGCCACTCGGCGCCGAGGGAATTGAGCCACGTGCGCCGGTAGCTCGCGCGCACGTTGAAGTTCGCGTCGCTCTGGAAATCGGTCGCCAGCCCGACGCCGAAGCGAAGGTAGTTCGGTCCCCACGATTTCTCCACCGCCTCGATCACCAGCACGCGCTTGCCGGGCTCATCGACGATCCGGTAGCCGATGTGCTCGTAATCTCCCGTGCCATAGAGGCGGCGAATGTCGCGGTCCAGCAGGTCCTGGTCGATGGGCGCGCCGGCCTTTGTCGAGAGATACGTAGCGGCCACCGCGGAGTTCACGGTTTGCATGGCCTCGAAGCGGATCTCGTCGATCGGGCGCCGGTCAGCCGGGATTGCCGCGAGCTGCCTTGCTCGCAGTGCCGCGTACTCGGCCGCGGGAACGGATAGGCGCGTGAGGAAGCCGACCACCTTGCGCGCCGCCGCTTCGCCGATGGGAATCGTCTGTGGCAGGTGATCGAAGTCGCCAAAGGAGAAATCGCCGAGCTCCGGCTCGATAAGGACATCCTTCGGCGTGAGCGTCGCGATCGAGGCGCGCACGTTCTGCTCGGTGAGGATGAAGATCACCTGCCCCGTGACGCCGACGACCGACCCCAGCTGCTTGCGCGGCAGGAGCGGCGTGCCGAGGTTCACCGCGATGACTACGTCGGCGCGCATCTCGCGGGCGATGTCGACGGGCAGGTTGTTGGTGAGCCCGCCGTCGACGAGGAGCATGTCGCCGATCTCGGTGGGCGCGATCACGCCGGGCACCGACATGCTCGCGCGCATGACGCTCGCGAGGTCGCCGTCGCCGAAAACGACGGCCCGGCCGGTCACAAGGTCGGTCGCGACGGCGCGGAACGGAATGGGCAGCTCGTCGAAGCGGCGATAGCCCCTCGCCTTCGAGAGCTGCCGCAGCACCGTCTCGAGCTGCACGCCGGAGACGACGCCCTTCTGCAGGAACGCTTCGCCATTCCGGATGCCGATTTCCGGACCCACGAGGTTCAGCTGGTCTTCTTCCTTGCGGCGCACCGAGAGCTCGCGGCGCGGGGGCTTGTCCCTGAAGAGGAGCTCGGTGGAGATGGCCGCAACGACCTTTTCCATCTCGGGGATCGTGGTGCCGGTGGCGTAGGCCGCGCCGACCAGGGCGCCCATGCTGGTGCCGGCGATGCAATCGACCGGGACGCGATACTCCTCGAGCACCTTGAGCACGCCGATGTGGGCAGCGCCGCGCGCGCCGCCGCCAGAGAGCACGACGCAGATGCGCGGTCGCTCGACCGCAGCCGCGCCCAGCGCGAGCGCAAGAAGCGCCGCGCCTGCGATCCCAGCGGACCTCCCCTTCCCCGCAATCGCCATGGCCCGCCGATTCTAGGCCATCGGCGGCCGGCGGAAGCGATGGCGCTACCTAGGCCTTGATCATCTCCCGCGCGATGTTGGAGGCGCCGACGATCTTGCCGGACTTGTCCCGCACGGGGGACACGGTGAGCGAGACCGCCTTGCGCGTTCCGTCTTTCGCCACGCGCATCGTCTCGTAGTGCTCGATGCGCTCGCCGGCGCGCACCTTGGCGAGGATCTCGGCCTCTTCGGAATACAGCTCGGGCGGGATGATCGCCGTAATGTTCCTTCCGATCATCTCCCGCGCCTCGAAACCGAAGAGCCGCGCGGCGTTCGCATCCCAAGAACTGACGATTCCCTCCAGCGACTTCCTTACGACGGCGTCATCGACCGAGTCGACCATGCGTTTGGCCTTCTCATTCAGGTGCCACCGCACGTCCTGGGCTCGAAGACCGACCTCGGAAATGGCCGCCAGCAACTCGTCCCGGGTCGTTCCGAGGAACTTGACCCAATAGCCGACCTCGCGCGGGTCCTCGATTTCAATGACCCGATCGTCGAACGTGGCGCCAGTGCTGCATTCCTTGTTCATCGCCCCTCCTATGCCGGGACGTGTACCAGGAATCCTACAACCGGCGCCCTCTTAGCCGCAAATGTCCGCAAAGCATGTGCGGTTGCGTACGGAGCCTTTCGGCTGATGATGGCGATCGCGAATGCGTCCGCACTGCAATTACCCGCTGCCGAGGATCGTCTCGATTTCCTTTGGATCGACCGGCTTCACCAGGTGGCGGTCGAAGCCGGCGTCCTGCGCCCGGCGCCGGTCGTCTTCCTGCCCCCAGCCGGTGACCGCGACCAGCACGCACGACGACAATCCCGGCAGCTCGCGCATCTGGCGGGCGACCTCGTAGCCGTGCACCCGCGGCATGCCGATATCGAGGAAGGCGATGTCGGGCCGGAAGCGCGAAGCCGCGGCAAGCGCCTCCGCACCGTCGTAAGCGACGCGGACGTCGTGGCCACTGCCCGCGATGAGCGAGCCGAGGCTGTTGGCGAAGTCGGCGTTGTCGTCGGCGATGAGGACGCGCCGGCCGCGCGCGCCGCGGCCATCGTGGCGCGGCGATTCCGCGTCGCCATCGGCCGGCCTTTCGGCGAGCGGCAGGCGCACCACGAATTCGCTCCCCTTCCCCGTGCCTTCGCTCCGCGCTTCGATGGATCCGCCGTGCAGCGACACGAGGCGCTTTGCGAGCGTGAGGCCGACGCCGAGGCCGGATTGCGCGCGTTCGAGCGACTTGTCGACCTGCACGAACATGTCGAAGATCGAGGTGAGCGAGGCGGCGTCGAGTCCGATGCCACGATCGCGCACCCGCACCACGGCCTCGTCGCCCTCGCGCGCGAGCGAAAAGGCGATCGGCGCCTCCGCGGCGCTGTATTTCGCTGCGTTGTGGATCAGGTTCGCGAAGACTTGCGCCAGGCGCGTCCGATCGCCGTCCACCGGCAGCGGATCGACCGGGAGGTCGACGCTCAGCACCTGGTGCCTGGCTTCGAGGAACGGACGAACCGTCTCGATCGCATCGCGGACCGCCGCCTGCAGCTCGATCACGGCCTTGCGCAGCCCGAGCTTCCCGGTCGTGATGCGCGAGACGTCGAGCAGGTCGTCGACCAGGCGCACCATCTGGTTGAGCTGGCGCTCCATCATCTGGCGCGCCTTCTCGGACATCGCGGCGTTCGTCCCGGCGAGGCGCAGGATCTCGAGCGCGTTGCGCAACGGCGCGAGCGGGTTGCGCAGCTCGTGCGCGAGGGTGGCGAGGAACTCGTCCTTGCGCCGGTCGGCCTCGCGCAGCGCATCGGCGCGGCGCCCCGCCTCGGCAAGCATCGCGTTGAACGAATCGACGAGCTCCCCGATCTCGTCGTCGGAGATCTTGCGGGCGCGCAGCGAATAGTCGTCCTGCGTGATTACTTCCCGGGCAACGCGTGACACTTCCAGGATCGGTGCGGTGATGGCCGTCTGCAGCCAGCCGGAGAAGAACGCGGCGATCGCGAGGCTCGCGATCATCACGACGCCCAGGATGGTGAGGTAGTCGCGCAGGCGGTCCCATGGTTGATAGAGCGCGCGCAGGTACACCGTGCCGAGCACTTCCCCGTTCTCGACCACGCGCCTGAAGATGACGAGCTGGTCGCCCTCGATCCGGGCGCCGTCGGCCTCCGGCGCCTCCGGGAAGGACACGGTGGGAACGCCGTCCTGCGTGTAGGTCGCGAAACGCTGGCCCGCGGACGTATAGAGCGCCGCCGCAAGAACGCGCGGGCGGACCCGCATCACGCGCAGGTCATTCGCCGCCGCCTTGCTGTCGCCGAACGAGAGCGCCGGCGCGCTCGCGCGCGCGAGGACTTCGGCCTGCGTGTTGAGGTCGTTGGTCCATTGGCGCTCGTAGGCGCGCAGGTCGTAGACCACGAGGCCGGTGGCGCTCAGCAGCAGTGCCGACACCGTGGTGATGAGGACCAGGAGCATCACCTTGCGCCGCACCGAGCCGCCGATGTTGGCGATCAGCATCAGCCGGCCTTCGGCACTACGCGGCGCGCGACCGCCAGCATGCGCGAGCTCACGCGGTGGCCGCTGCGTTCGGCGGAATCGAGCGAGACATCGAATCCCACGCGGTTGTCCAAAACGACGAAGTTGATCACGCTGCCGGCCTCGAGCCCGCGCTCCGTCTCGCTCACCACGAGGATTCCCTGGCGCTGCGCCGCGCGCACCACCACCGGCAGCCGCGCGGATTCGGGCCGGCCGACAAAGAGCATCTGCACACCGGCGAGCGAATCGAGATCCCTCACCTTGCGCACGGCGAGCGCGCGGCCCGCGACGCTGCGCCCGGGCTGGATCCTTCCCAACTCGGCGAGGACCTCGTCGTTGCCCATCACGCCGATCACGAACGCGCCGCCGGCCGGCTCGAGGGCGACGTCCGGCCAATCGATGTAGCCCGCGAACTTGTAGAGGAACGCGGCCTTCACCGTCGACTCGGTCACCTCGAGTGCCTGCGCGAACGCCCTCCCCCCGAACGCCGTGGCGGTCGCGATCAGCGCCAGCACCGCGCGGCGGGAAGCGTTCACAGCTTGAGCACCGCCTTGAGGAGTACCGCGCGCTCGAGCATCGCGCGGTTGTTCGGCGCGCCCCACTCGGAGTAGTCGCGATCGAAGGCGTTCTGCACGCTGAGCGAAAGCTCGAGCCCTTCGGTGACGCGCCATCCGAAGCGCGCGTCGAGCACTGTGTACGCGGGCACGACCGGATTCTTCAACTGCCCCGCGTGCCGCAAGGCAAGATCGAGCTGGTGGCGCGGCGTGATATCCCACGCCGAGCGCAGGAGCGCGATGTGGTTCGGGTCGTTGCCGAGCGAGGGGAGCCCGCCGAAGTCGACTTGGCCCGGCGCGACGCGCAAGCGCTCATGCATCGCCACGAGCCCTCCCGTCAGGCGCCACACCTGCGTGACCTGATAAATGCCCCACGCCTCGACGCCCTGCACCCGCCCCTCGATGCCATTGGCGAAGACCGGGCCGGCAGGCGACAGGCCGACGCTGCGCAGGTTCGGATAGTCGTGATGGAACGCCGTCGCCGACAGCGATAGCGCCGGCGTGACCAGGGCGCGATAACCAATCTCGGCGATGCGGGCGATTTCCGAGTCGAACGTCGTGTTCGAGACCAGCAGGTACGGCGGCGCGCCGGGAAAAAACACATCGCGATCGATCCGCGACGGCGCCCGGACGGCGCGCGAATAAGCAGCCCAGGCGAGATGCTCCGGCGACAGATGCCACGCGAGCCGCGCATTGGGCAGGTACTCGGTGTGGGTGTAGATGTTGGTCTCGAGCTTCAGGCCGAGCGTGAGCTCGAGGCGCTCGAGCAGCGCGATCTGGTCCTGCGCGAAGACGTTCCCCCATCGCAGGTTGCGATCGGCGGGCAGGAATGCCTGCCGGTAGCCCGCGCCCCAGATCAGGCGATGACCCGGGAGCGAGCCGATCGTGTGCTGGAGCTCCACGTCGAAAGTGTCGAGTGCCTCCTTGAACGTGCCGGGATGGTCGCGATTCGTGCGGTCGTAGTACGCCTGCAGCTGCAGCCCCGAGCCCGCCTCCAGGCTCCGCGTCCAGCGCCCGAGGAGGTTGCCGCCGGAAATGCTGCGCGCCGCCGGCGCCTGGTCGACGTCGCCGGAGTAACCATCTCCTTGCAGGGTGATCGTCTCGGCGGCGCGCTCCCAGTCCGTGCGAAGTCCGGTCGCCAGCATTCGCGATGCGTCGCGAATGGGAGCTCCGCTGGTGAGATTGAAGTGGTCGCGGTCGGTGTACTTCGCGTAGGCGCGATACGTGCCGTCGGCGAACGCGGCGCCGCCGAAACGACCGCCGATGCCCGACTCGCGCGTCCCGCCGACGCCGGCCAGCAACGCGCCCTGCGTCCGCGCCGACGAGCGCGTAATGATGTTGATGACCCCGTTCACGCCGTTGGCGCCCCAGAGCGTCGCCGCAGGCCCGCTGATCACCTCGATCCTGTCGATATCCTCCAGGAAAGTGTCCTGCGCCTCCCAGAAGACGCCCGAGAAGAGCGGCGTGTAGACGGTCCGGCCATCGATCAGCACCAGCATCTTATTGGCGAGCACGTTGTTGAAGCCGCGCGCGCTGATCGCGTACTGGGTGTTGTCGGCGCGCGCCACGTGCAGGTTGGGCGCCAGGCGAAGCAATTCCGGGATGCTGTTGGCGCCGGAGCGGCGGATGTCCTCGGCCGTGATGACGTAGATGGAGGCCGGCGCGTCGACGAGGGGCTCGGCCCGGCGCGACGCCGTGGTCACGGTGATCGAAGCGAGCTGCTCGAGGCTCAGCTCGGCGAGGTCGGAAGCCTGCGCCAGCAAAATGGCCGACTGCGCCAGGGGAGCGGCCGCCAATAGCGCGCCAGCCAGAGCCCGCCCGATCGATGATTTGTTCATTTTGTCCTCGGAGCCTGGGTCCCAAGCCGATGATATCGGAAGGACTCACCGGCTCCGATGAAGACCCCACGGCGGGCATTAAGTGCCGCTCGTGGCGCGGAAAGTCCTCAGTGGAAATCGTGGCTGGTGGTGGCAAGGCGCCCGAGCATCGGGCTCAGGTCTTCGAGGCGCCGCGCGAGGATGTGCACCACCCTCCCCTCGCGTTGCACCTCGCCCGTGACGGCAAGGAGCCTCGACGCGAGGAGCTCGCGCCGTTGGCGTTCGGCGAGATCGTTCCAGACGATCAGGTTCACGTAGCCGGTCTCGTCCTCGAGCGTCACGAAGATCACGCCGCTCGCGGTGGCGGGCCGCTGGCGACAGGTGACGATCCCCGCTGCGCGGATGAGCTGGCCGTTGCGCGCTTCGGCGACTTCGGCCGCGCTGCGGATGCGGCGCTTCGCGAGCGTTTCGCGCAGCAGCGCCAGGGGGTGGCGCCGCAAGGTAAGCCCGAGCGCCTCATAGTCGGAGACGATTTGCTCGCCTTCGGTCGGTTGCTTGAGGGCAGGCGTGGCATCGGGCACCGCGGGGATGTCGAGCCGGGTCCTTTCATCGACCGCGAGCGTCTCCCACAAAGCCACGCGGCGGTGGCCGGCAAGGCTCGAGAGGGCATCGGCGGCAGCCAGGGCGCTCAGGTCGGATTTGTCCAGGCCGGCCCGTCTGGCGAGGTCTTCAGTTGATGTAAATAGTGCTTTATTTCTTGATGTTACAATACGTTCAAGAGAAGTTACTTTAACTCCTTTGATGACGCCCAAACCTAACCTCAATGCAGGACCCTCTCCCCCGCCCTCTCCCAAGGGAGAGGGAGATTCAAGTTTGCTGTCGACATCACTGAGCTGGACGTCCACGGGCCGGACCTCGACGCCATGGCGCTTGGCGTCTTGCACGATCGCCGAGGTCGAGTAGAAGCCGAGGGGCTGGCTGTTGAGGAGCGCGCAGGCAAAGGCGGCGGGCTTGTGGTGCTTGAGCCAGCTCGACACGTACACCAGCAGCGCGAAGCTCGCCGCGTGCGATTCGGGAAAGCCGTATTCGCCAAATCCCTGGATCTGCTGGTAGATCTGCTCGGCGTATTCACGCGCGTAGCCGCGCTCTAGCATGCCGTTCACGAGCTTTTCGCGGAACGGCTCGATTCCGCCGCGCCGCTTCCAGGAGGCCATCGCACGGCGCAGCTTATCGGCCTCGCCCGGCGTGAAGCCTGCCGCCACCACGGCAAGCTGCATCACCTGCTCCTGGAAGATGGAGACACCCATCGTTCGCTCGAGCACCTTCTTCACCGCCTCGCTCGCGTAGGTGACCGGCTCCTTGCCCTCGCGGCGGCGAAGGTAGGGATGCACCATGCCGCCCATGATCGGCCCGGGGCGAACGATCGCCACTTCGATCACCAGGTCGTAGAAGCACGCGGGCTTCAAACGCGGCAGCATCGACATCTGCGCGCGCGATTCGATCTGGAAGACGCCGATGGTGTCGGCGCGCTGGATCATCTCGTAGACGGCGGGGTCTTCGGCGGGGATGCGGGACATGGTGAGCAATTGGGCCCCGGCCTTCGCCGGGGTGACGTCATTTACCAAATCGATCGCGCGCCGGATACACGAGAGCATTCCCAGTCCGAGGACGTCGACCTTGAGAAGACCGAGCGCATCGAGGTCGTCCTTGTCCCACTGGATCACCGTTCGATCGGGCATGGTGGCGTTCTCGACCGGCACCAGGCGCGAGAGGCGGCGGTTGTCGATCACGAATCCGCCGGGATGCTGCGAGAGGTGGCGGGGGAACCCGACGAGCTCCTGCGTTAGCTCGATCACCTGCTTCACGACGCGGTTGTCGAGATCGAAGCCGCCTTCGGCGAGGCGCTGCTTCAATGCTTCGCGGTTATCCCACCACGACATCGACTTGGAGAGCAGGTCGACCTGGTCGAGCGAAAGACCGAGCGCCTTGCCCACGTCGCGCAGAGCGCTGCGAGGCTGGTAGGTGATCACGACGGCGGCGATGGCGGCACGCTCGCGCCCGTACTTCTTGTAGATGTACTGGATCACCTCCTCGCGCCGCTGGTGCTCGAAGTCGACGTCGATGTCGGGCGGCTCGTTGCGCTCCTTCGAGATGAAGCGCTCGAAGAGGACCGACATCCGGCCGGGATCGACCTCGGTGATGCCGAGGCAGTAGCAGACCGCGGAATTGGCCGCCGAGCCGCGTCCCTGGCAAAGGATCTTCTGGCTACGGGCGAACTCGACGATGTCGTGGACGGTGAGGAAGAAGGGCTCGTAGGCGAGCTCCTCGATGAGCTGCAGCTCGCGCTCGACGGTTTGCACCACCTCGGGCGGCGCTCCGGCGGGATAGCGGCGCTCGAGCCCCTCGAAGGCGAGCGCCCTGAGATGCGTCGTCGGCGTGCGGCCGGGGGGAACCAGCTCCTCGGGGTATTCGTAGCGGATCTCGTCGAGAGAGAAGGTGCAGCGGCTCGCGACGTCGAGGGTCGTCGCGAGAAGCCTCGCGGGGTGCAGTGCGGAGAGCCGGCCGATGGAGCGCAGGCAACGCTCGCTGTTCGGTTGCAGCTTGCGGCCGACTTGCGAGAGCGGACACTGGAGGCGGATGGCCGTCATCACGTCCTGCAGGCGTTTGCGCGCGCGCTGGTGCATGTGGACGTCACCGGCGGCGATGCACTGAAGACCCGCGCCGGTGCCCACCGCCTCGATCGCCGCGATCCGGCCATCGTCGTCGGCGCCGCGATGCAGCTCGATCGCTATCCACGCGTTGCCGGCGAAATTCCGCGCGACCCATTGCGCCTGCGAGGGTTCGATCTCTTCTCCCGGGATCCACAGGGCGAGAAGTCCCTCGGGCGACGCGGGGATGTCTTCGCGCCGCAAGCGGTATTCGCCCTTCTCCGCGGCGCGCCGCCCGAGGGTGATGAGCTCGCACATCGCTTCATAGCCGATGCGAGTGGCGGCGAGGAGGACCAGCTTCAATCCGTCGACGAGGACGATCTCAGTGCCGACGATGAGCTTCATGCCGATTTCCTTCGCGGCCACGTGCGCGCGTACAACGCCCGCCACCGAGCATTCGTCGGTCACGGCAATGGCGCGATAACCCAGCTCCGCGGCGCGGTGCACCAGCTCTTCGGGCTCCGAGGCTCCGCGAAGGAAGCTGTAGCAGGTGAGGCAGTGAAGCTCCGCGTAGCCCGGAATCAAGCGAACACCCCATGCAGATACCAGGCTTGTGGATCGCGGTGCTCGCGAAAAACCCAGAAGGTCTCTCCGCGCGGGTTCGCGGCAACGAAATAATCGCGGTTGACCTCTTCACCATCCCACCATCCGGCTTCGATGCGCTCGGGCCCGGCGAGGAGCTCGAGATCGCCCTGGTAGCCGGGATTGCCGTCCCGCGTGATGAGGCGCTGCGGGCGTTGGAGCAGCCAGGTGGGACGTGGAGGAAAAGGGGTCGGAGTAATTTTTCTGCTATCAGGAAAATTCAACCTGACTCCTTTTTCGGGACGGTGATCGTCGGCGAGCGCGATGCCGAAGATGCGATCGCGACCGAGGCGCGCGGTCAAGCGCCCGATCAGGCGCTCGCGATCGATCGATTGCTCCTTCGCGCCGGGAAGCCACGTCGCCTCGCGCGGCACGTAAGGCAGGAGCGCGTCGGCGCGCAGCGCCAGGCCGATCGCGGGAGCGGCGAGAACCAGGCGGCCGAGCCTTTCACGCGCGATGGCGAGTATGAAATCGGCCTCGCGCTCGGGAGAAGCGAAATCGAGCTCGAGACGGGTCGGGGCCTTGCGCAAGTGCTCGAGCGAGATCAGCAACCGCAGCACGCCCGCGCCCCGGCCGCGCAGGGCGCCTTCGAATTCGGCCAGCATGCGTCGCAGCGGGAAAAGCAGCGCCTGCACGCTTTCGGTCTCGGCCGGCAATTCGAGCCGCGATTTGAAACGCGCCGGAGGAACATGTGGCTCGCGCGGATCGACGATGCGTCCGATGAGGCGATCGAGCGAGAGGGCGATCTCAGGACCGAAGCGCCGTGCGATTCCTTCCGCGGGCAGCTCGAACGCATCGCGCAGCCGCAGGATGCCGAGATCATGCAGGCGCGCGAGGGTCTTCTCCGGCCAATCGAGCAGGAAAAGCGGCAGGTCGTCGAGGCGCTGGCGCAGATCGGGAAGGGCAAGGCAGCTCCTCACCTGCAGCCCGCGCGCTTCCGCTCGCGCGAAAAGCCGCGCCGCAAGCGGCGTGGGTGCGATCCCCACCGTGGCTCGAAAACCCAGGTCGTGGATGCCGCGCCGAATGGCGGCGATGAGCTTCGCGTGCCCCTCGAAGAGCCGGACCGTCGATTCGATCTCGAGGACGATGCCCTGCCCATCGACGCAGGCCATCGGCGTGAACTGCCCCGCCCATGCGGCGAGCCGTTCGAGCGCCGCGCGCTCAGCCTGGGGATCGCGCTCCACCGCGCGCAGGTCCGTCGCGAGCGCACGCGCTGCAGCCACGCCCTGCCCTTCGCGAATGCCCGCGTGCCTCGCCGCCTCGTTGGCGCACGCGACGACCTGGCGCTGGGTGGGGCCTTCCGCGACTACGAGAGGCTCACGGGAGATTCCTGCGCGCTCGACGATCTGGAGAGGGAGTGCGGGAAACTCGAGGGCTGTCCAGAGCATGGAGCTGTCCTTGCCTGCTGCTTCCATGGGCGCTTGCCCAGGGCGAGCGCGATGGGAGTCACGAGGGGAGGCCCGCGGCGCTTGGGAATGCGCAGCCGCAGAACGCCCTCTTCACGCGAAAGAACGACACGCAGGTGCGCGGGCGTCGACAAGCGCTCGGCAGCGGTCGAGCGAAAAAGTATTGCCATCGCGTGCCCCGCCTCAGCTGCCATCTGCAGGCGGCGAAGCCACGCATAGTCGTCCTGCGCGAGCCACAGGAGCGCCGCGCTGCACGCTCCCGAGCGCAACGCCTGCTCGGAAGCCCAGAGCGCATCCTCCTTGTCGCGCGGCCGCATCACGAGGCAGCGATGCAATGGAATGCCGCACTGGAGGATTGCCGGGGCATAGGGAAGATGCGGCGGGTTGATCCAGGCGATCAGCCTCTCGTCGGCCTCCGCCTTCGCCAGCGCACCGGCGAGGAAGCT
>Ga0209647_1002772_pt1 | contig 14006 bp, 11 predicted proteins | sample GraSoi_2013_60cm_FD_185827 | JGI IMG/M metagenome (GOLD analysis project Ga0209647, IMG submission 185827) | Grasslands soil microbial communities from the Angelo Coastal Reserve, California, USA - Sample 9_17_2013_60cm (SPAdes) (version 2) | ecosystem: Environmental > Terrestrial > Soil >... | reverse complement strand
CGCTGGCGTCGCCCGGAGCCGCAGCGACGCGCTTGCCTGGTGCGTGCGGCTGGTCGGCGAGCACGAGGATAGCTGGCTCGCGGACCTCAGGGAGGCGCTGCACCATGTCGAGCAGGTACGCTCCGAGGGCCCGCGGTCCTGAGCAGGGCGTTGAGCGTGGGCCGGGCCGCCGGGCGGCGGGCGGGCCAGGTCCGCCCCGGCATAATTCCCCTTTCCTTATCTGCCGCTTAAATCGGCTAATCCCGCCCGGCGGAAGCCCGCGAATCTGAGCTGCCTGAGTTGACGGCGGCTGGCCGCGCGCCGTGACCGTTACGCCCAGCCCCGGGCGTTCCCTTACCCCGGCCGCCGCGCGGCGAATCCCCGGTCCTGCCCGTGGCTAATTCGCGACGTCGGGGTACACTGCCCAGATCCCGCAACGCCGCAGGTCGCTTTCGCCTTGCGATGGCCGGGTGAGCCCGCAGCGGAGCGACCCGCAGCCGTGCCCTTGGAGGAGGAGCAGCCGTGGTGTATGGGGTGAGTGCCGCGTCGGTGGAGTGGAACCCGACCGCGGAGCGGCTCCGCGAGCTGACCGAGAAGATGCCGAACAGCCAGGTGACCGAGTTCGGCAACGTGGTGGTTAAGGCGCGCGTCGACTCGCGCAGCACCAGGTCCACGTTCATCGTCGATGACTCGACCAACGCGACCAAGCAGACCGTCACCCGCGCGGAGTATGAGCGGGTAGCCGCCGAGCAGGACGCCTACATAGCGCGCGCCAAGATGGTCGTCGTGGACGGCTACATCGGCTCCGACCCGGAGTTCCGCACCAGGGCGCGGCTCATCATGGAGGCGGCGAACGCCAACGTAGCGGGCATGCAGCAGCAGCTCTACTACCCGGCGGGCGACGACTACGACCCGGCGGCCTGGGCGCCGGACACGACGGTCGTCTATACCCCGAACCTGGCGGCCCCCGGCTACCCGGACGACCGGGTGATCGCCGTCGACCTCCGCGACAACATCACCCGCGTGCTCAACTCGGACTACTTCGGTGAGTCCAAGAAGGGCGGCCTGCGGATGTGGAACAACATCGTCTACAACCGCGGCGGGCTCGCGCTGCACGCCGGCTGCAAGGTCATCCCCCTGAACGGGTCGCCGACCGGGATCCTCATCGTCGGCCTGTCCGGTACCGGGAAGACCACCACGACATTCACCACGCAACTGGACAGCAAGCCGGCCCAGGACGACTTTATCGCGCTGATGCCGGGCGGCCGCGTCTACACCACGGAGAATGGCTGCTTCGCGAAAACCTTCGGGCTTGACCCTAGATTCGAGCCCGCCATTTATAACGCCACCACCAAGCCCGATGCCTACCTTGAGAACGTCTCCGTCGACGCCGATGGCACAGTGGACTTCTTCGACCCCTCCTACACCAAGAACGGCCGGACGACCTGGCCGTTCTCCTATGTCGACCCGTGGCCGGGCAACGAGTTGCCCCCGGCCGAGTTCCTGCTGATCCTGAACCGGAACGAGAACATCGTTCCCGGCGTAGCCCGGCTCGACCGGGCGCAGGCAGCCGCCTACTTCATGCTCGGGGAGACCACGGGCACCTCGGCAGGCGGTAAGGACGAGGAAGGCAAGTTCCTGCGCGTGCCGGGCACCAACCCGTTCTTCCCCCGGGACATGGCGGACATGGGCAACCGGATGCTCGAGCTGCTCGACAGCCACGAGCTGAAGGTGTTCGTGCTCAACACCGGCCGCATCGGCGGAACCGATGACGCGGTGTCCAAGAAGGTGACGATCCCGTACTCGTCGGCGACCGTGCAGGCCATCGTGCAGGACACCATCGAGTGGGTCACCGACCCTGACTTCGGCTACCAGGTCGCCGCATCACTGCCGGGCGTGGACGACATCGAGATCCTGCAGCCGCGCAGGCTGTACGAGCGCCAGGGGCGCCTGGCCGAGTACAACGCGATGGTGGACCGGCTCAAGCGTGAGCGCAAGGAGTTCCTCGGCTCGTTCCCCGGTCTCGATGAGGAGATCGTCAAGTCGATCTCCCCCGATTCTTGATCGAGCCTGCCACGTCAGGCGGCGAACCGGCGCGCATGCCCGCAAGCGCACCGCCGGGGCACGGGATGCCCTGACCGCTCAAGAAAGGCTGATCGCCCGGCGGCCCCGCTCCTGGTTTGGGCCGATCTGCCTTCGGGTACCTCACGGTCATCGCTCGGCGACTGTCCGTTGCATTACCACTTTCGTGAATCGCCCTTGGCCGACGCACTCTAGCAGGCAGGGGAGAACCGACAGTTATGCCTCTGGATGGGGACGCCCGGCTTGCGGGCCGGGAAGCGCTGGCAGGATCACGGCGGGGGGGTGCCAGCGGGGCAGATGGTGGTGAGGTCATAGTCATCGCGAAGCCGTCATGACCACGCCCAGCCGCCTGGCCCCCGTCTGGCTGGCCGGCGCGGCCTTCCTGCTCACGCTCGTGACGGCGTGCTCGATCCCGGCCAGGCCGCCGTGGTGGCCGCAGCCGAAGCACGCCCCGACGGTGAGCCCGACGGTGAGCGTGCCGGCCGTGCGGAATCCGTGGCACCAGGGCATGCGGCAGCTCGGGATCCAGGTGTACTGGACGGCTAACCGCAATGACTCATCCGATGCCGTAGTCCGGGCGAAGGCTCAGCGGATCATTGATTACGCCATCAGCCTGAACGCGAACTCGGTAGCCGTCACCTTCCCGTTCTTTACCTCCGGCCTCACCTCAGACACGGTGTATGCCAAGCCAAAGGTAACGCCCAGCCCCGGCCACATCGCGATCTTCCTGGCCGCGGCGGCAAAGGCTCGCATCCGGGTCACGCTGCGGCCGGTCCTCGACGAGGATGCGCTGGTCGCCCAGAACCCGAAAGCCTGGCGCGGCACGATCGAGCCACGGGATCGCGCCGCCTGGTTCCGGAGCTACGGCACGCTGCTGCTGCCCTACGTCGCGGCGGCGCAGGCAGGCCACGCGGGGACCTTCGTTCTGGGCACGGAGCTCGTGTCACTGGAAGGTGCCCAGCAGTGGCCCGGCCTCGTCCGCTCGGTCCGGTCCGTCTACAGCGGCCAGCTGACCTATGACGAGAACTACGACGAGTTCGCCGCGGACGCTGCGAACCCGCCGGTGCCGAGCCACGACGTCGACGCCTACCCGCGGATCAGCCTCCCGGACAGTGCGTCGGTAGCCCGCCTGACCTGGTCCTGGGATGCCTGGCTGGGAGCCCACCCGCTCTCAGTGCGCCGGGAACTGACCCTGAGCGAGCTCGGCATTGCCGCGGTGGCCGGGTCATATGGGGAGCCCTGGGCCTGGCTTAGGACACTGACCGCACCGATTGACACGCGCGTCCAGGCCGCCTGGTACCAGGCAGCGTGCAACGCCGTCTCGGACGAGCAGATCGGCGGAGGGATCTACTGGTACGAGGTCAACTTCGACGCAAATCCCGCGCACCCAGGCCCGTTCGAGTCCGACCGGCTGACGTTCCTGGATCGTCCGGCCCAGCAGGTGATCCAGAACTGCTTCGCCAAGCTTCAGGCCACACGCCCGTACGGCACACAGGCCAAGGCGGCTCACGCGTCCCGCAGACAGTATTAAGGGATGACCACCGGATCCGTGGGCGCGAGGGGCAAGATGACGCGGAATGTCGCGCCCTGGCCTAGCGCGGTGTCCACGGACACCGTGCCGCCGTGTGCTGCGACGAGCGCTGACACAATTGACAGCCCGAGTCCTGATCCGCCAGTCTTCCTGGTGCGGGCCGCGTCGGTGCGGTAGAAACGCTCGAAAACGCGGGCCGCCTGATCGCTTTCGATGCCAGGCCCGTGGTCTATGACATCGAGGGCTACACCAGGAGCAGAGTCAAATGTGACCGAGGACAGCCGCACATCGATCTGGGTTCCGTCTGGGGTGTGCCTAAGGGCGTTGCTCATCAGGTTGCCTATAACCTGCCGGAGCCGGCGCTCGTCACCAAGGACAATCGGCGCGGCACTCATCCTGACAGTCAGGTCGATAATCCGGTCAGTTGCGATTATCCGGGCTTCCCGTACCGCATCGACCGCGAGCGCGAGCATGTCGACCGGGTGATGTTCGATCGGCCGCTGCTGATCGAGCCGGGCGAGCAGGAGCAGGCCCCGCCATACGAGCAGATTCTTGGTCGACCCGCTGCATGATCCAGTCCAGATCCGGCCTGGCCAGCGGGCCATGGACAGTGACCGCTGCGGGAACATCTTGCTCGCTAGCAGAGATCGTGGAGTCCGCCGATCGTTCCTCGGCATGCTGAGTCTCGCCCTCCGCCCCGGTGCGTTGCCGGTAGTACTGGGCGAATCCCCTGATCGCGGCCAGTGGGGTGCGCAGCTCGTGGCTGGCGTCTGCCACGAACCGCCTCAACCGCTCCTCCGACCTGCGGGCAGCAGCCTCGGACTCGGCCCGAAGGCGGAACGCGGACTCAATCTGGCTGAGCATGGTATTGAGCGACCGGCCCAGCCTGCCGACTTCAGTTCTCGGATCTTGGTCGGGAACGCGCCGGGACAGATCTCCGGCAGCAATGCCTTCGGCGGTCCGCTCGATTTCGGTGAGCGGGCGCAGGCTGGCTCGCACCACCACCATGCCGACGATCGCGAGGCCGAGCACGACGAACCCGCTCACGATCAGGTCAATGCCAGTCAGCTGCCGGGAAACGAAGCCTGTTCGTCCCACCGTCGGCCAACGTGGTCGCGTCCGTCTGCCAAGGAGCCTCCCCGCAGGTGGTGGTCCATCGCGGAAGAACCGGCTGCATCGTGGCCGGGTCGACGACCTGGTAGCTCACTCGCCGCGTGATCACCCGCCAGTTATCCGTGCCCGAAAGCGACGGCACCGTGACGAGCCGTCCCGCGTTGGATCCGAGCCACCCCAGATCGGTGGGAACGTCGGGGCCGCCCGGATTCGGCGGTGCCAAGCCGGTTGCAGTCACTATCTGCCCTCGCTGATCACGTATCTGCGCCACGTAAGGGAAGGCCGCGCCGAGGCCGCCGCCCGGCGGGGGCCCGATGTACGGCTGCCCGCTCAACTCGCTGAGGCTGCGGGAGAACGAATCAGTCACCTGGCGGTCAGCGCGGCCCTGCAGATAGTCACGCAGGACGTAGACGGAAGCGATACTGATGATCGTGAGGGCGATGGCTACGAGCGCCAGCAGTACGGAAAGGAGCTTGACCCGCAGCGGAATGGGGCGAGCCAGCGCCCTCGATCGAGGGCTCCCGGAGGCGGGCGGATTCCCGGGGATCACAGCTGCCTACTGGTGGGAGAGCCTGAACACGCAAAGCGGCCATGCGGCGGTAGCCAGAATGACCATGCCTTATGGTCCGGCTTCTGCCTTAGCGCAAGCTGAATAAGGGCTTCAGCGCCGCTGGGCGGCTTCGACGGTGCGCGGCAGGCGCTCGACCAGAAGCTGGATTTCGGCGCCGGGACCGATGTAGAGGAGCAATGCGCCGAGGCCACGGGGAAGGTCTGCGGTGTACCTGTGGCGAGGCTGCTGGGACACAGCCGGGCTCCTGAGGCATCCGGTAACTCGATCGGGTGAGCGGGCCGGCTGAGGCCCGCCGACGGCGTGGGTGCCTTTTGTGACTCGAGGATGTTAACGTTCCGTTATGGGAGCCCTACGTTGCGTTGATGGATCCGTGCTCACGGTCGTGGCAGTCGCGTGCCATGATCAGACGGGGACGCCTTACGAGATCACTCTCGACCTCAGGCGGGGCCGCAAGCCGTTCGCGTCGGTCGGCGAGCGTTGCGGCTTCCGGCTGTCACAGCTGGCGGCGAGCGTGACCGCGGCACGCGAGGATCCGCAGCAGGCCGCGGCGTGGCCCGATCCCGATGACAGCTTTCCCGAGCCCGGGCCGCAGTGTGGCGAGAGGGCCGGCGGGGGATTGAGGTCCGGGGAGCGAGAGTACTTCTCGCTCCGCTCCCGGGACCGGTCCGACCTGCCGGGCAGCGGCGAATTCCGGTGCGTCCTGCGCGACTCGGCGGAGTGGCTGGGCCGGCGCGGCGCGGGCGCCCAGGTCCAGCCGGGAGGCTGGCGGCTCAGCCGCCGTGCGGTCATTGAGGCATGGGGGGCTGATGGGATTGGTCTGCGAGCCGTCCTCACCTCGGCGGAACTGGTGACATTCTTGGGTACGGTGCTTAAGGAACCGGTCGGCGGCGGGGCAGCGGCCCGAGCTCCGGCTGGTGCCGAGGCAGCCGGCAAGAAGCAGGCAGGCACGAGCCGGCCAGCCCGGCGGCAGCGAGGAAGGGTCCCGGATGGGAGTGCGCGATCTCGCCTACCGGCTTTACGAACATAGGATCGAAGCATCGCTTTCACCCCGGGCGATCCCCAGGCACGTCGGGGTGATGTGCGACGGCAACCGCCGCTGGGCGCGCTCGGCGGGCCTGGCCGACGTCAGCAGCGGTCATCAGGCGGGCGCTGACAAGATCTTCGAGGTGCTGCAGTGGTGCCGCCAGATGGGCGTCGAGGTGGTCACATTGTGGCTCCTGTCGACCGATAACCTGACCCGCCCGGCGGCCGAGCTCGAGCCGCTGCTGCGGATCATCGAGGACACCGTCCGCGGGCTGGTGGCGCAGAACTGGCACGTCAACCCGATGGGCGCGCTCGACCTGCTGCCGGCCGGCACCGCGCAGGTGCTCAAGGACGCGGCGGAGGCCACCTCGGCGCAGACCGGGCTGCTGGTGAACGTCGCCGTCTGCTACGGCGGGCGGCGGGAGATCGCGGACGCGGTCCGCTCGCTGCTTCAAGACCACGCCACCCGGGGCACCACGATCGAGCAGCTCGCCGAGATCCTCGACGTCGAGCACATCGCCGAGCACCTCTACACGGCCGGGCAGCCCGACCCCGACCTGGTGATCCGCACCTCCGGCGAGCAGCGGCTCGGCGGATTCCTGCTCTGGCAGAGCGCCCACTCGGAATTCTACTTCTGCGATGCCTACTGGCCTGCGTTCCGGCGGGTGGACTTCCTCCGCGCGCTGCGTTCCTATGCCGCACGGCACCGCAGGTTCGGCGGCTGATACTGCTCACGGAGCTTGCTCCGCGGCGGGGAGACCTCGCCGGCCGGAGCTTGCTCCGCGGCAGGGAGGCATCGCCGGCGCTTTGATATCGCCCCAGCAGCACCTACGCGCCGGCGATGCCGCTTGGGGCCTCCCGCGGAGCGACTTCTTGGGGCCTCCCGCGGAGCGACTTCCTGCCCGACCAGTGCCAGCCAGAACGGGGCTGACCAGGGACCATGCCGGGGATCGGCCGGATGTCCGGCACGTTAACAGCACGGGGCGGTACTTCCGGGGAGTGGCTGACCGAGGGTAACGTCTGAGCAGACGGGCGGTGCGTAGCCGCCCGACGGGAAGGCCCTCGAGATCCTCGAGCTTCGCGTCCTGGCACGCAGGCGAGATGAGCGAAGGGCCGGCGCCCGGCCTTTCGCTGGCCGGTCCCGGTCCCTCCGACACGTCTGTGTCCTATCGCGGCGCCGCCCCGGCGCCCAGGGGAGAGCGAGTGGCCAGTTCCTCAGCGCGTCGCACCTACGTCCTCGATACCAGCGTCCTGCTCGCCGACCCGGCCGCCATCGGCCGGTTCGCCGAGCACCGGGTCGTCCTGCCGGTGGTGGTCATCACCGAGCTGGAGGCCAAGCGCCACCACCCGGAGCTTGGCTATTTCGCCCGCCAGGCGTTGCGCTACCTGGACGACCTGCGGGTCGAGTACGGCAGGCTGGACGCCGACCTTCCGGTCGGCGATGAGGGCGGCACGGTCCGCGTCGAGCTGAACCACGCCGACCCGTCGGTGCTGCCCGCCGGGTTCCGGCTCGGTGACAACGACACCAGGATCCTGTCCGTGGCGCGCAGCCTGGCCGCGGACGGCGACAGCGTCGTGCTGGTCAGCAAGGACCTGCCGCTGCGGGTGAAGGCCGCGGCGATCGGCCTGACCGCCCAGGAGTACCGCGCCGAGCTCCCCGCGGACTCGGGCTGGACCGGCATGCGGGAGCTGGACGTCACCGCGGCGGAGATCGACGAGCTGTACGCCGAGGGGCGGCTGGACTGCGCGGCGGCCCGGGACCTGCCCTGCCACACCGGCCTGGTGCTGGTCTCCGGGGCCTCCGGCGCGGGCAGCGCCCTGGGCCGGGTGCAGCCGGACAAGGCGGTGCGCCTGGTCCGCGGCGACCGCGAGGTGTTCGGGCTGCGCGGCCGCAGCGCGGAGCAGCGGGTGGCGCTCGACCTGCTGCTCGACCAGGACGTGGGGATCGTGTCCCTCGGCGGCCGGGCCGGGACAGGGAAGTCGGCGCTGGCGCTGTGCGCCGGCCTCGAGGCCGTGATGGAGCGGCACCAGCACCGCAAGCTCGTGGTGTTCCGGCCGCTGTACGCGGTGGGCGGCCAGGAGCTCGGCTACCTGCCCGGCTCCGAGGCGGACAAGATGAACCCGTGGTCGCAGGCGGTGTACGACACCCTGTCCGCGGTCACCTCGCAGGACGTGATCGACGAGGTGCTGGCCCGGGACATGCTCGAGGTGCTGCCGCTGACCCACATCCGCGGCCGGTCGCTGCACGACTCCTTCGTGATCGTCGACGAAGCGCAGTCCCTGGAGCGCGGGGTGCTGCTCACCGTGTTGTCCAGGATCGGCGGCGGGTCGAGGGTGGTGCTCACCCACGACATCGCGCAGCGCGACAACCTGCGGGTCGGCCGGCATGACGGCGTGGTCGCGGTCATCGAGAAACTCAAGGGCCATCCGCTGTTCGCGCACGTGACGCTGGTTCGTTCCGAGCGTTCCCCGATCGCCGCACTGGTTACGGAAATGCTTGAGGACGCTACTCTCTGATCAACGCGAGTCCCTGGGCACAGGATGAGCACCATGATCATGAGCCTTGAGCAGGGTCTCGGCGATGTGGAGATCGATGGGGTACGTGATCTTGATGTTGCGCTCGCTGCCGGGTACGAGGCGGACCGGCACTTCGGGCAGGTAGCGGAGCACGATGCCGCAGTCGTCGGTGGCCGGGCGCTGGGCGAAGGCCGGGTCGGCGTCCGCGATCTGGTATGCCCGCCTGATCACCGAGAGCCGGAACCCCTGTGGCGTCTGGCAGCGCGCGAGCGCATCGCGTCGCGGCATCGCCGTCACCACGCCGTCGCTGACCTCGACGATCGTGTCGGATGACGGGACTGCCACCCCGATGGCCCGGTAGGCGCCGAGCGCGCTGACGCAGTCGGCGATGATCCGCTGCTCCAGCAGCGGCCTGGCCGCGTCGTGGAAGAGCACATCGCATTCTTCCTCGCCGAGCGCGGCGATCGCGCGGCGCGTCGAGTCCGTGCGCGTGGCGCCGCCCTCGATGACGTCGGTCACCTTGCGGCAGCTGCCCGCGAACTGCTCCCGGGCCTGGGCAGTGAGACCCGCTGGCATCACGACCATGATCGCTTCCACGCCATCGGCCTGCTCGAAGGCCGCCACCGAGTGCTCCACCAGACTCTTGCCCGCCAGGACGTGCATCTGCTTGGGCATGTCGCTGCCGAACCGCTGACCGGTCCCGCCGGCCAGCACGACCGCCACCATCCGCATGAGGGGACCCTACCTGTCAACGGTGGCTCAGAAGTACTCGCGGAGCTTGCTCCGCCGCGGGGGTTGAAGGGGGTCGCCCCCAAGCAGGCCCAGGGCTAGCAAGGCCGCGGCGGCCTCAGGTCTGCGCTCATTCCTCTCTGGGTAAACATACGTACGCTAGATCACTGCTGACGCGTCAGGACTGAGAGCCGATGGGCCGGAAGGTAGCGGCCGGGCCGCATGCCCGGTCGGCGGGAGCACGGACATGAGCGAACTGACGGGGCCTCCGGGCGCCCCGGAGGCGAGCGGGAGACACGGCATGAGCATGCCGGGGGTGCTGGAGGGCCTGCCACGCCGCGTTGCCGACTGGGCGGTGAACCGGTCCCTCGCCCCGAACTCGGTGACCGGCATCTCGCTGGCCCTCGGCCTGTGCGCCGCGGCCTGGTTCAGCGCGGGCACCCGGCCCGACAACATCTCCGGAGCGCTTGCGCTGTTGGCCAGCTACCTGGCCTGGCGCGCCGCACGGTGGCTAGCCGGGCCGGCCGCCGGCCCTGTGACCGGCCCGGCCGCCGCAGCGCAGGCCCGGCCGGCCGGGGCCGGTGCGGGCACGCTGGCCGAGATGTCCGGCACGGTGTCCGATTGTGCCGTCTATGCCGGCCTGGCGGTGGGCGGATATGAGGCCCACTGGAGCGGCACGTGGGAACTTGCGGCCGCGGTCGTGATCGCTGTGGTCGTGCGCAGGACCGCCGTGGCGTGCGGCGGCCAGATCGCGGGCCCCCCCAGCGACGGGAATCCCCTGGCCAAGGCGCTGCGAGGGTTTCTGGCCTTCTCGCCCGGCGGGCGGGTCGCGGTGATCGTGGTCGCCGCGCCGATCTGGGGTGCCCACGCCACGCTGCTGATCCTGCTGGAGTGGGGAATCATCGCCATCGCCTACGTGATCACCGGGCACGGGCCCGACCGCGTCACCGCGGCATCGCCGTTCGGGGTCAGGTCGCCGGTTCGGCCGGAATTGTCGAGCCGAACGGAATTGCCAGCGCGGGAAGAATTGCCGGCTCGGGAAGAATTGCCGGCTCGCGCCGATTCCTCCGCTTCAGTCGATACATCCGTCAGTGACGTGTCTGTTACGGCTGAATCACCGGTCTCGGTTGACCCTCCGGTCCGCGTGGACTCGTCCGCGGCCGATTCGCCGGTCGTGGTTGACCCGTCCGCCCGTCCGGATTCGTCCGTCCCGGCCGGCCGGCCGGCCCGGGTAGATTCGCCGATCGGCCTCGACTCGCGGGTTCATGTCGATTCGCCGGTTCGCGAATTTTCGTCGGTTCCGGCGGACCCGGCGGTTCGGACCCGATCTTCCGGACTCTCCACGTCGGCAGCCCTGGCGCGCCTGGCCGGCGGTTCCGGACGGTCGGAGACTCCGCTGGCCCTGGCCGGCCCGTCCGAGCCGACCATGACGCTGGATCTGATGATCAGCCGGCAGCCCGGCCCCCGCCGCGAGCCGAAGCCCAAGACAGTTCTGGATCCCCAGGCTCGCGCCACCATAGCGGCGTACCGGGATGACGGAGCGGCCGCCGTCTGGCTCAGCCGGGTGGTCAGGGGACAGTTCGTGCCGCTGCCGCCCGCGGTGGCCGGGCTGGTCGCCGCGTCCTTCCTGGCCTGGCTCGGCATGCGGAACCTGCCCGGAATGCTGCTGCTCACGCCCCTGGTTGTGATGCTGCTCGCCGCATTCGGGTCCGGTCATCCGCACAACGGGCGCCTCGACTGGCTGGTGCCGGCGGTGCTGGTAGCCGGCCAGCTGGTGTACATCGCCGCGATCGGCTTCTCGTTCGGCGTTCCGGCGCCGGCGACGTTCACGCTCTGCGCGCTGATCGCGCTGCGTTATGTCGACCTGGCGAGACGCGAACCGCGGAACGCAGCCCAGGCCGCCGACACCAGGCCGGGCTGGGAGGGGCGGATGCTCGTGGTCGGCATCGGCGCCATGCTGGGCATCGCCACGGTCGCCTACGTGGCGCTGGCGGCTTATGTCGCGGCGCTTATCTGCGGGAGACTCAAGGCCGGCCTTCTCGCCGCCGGGGACGGGGCGCGCCGGTGAACGGCACGGTCCTCGCGCTAGTTCGAGTGGAGTAGCGCTGCGGACCTAGCCAGGCATCAGACTTCCGGGTGACGACAGCGGGCCCGCGGAGCGCCACGCTAGGAGCGGAGCTTGGATCGGCTGCGCCAGTCGGACCGAGGTCACCGCGGGGCCATCGCGGCCGTACAGCGCACGCTAAGCTACCTTTGGCCAGTGGAGGAATGTCTGCGATTATGCTTTCGCTGAAGGCGGGGCCGCCGCCAGGCAGTGCGCCGAGTCCCTGGGTCAGGCGGCTGTCGCCGATGAGCGTTCCGCGATACTGGGCCGCGGGCGCGTTCGTGGTCTGCGCGGGCTTCGCGGGGGGCGTGACCCTGTTCAGCACGAACGACGTGCACCGGCTCTGGGGACTCATAGCGGCCTGCGCCTACGCCGCGGCCGCGGTGGCGGTCCTGACCTGGCGCTTGCGGGGGATCGATCTCGCCCTGCTGCTGAGCGTCAGCGGGGCGCTGATCACGCCGCTGTTCCTGAACGCCGCGACGGGTCGCAAGCAGCCAGAGGTGGTGGTGATCGCCCGGTCAGCGAGGCAGCTGGTGCACGACCACTCGCCGTACCTGGGCGCCGCCATGCTCGCCGCGGTCCATAATCCCGATGCTTATAACCCGTATTTGCCAGTTATGTCGCTTTTCGGCATTCCGCGAGCATTGTTCGGCACCCACGTGATCACCGATCCCCGGGTCTGGTTCGGGGCCGCGTTCCTGGTCATCTTCTGGCTGGCGCTGAGGGCCGCCGGCGCCAGGAACTCCCTTCGCTGGACGGTGTTCATCGCGGCGTCGCCCGTGATCGCGTTCGAGCTCGCCGTGGGCGGCACCGACATTCCCATCCTGGCCCTGTTGTGCCTGGGCTTCGCGCTGCTGTGGCGCCAGCCCCGGTTCGTCCTGGCCGGGATCGCGCTCGGCCTGGCCTCGGCGGCGAAGGCCACGGCCTGGCCGGCCGTGATCGTCGCCGCGGTGCTGATCGTGACGCGCGACGGCCGGAGACAGACCCTCGTCTTCCTCGGCTCGGCGCTGGCCGCATGCGTGGCGATTGTCGCGCCGGTAGCGGTTGTCTGGCCATCCGCGCTGGTCGAGAACACGATCCTGTTCCCCCTTGGCCTGGCGGGCGTCAAGTCGGCCGCGGCCAGCCCGCTACCGGGACACGTGATCGCTGACACCGGTCATACCGGGCACCTGATCGCTGTAGGGCTGCTGGTGCTGGCGGGCGCCGCGATTGCCGGCTCGCTGGTGATCCGTCCGCCGAAGACCGTTCCGTCCGCCGTCTGGCGGCTCATCATCGGCCTGTCGCTCATGTTCTTGCTGGCGCCGGCCACGCGGTTCGGTTACTTCATCTATCCCGCATCGCTGCTGCTGTGGCTGGAGGTGGCCAGGCTCGGGATGCGGCAGTCCGCAGCCGAGGCGCCGGCCCCCGCCGAGGATCCGCGAGGTCGGCCGCCCCGGCCGCCAGCCGCGCTTAGCGGCGGCAGGCGGCCGCCGCAGGAGGCCAGGATCGGGGCATCGGGCCGGCTGTGCCGTCAGCCGCCCTACCCTGCGAATGCTGCCTGGTCTTTGCAGATGCCGGTGTTCGCCGTTATGGCGTGGTCGGAAGCGCTGATCTTCGAGACCGACGGCGCCGACGCGGTGGCCGAGGAGGATGACGAGGACGGGGACTTCAGCGCGGAGAAGGTCGAGCCGACGATCAGGGTGATGGTGCCCGGGGTCAGCGTCGCGTCCGGCACCACCTGGGCGTGGCTGAGCTGTGCCTTCAGGGTGTTGACCGCGGGCAGGTCCGAGGCGGCCGCGTACTCGATCACCGAGCTGGTGTAGTTGAAGTTGCTGGCGTCTCCCGTGCCCACCACGACAAAGCCCCGGCTGGTCAGTTCGCCGCCTACCTTGGTGGCCATCTTGCTGACGCCCGACCCGTTCTCCACCTGGACCTTGACCTGGGACGGGGCGGTGTCCAGCACCGGAGTAGTCGCCGGGTTCGTCGACCGGGACCTCTTCGCCTTCTTCGCCTTGGGCAGCGTCGTGTCGTGCGCGATCGCGCTGAACAGCTCGCCGGCCTGCGGAACCGCGAACTCCACCTCGGCCCCCGGGTCCGGAGGGTAGGCCACGTTGGGTGCGGTGACGAACTGCACCGAACTGGACCGCAGGCCTCGCAGGCTCTCGGCGACCTGCAGCATCGCGTTCTGGTCCAGCCCGGTGTCCGTGGTCATCGCGCCCGTCGCGTCGCGGATGACGTTCAGCATCTTGGCCGGGCTGTTGAGCAGGCCGCTGTGCTCGATGCCCTGCACCAGGGAGGCCATGAGGAACTGGTCGCGCTGGATCCGCTGGAGATCGGAGCCCAGGCCGATGTTCTCCCGGACGCGCCAGAACGCGAGA
>Ga0209647_1002771_pt1 | contig 14009 bp, 9 predicted proteins | sample GraSoi_2013_60cm_FD_185827 | JGI IMG/M metagenome (GOLD analysis project Ga0209647, IMG submission 185827) | Grasslands soil microbial communities from the Angelo Coastal Reserve, California, USA - Sample 9_17_2013_60cm (SPAdes) (version 2) | ecosystem: Environmental > Terrestrial > Soil >... | reverse complement strand
CAAGGCCCGTGTGCTTCGCGACCGCGTGCGCTCGTACTTCCAGGCCGGCCGCCCCATCGATCCCCAGCGCGGCGACATGGTCTCGCAGATCTCCGATCTCGACCTCGTGGTCACGGACACCGAGATGGAAGCGCTGGCCCTCGAGAACAACTTCATCAAGCGCCACCAGCCGCGCTTCAACATCCTCCTCCGCGACGACAAGAACCATCCCTACCTCAAGCTGACCCTGGACGAGGAGTACCCGCGGATCTACGTCGTCCGGCGCGTGGCCGAGGACGGGAATGCGTACGGGGGTCCTTACATCCCGGCCAAGCTGGGGCGGCGCACGGCGTCCATGGTGCACCGCATCTTCGGCATCCGGTCGTGCAAGGAGACGCTCAACGGACGGCGCCCGCGGCCCTGCCTCCAATACCAGATCAAGCGCTGCCTCGCCCCCTGCGTGGCCGAGATCTGCTCCCTGGACCGCTATCACCAGGCGGCCCAGGACGCGCGTCTCTTCCTGGAAGGGCGCACGGACGAGGTCGTGAAGAGCCTGCGCGCGCAGATGGAGGAGGCGGCCCAGGACTCGCGCTTCGAGGAGGCGGCGACCTTGCGCGACCACATCCGCGCCCTGGACCGGCTGGAGGCGCCGCAGAAGATCACCACCACCGACATCGACGAGCGCGACCTCTTCGGGGCCCACGTGGAGTGGGACCGCGCCGCCCTCCAGGTCTTCTCCGTGCGCGACGGCAAGGTGGTGGGACGCGAGGGCTACCTCGTCCACCGCGTGCCGGAGCCGGAGCGGTTCCTCTCCTCCGCGATCCAGCAGTACTACGCGGACGGCCAGCGCTACGTGCCGCGCGAGCTGCTGGTCCCGGTCGAGATCCCCGACCGCGGGCTGCTCGAGGAGTGGCTGAGCGGCCGCCGGGGGAGTCAGGTGCGCATCCGCGTCCCCCAACGCGGCGAGAAGGTGCGCCTGCTCGAGCTGGTCCTGCGCAACGCCCGCCTCGCCTTCGACCTCGAATGGCGGCATCCCCGCACGCAGTCGCAGGAGATCCTGCGCGGGCTGCAGGACCTGCTGCAGCTGGAGGTCGAGCCGCGGCGCATCGAGTGCTTCGACATCTCGAACATCCAGGGCTCGGACGTGGTCGCCTCCATGGTCGTGTTCGAGGACGGGCAGGCCCGGAAATCGGACTACCGGAAGTTCCGCGTGCGCGGCATCGGCGACGGACCCGACGATTTCGCCTCCATGCGCGAGGTGGTGGGGCGCCGCTACCGGAGGCTGCTCGAGGAAGGCAAGGAGCTGCCCGACCTCGTGCTGATCGACGGCGGCAAGGGCCAGCTCTCCGCGGCCACGGAGGCCCTGGCCGAGCTGGGGCTCGGCGATCAGCCCGTGGCCAGCCTGGCCAAGCGCGAGGAGCTGATCTTCGTGCCCGGCCGGGACGAGCCCGTGGCCCTTCCGCGGTCCTCTCCCGTCCTCCAGTTCGTCCAGCGCGTCCGCGACGAGGCCCACCGGTTCGCGATCGGCTTCCATCGCCAGACGCGCTCCAAGCGCACCCTGCGCTCGGACCTGGACGACATCCCCGGCATCGGGCCGGTCAGGCGGCGGAAGCTCCTCTCGCGCTTCGGATCCCTGCGCGGGGTGCGCGGCGCGAGCGTCGAGGAGCTGGCCAGCGCCGTGGGCCGCACGACGGCGGAGCGGATTCGCGCCTGGGCCGACCGTACACCGGCGCCCCAGTCATGACCGCGCCCCGTCATGACACGAATTCGACGTTCAAGCCCTTGACCGGCGTCTGACGGCCATTGCATCATCGCGCCAATCTGATCCTCATACGGTTCCCGGCCTGTTGACGTAGGGGAAGGGCCGCTACATATATTTCGAGCTCCTCCCCGAGGCGGTACTGAGAGTCTTCGACTCCAGGAAATGAACGGGAGGAGTGTATGAGGCACCGGTTCCTTGGACTCGCCCTGGCCTGGCTCCTGGTCGGCCTGGGCGCCACGCTCGCATACGCACAGGGCGGCAACACGAGCGCTCCCCTCACGGGAACGGTGGCCGACGCCACCGGCGCCCCCGTCCCCGGCGCCAACGTCGTCGTGAAGAACGAGGGCACGGGCGCGACGTACCAGGCCGTCAGCGGCGACAAGGGGACCTTTGCCGTGCCCGCCCTCCAGGCGGGCACGTACACCATCACGGTCTCGCTGTCGGGCTTCAAGCAGTCCGTCACCAAGGGCTTCAAGATCCTGGCCGCCACTGCCGCCTCGCTGCAGGCGACGCTCGAAGTCGGCGGGCTGGAGGAGACGGTGACGGTGGAGGCCGCCGGTGCCCCTCTCGTGCAGACGCAGTCCACGGCCATATCGACCACGGTCGAGGTCGGCCAGATCAACAACCTGCCCGTGCAGTCGCGCAACGCGCTCGACTTCCTGGCCGGCATGCCGGGTGTATCCACGCCCGGAGGTTCACGCGACTCGATCGTCAGCGGCCTCGACCAGAGTGCGATCAACATCACGATCGACGGCATGAGCGTGCAGGACAACTACCTCAAGACGACGGACGGTTTCTTCGCGCGCCTGAGCCCGCGGCTGGACGCGGTCGAAGAAGTGACGATGACCACGGCGGGCGGGGGAGCGGAGACCTCCGGCCAGGGCGCGGTGCAGATCCGGTTCGTCAGCCGCCAGGGCACGAACGACTACCACGGCAGCGTCTACGAATACTTCCGGCGCGACTCCCTCAACGCGAACACCTGGTTCAACAACCGCGACCTCCCGCCCCGCGGGCCAAGCTCAAGTTCGACAACTACGGCGTGCGCTTCGGCGGCCCCATCCGCATCCCGCACCTCTTCGACGGCCGCAACAAGGCGTTCTTCTTCGTGAACTACGAGGAGGTCCGGCAGCCGGCGGACGTGCAGCGCCAGCGCATCATCCTGAGCCCGTCCGCCCAGCAGGGGATCTTCCGCTACAACGCGGCGGGCGGCGTGCGCGAGGTGAACCTGCTCCAGCTCGCGGGCGCGAACGGGCAGACGGCGACCATGGACCCCACCATGGCGGCGCTGCTCGCGAAGGTGCGGAGCGCGGCGGGGCAGGGCGGCATCGCCGACCTCTCCGATCCGCTCGTCCAGCGGCTGAGCTACCAGGGCGGCTTCAGCAACATCACGCGCTATCCGCACGTGCGGCTGGACATGCAGCTCTCGAACAAGCACCGCATCACCGCGACCTATACGCTCAACAAGCTGCTCTCCGACCCGGATACGCTCAACAACCGGGACGCCGCGTTCCCGGGCTTCCCGATCCACGGCGTGCAGGACTCGAAGCGCTTCGCGTACCAGGGGTCGCTGCGCTCCGCGCTGACCGCGAACCTCGTGAACGACCTGCGCTTCTTCGGCGCCACGGGCGGGGCCACGCTGTTCTCGACCGAGATCACGCCCGCGCTCTTCAGCGATCCCGCCGCCGACCAGGGCGGTCGGTTCCTCAACATCAACGGCGCCTGCTGCGGCACCGGCCAGCTCCTCATGAACCCCGCGGGCAACATCGGCGTCCTCGGTGGCGGCTTCGGGGGCGCGCAAAACATCAGCTCGCGCGAAGCCTCCACCAAGGTGGCGCACGACAGCCTCAACTGGGTGCGCGGCGCGCACAACCTGAATTTCGGGGTCGAGTTCACGCAGGCCGACGTCTGGTTGCAGAACCAGAGCCTCGTGCCGCGCATCGACTTCGGGATCAACAACAGCGATCCCGCCTTCGCCCTGTTCAACACCACCAACTTCCCGGGGGCCTCGGACACGCAGCTCGCCAACGCGCGTGGCCTCTACGCGATCCTCACCGGCCGTGTCACCGGGATCAACGGCAACGCGCGACTCAGCGAGAGCGGCGAATACCAGTACCTCGGATCGTCCCTGGCCCGCGGCCGCATGCGACAGTTCGACGTCTTCGCCCAGGACTCCTGGCGGGCGAAGTCGAACCTGACCCTGAACTATGGCCTGCGCTACGTGGTCCAGCTCCCGCTGTATCCCACCAACGCCAACTTCTCGACCGCCACCGTGCAGGACGTGTGGGGCGTGTCCGGCGTGGACAACCTCTTCAAGCCGGGCGTCCTGAACGGGAAGAAGCCGGAGTTCGTCCAGTTCCAGGCCGGCCAACGCGCCTACAACAAGGACTGGAACAACCTCGCGCCCAATCTGGGCGTGACCTGGCGGCCGACGATCGAGAAGGGATTGCTCGGGAAGCTGTTCGGTCACGAGCCCGTGTTCCGCGCCGGGTTCGCCATGGCCTACAGCCGCAACGGCATGTCGGACTTCACCGACATCTTCGGGGCCAACCCGGGTATCTCGATCGATGCGACCCGCAGCTACGAGCTCGGTAACCTGGGGCCGGCGCCGGTGCTGTTGCGCGACGAGGCGCGCCTCGCTCCTCCGCTCGTGGCCACGCGGCCGGCCTACCCGCTGGGGGACGTCATCACCGGCGACATCTCCATCTTCGACCCCGACCTGAAGATCCCGTACTCCCAGACCTGGAGCGCCGGGTTCCAGCGCCAGCTCGGCAAGAACATGGCCTTCGAGGCGCGCTACATCGGCTCACGTGGACGCGATCTCTGGGTGGACTACAACGTCAACGAGGTCAACATCGGGTCGAACGGGTTCCTGGACGAGTTCCGGCTCGCCCAGCAGAACCTGTTCGCGAACATCGCCGCCGGCCGCGGAAACACCTTCAAGTACTTCGGACCCGGCACGGGCACCTCGCCCCTGCCCATCTGCCTCGCGTACTTCAACGGGATCCCGTCCGCCCGCGCGGGTGATCCTGCGCTCTACACGTCGCCGCTGTTCGGCAACAACAACTTCATCAACCCGCTCGCGCGTTTCAACCCCCAGCCGTACGTGCCGGGCGGAGTGAACCAGAACACCGGCCTCGACGGCGACCCTACGCGGCGGGCCAACGCGCGCGCGGCCGGCCTGCCCGTGAACTTCTTCCGGGCCAACCCCGACCTCCAGGGCGGGGCCTGGATCCGCGGCAACGGCGGAGGCACGGACTATCACGCCATGGAGATCGAGCTGCGGCGCAACATGGCCAACGGCCTCTTCTTCCGCACCAGCTACTCGCTGGGGCGCTCGTGGGAGTGGCAGCGCTTCGGTCTGCAGCAGCCCGACCAGAAGCGGATCAACACCGGCGTGGAAGGCAGCATCACCCACGCCCTCAAGCTGTACGCCATCTGGGAGCTGCCCATCGGCAAGGGACGCAGGCTCCTGGGTAGCGCCCATCCCGTGGTGGACGCCATCCTCGGCGGCTGGCAGCTCGCCACCATCAGCCGCGTGCAGAGCGGCCGCATGCTCGACTTCGGCAACGTGCGCCTGGTGGGGATGAGCCGCAAGGAGTTCCAGAAGGCCTTCAAGCTGCGCTTCGACGACGCGGGCAAGGCGATCTACATGCTGCCGCAGGACATCATCGACAACACGAACCGGGCCTTCAGCGTGAGCGCGACCTCCCCGACCGGCTATTCGTCGCTGGGCGCGCCGACCGGCCGTTATCTCGCTCCCGCCAACGGCCCCGACTGCATCGAGATGGTGGATCCCACGAGCACCATCCAGGCCTCGACCACGACCGCGCAGTTCGGCTACAACTTCGGGCCCGGCAAGTGCGGCGAGGGAAGCCTCGTCATGACCGGCCCGACGTACTGGACGACGGACATCAGCCTGGTGAAGAAGTTCAAGCTCAAGGGCAACGCCACCATCGACTTCCGGGCCGAGCTGCTCAACGCCTTCAACCACGCGAACTTCGTCCCGGTCACCGGGAGCGGCACGCTGGTCGGGTTCGACGCCCGCACGGGCACGTCGGCGACGGCGTATTCAAACCCGAGCTCGTTCCTGCTGACCAACAGTACGGCGGCGGAGTACGCGCCGCGCGTCGCGCAGCTCGTGGCCCGCTTCTCGTTCTAGCTTTGATCTCAGGGGGGGCACTCGCGCGCCACCGCGATGGGCGCTCGCGGCCCCCCCTGAAACCCCCCTCGCCGGTCGCCGCTGCTACGCAGCGCCGCCGCGCTCTGCGGTCGGCTGGGTACTTCGCATCCCATTCCCGGTGACAGGCTATTCTCTTCGCGCTTGAGCCGATCGGTCTTTCTCGTGTCCGCCGCGCTCGTCGCTGCGGGTGCGTTCGTGTACGCGCCCGTGCGGCACCACGAGTTCGTGAACTTCGACGACGCGCAGTACGTCAGCCAGAACCACGCAGTGACGGGCGGGCTGAACGGACGGTCCCTATCGTGGGCGCTGACCACCGGGCATGCGGGGAACTGGCATCCCCTGACGTCGCTCTCGCACATGCTCGACGTCGAGCTCTACGGCCTCGACCCCGGCCCGCACCATCTGACGAGCGCGGTGCTTCACGTCGTCAACGCGCTCCTCCTGTTCGGCCTGCTCCTTCGCATGACGGGCGCGCTCTTCCGCAGCGCGTTCGTGGCCGCGCTCTTCGAGCTCCATCCCCTGCACGTGGAATCGGTGGCCTGGATCGCGGAGCGCAAGGACGTCCTGAGCGGGCTGTTCTTCTTCCTGACCCTCTGGGCCTATGTGGCCTACGTGCGCCGGCCCCGGGCGAGCGGTTACGCGCTGGTCGTCGTGCTCTTCGTGCTCGGGCTCATGGCCAAGCCGATGCTGGTCACCCTGCCCTTCGTCCTGCTCCTCCTCGACGTCTGGCCCCTCGGCCGCGCGGCGGAGCCCTTGGCGCGGCGCCGCCTCGTGGTCGAGAAGCTGCCCCTGGTGGGACTGGCTCTCGCCTCGAGCGTGATCACCGTGCTCGTCCAGCGGCACGCGGGCGCGATCAAGGGGCTCGGCGTCCTTCCTTTCGATCGCCGCCTCGCCACCGCGGTCCTGGCCTACGTGACCTACGCGGCCAAGGCCATCTGGCCCTCCGGCCTAGCCGCGATCTATCCCTATCCCGCGTCTTCGCCGCCGTGGCCGATCCTCGGCGCCGTCGCCCTCCTGGCCGCCGCCTCCGCGCTGACCGTGCGCGCCGCGCCTCGCCATCCCTACCTGCCCGTCGGCTGGTTCTGGTACCTCGGTACTTTGGTACCGGTCCTGGGGCTGGTGCAGGTGGGGAGCCAGCCCTGGGCGGACCGCTACACCTACCTCCCCGCCATCGGGCTCTTCATCATCGTGTCCTGGGGGACGGTGGACCTCCTCGCCCGCCGGCCGCATGGCAACGTCCTGCTCGGGGCGGGGGCGGCCGTGGTCCTCGCCGGCTGCGCCATCACCGCGCGGACGCAGGTCGGGTACTGGCGCAACAGCGTCGCCCTCTGGGAGCATGCGCTGGAGGTGACGGCGGGGAACCACCGAGCGGAGAGCAACCTGGCCCATGCCCTGGCCAGGCAAGGGAGGCTCGACGAGGCCATGGCGCACTATGTCGCGGCCCTCCGCATCGATCCCGACTTCGCGGAGGCGCACAACAACCTCGGCCTCGTCCTGGCCGACCAGGGTAAGGTGGGCGAAGCGATGAGCCACTATGCAAAGGCGCTCGTCGTGCTCCCCGACTACCTGGAGGCGCATGACAACCTCGGGGTGGCGCTCATGGGCCAGGGCCGGGACACGGAGGCCATCCGCCATTTCTCGGAAGCGGTGCGGATCGATCCCACGATCGCCGTATCCCACAACAACCTCGGCGTGGCCTGCGCCCACCAAGGGAGGCTCGACGCCGCGGCCCGCGAGTTCGCGGAGGCCCTTCGCCTCGATCCGGGCTACCCGGAGGCCCAGACGAACCTGGCCGTCGCCCACAACGGCCTCGGGGCCGCCCTCGGTGACCAAGGCAAGGCCGACGAGGCCATCGACCACTACGTCCAGGCCTTGCGGCTGCGGCCCGACCTCGCGGACGCGCACGCCAACCTGGCCCGCGCCCTGGCCGGGAAGGGAAGGCCCGACGAGGCCCTTCGCGAGATCCTCGAGGCCGTCCGCCTCCAGCCCGGCGATGCGGACCTTCACTACGACGCGGCTGTCCTCCTCGTTCGAGCCGGCCACGCCACGGAGGCCGTCCCCCATCTCCGGACGGCGCTGACCCTCGCCCCGACTCACGCGGAGGCGCGGCGCGCACTGGTCGCGCTGACCGCCGCGCATGACTGAGCGCGTCCAGGGCGTCCCGTCCGGCGCCGCGACGCTCCTCTGCGTCGATTCCGGCACGACGAACACCCGGGCCTGGCTCGTGGCCGGCGACCGGATCCTCGCCCGCCGCGAGGCGGCGCGGGGCGCGCGCGATAGCGCGCGCGACGGGCACCACCGCGCGCTGCGCGGCGCGCTGCGAGACTTGATCGCGGGTCTGCGCGCAACGTGCGACGGGCATGACGTCCTCCCGCCGCGTCACATCGCGGCGGCGGGGATGGTCACCTCGGCGCAGGGGCTGGTCGAGGTTCCGCACGTCCTCGCGCCGGCGGGTATTCGCGAGCTGGCCGCGGGCGCGCGGGAGACGCTCCTGCCGGACGTGGCCGACCTGCCCTTCGTCTTCGTGCCCGGCGTGAGGACGGCCGCGATCGCGGGCGCGGCGCCCGGAATCGGCGCCACCGACGTGATGCGTGGCGAGGAGACCCTCTGCATCGGCCTCCTGGGGCAGGGCCGGCTCGCTCCCGGAGGCGCGCTTCTCAGCGTCGGCTCCCACTGGAAGCTGATCCGCATCGACGAGGCCGGGCGCATCGCCTGGAGCCTGACCTCGCTCGCGGGCGAGATGATCCAGGCCGCGCGCGGCCAGACGATCCTCGCCTCCGCCGTGCCGGGGGGTCCGCTCACGGAGCCCGATCTCCCTCAACTCCTCGAGGGAATGGAGGAGGCGCGGCGCTCCGGCCTCGCGCGGGCCCTCTTCTGCGTCCGCCTGCTCGAGCTGTCGGGCGCGGCCACGCCGGAGGGCCGCCTGTCATTCCTGGTGGGCGCGTTCATCGGCGCCGACCTCGACCGGCTCCGCGCGAGCGGCGCGCTGGCCCCGGGAGCGCCGGTGACCGTGGCCGGCGACGAGAAAGTCGGCGGGGGCTGGGGCCTGGCCCTCGATCGTTTCGGCTGCCCGGCCCGGAGCTTGACCGCGGCCGAGGTCGAGGCGGGATCGATCGCGGGCCTCGGCACGATCCTGGCGGCTCGCGCGGGCTGACCTCGCCGCGCGGGGCCGGGTGCTACAGTGGCCGCGCCATGACGAGCCCGGCCGGCACGGCGAGCGCGATCGACTTCGAGGCGGCCCTGCGCCGGCTGGGCTACGAATCGTTCCGGCCCGGCCAACGCGAGGCCGTCGAGACGTTGATGACCGTCGGTCGCCTGCTGCTCGTGGCCCCCACCGGCGGCGGCAAGAGCCTGAGCTACCAGCTTCCGGCCGTCTCCCTTCCGGGAACCACGCTGGTCATCTCGCCTCTGGTGGCCCTGATGAACGACCAGGTGCAGGCCCTCACCGCGCGCGGGGTGAGCGCGACGTTCCTGGCCTCCACCCTCGACGGCGACGAGGTCCGCCGGCGCATGGCGCGCATGGGCCAGGGACGGTACTCGCTCGTCTACGTCGCGCCCGAGCGGCTGGCCTTCCCGGGCTTTCGCGGCCTCCTGCACGACATCGAGATCCCGCTGGTGGCCATCGACGAGGCGCATTGCATCAGCGAATGGGGTCACGACTTCCGGCCGGAGTACCTGGAGATCGGCTCTCTCCTCTCCGAGCTTCCGGCCGCGCGCGTGCTGGCCTGCACCGCGACCGCGACCCCCGTCGTCCGCGACGAGATCCTCAGCCGCCTCGGCCTGCCCGTGGACACGCCGCAGCACGTGCGCGGCTTCGCGCGGCCCAACCTGCGGCTCCGCGCCACCGAAGTGGACGATGCCGCCGGGCGCCGGTCGGAGGTCGATGCCCTGCTCGCGGAGGCCCTGGCGCGCCCCGGCGGCGGCCAGGGGATCGCCATCGTCTACGCCCCCACGCGGCGGGGCGCGGAGGAGGAAGCGGAGCGCCTGGCCCACCGCGGCTGGAGGACCGCCGTCTACCACGCCGGGCTGGGACCGGACGCGCGCGAGAAGGCGCAGCGGGCGTTCCTCGACGGCCGGGTCGAGGTGATGGTCGCGACCAATGCCTTCGGCATGGGCATCGATCGGGCCGACGTGCGCGCCGTCGTCCACCTCGGCCCGCCCGGATCGATCGAGGCCTACTACCAGGAAGTCGGCCGCGCCGGACGCGACGGAGCGCCCGCGTGGGGCCTCCTCATCGTCTCGCCGTCCGACATGCCGCGCCGGCGGCGTCTCCTGGAGAGCGACGCGCCCGGCGAGGCCGTCCTCGCCCACAAGTGGGGACTCTTCCTGGAGCTGATGCGCTGGGCGGAGGGCGGCAGCTGCCGGCACGACGCGATCCTGCGCTACTTCGGCGACGAAGCGGAGACGCTCGACGGATGCGGGCAATGCGACGTCTGCGCCGCCCTCGAGGAGAACACGGACGCGACGGGCGAGGCGGTGACCCTCGTCGTGCGCAAGGCCCTGAGCGCGATCGCGCGCGTGCACCATCGCTTCGGCCTCCAGGCCGCCGTGCGGCTCCTGCGCGGCGAGGCCGATCCCAGGCTGGAGCGCTCGGGTCTCGATCGCACGCCCACGTTCGGGTCGCTGCGCGAGCATCCGGAGCCCTGGCTGCTGCGGGTCCTGCGCCGGTGCGTCACCGCGGGGTGGGTGGACTTCACCCCGGACGAGAAGCCCGTGGTCCTGCTGACGGAAGCCGGCCGCGCGGTGATGAAGGCCGAGCAACCGGCCCGCCTCCTGCTGCCCTCGCGCGCGAGCGCGGCCCCCGCGGGCGGGGTGCGGGCGCGCCGAGATCGGGGCGCGGGCCGCCGTCCCGCCCTCCCCGGCGCGACCCCGGCCGAGATGGACGGCGCGGCCGCCAACGTATTCGAGGCGCTGCGCGCCCATCGCCTCACCGTCTCGCGCGCCCAGGGCGTGCCCCCCTATGTGGTCGCGAGCGATCGAACCCTCCGCGAAGTGGCCGTCCTCCAGCCCCGTACGCTCGATGCGCTGATGGCCGTCCACGGCATCGGCGCGACCAAGGCCGAGCGCTATGGCCGCGGTTTCCTGGACGTCGTCGCGCGCGCGACTCTCTGACCGGGCGACCGCCCGCCAAGGTCGAGAACCTCTACACTGGGTGCTGGGCACTTCAACGGAGCACCTGGACATGTTCACCCGCAATGCATCCCTGGTCGTTTTCCTCGCCGCCACCGCCCACGGGGGATGGGCGGCGGACGCTCCGCCGCCGCCCGGCTGGTACTGCAAGAGCGGGCTCAGCTTCGTGATGACGAGCGGGAACTCGGGCACCTCGACGCTGGGAGCAAAGGCGGAAGTGAAACGCCTGTGGCCGCGCTCGACCTTCGCCCTCACCGGCTCCGTCGTACGAGCGGAGGCCAGCGAGCCCACGCGGAGAGCGATCGGCGGCCCCACCGACTTCCAGATCGAAACGGGCCCGAGCGTGCTCAAGGCCGCGAAGTACGACGTCAATTCGACCTTCGACCGGCGCGTGACCGACCGCCTGGCCTGGCAGGTGGGAGGCGGGTTCGACCGCGATCGGTTTTCCGGCCTCGAGGGCCGCACCCTCGGCCTCGTCGGCGCGACCTACCTCTTCGCCAACCGGAAGGAGTTCACGCTCAAGTCGGGCCTGGCCGCCACGGTTACGCATCAGAGTGAAGTCGTGGACGATCCGACCACGAAAGACACGTTCGTTGGCGTCCGTTTGAGCGCCGACGCCGAGAGAAAGTTCGGCGCCAACAGCGCGTACGTGGGCGGCCTGGCCGTCGATGAGAGCCTCGAGGACACGGCCGACGTGCGCGTCCGTTTCGCGAGTGCCCTCGCCGTCTCCATGAACCGGCGCCTGGCCCTGCAGGTCGGGCTGCTTCTCCTCTACGACCACCAGCCTTCGCTCGTCCTTCTGCCGCTCTTCGACGGATCCGCCGTGGCCACGGGGCTGACCGTACCGGCGCGCGCGGCCACCCTCGACACGACGTTCACGGTCTCCATCGTCGTCAGCTTCGCGCCGCGGGCGGCGACCCCGTAGTCCACCACCACAGCGCGGGTGCCGCGCCTGCCGCCATCCCCGCCGCCATGCCCAGGACGCCGCTGACGCCCGCGATCAGGCAACCCATGCAGCCGGTCAGCGCGGTCACGGAGAGCGCGACGGCCAGGTAGCCCGCGGAGCTCCCGTCGGCGCGGCCACGGGCCCTGACGCCTACCGCCACTCCGCCGAGGAGCCCGCCCGCCACGCAGATGCTCGGCGCGAGGAGGCAGACGCCACCGGCGCACAGATGAAGGCAGAGCGCCAGCGGCAGGAGCAGCGGACCCAGGCCGGCCACGAGGCCCGCCCGCGCGCCTCGCGCGAACTGCTGCCCCCGCCAGGCGGCGGCGGCGAGAACGGCCGCGAGGGCGACGCCGCTGCAGGCGCTGGCGGCGTAACGCCCGCAGAGGAGGATCGAGAGCCCGACCATCGGCGCCACCAGGGCCACCGTCGGCAGCGACGCACGCAGGCGGCCGACCTCGTACGCGCGTCGCGCGCGTCCGAGCAGCACGGCCTCAGGAGCGGCCATGGCTGATCCTCCAGGCGACGCGCAAACGGGCGAGCGCGCGCTGCACGCGCTTGCGGAAGGTCGCGCCGCTCACGGGCGGCGGCGCGCCGGAGGCGTAGGCGCGCAGGGTGGCCGCGTCCGCGGGATCGATCGAGGTCAGCACGGCCTCGATCGCGTCCGTGCGCTGGCGCGCGATGGCGAGCGCCTCCGGCCCCGCGGCGGCGTCCGGGGTCCCGACGGGCGGCTCGCCGTCCTCACGGCGCCGCTGCCGACGCCGCCGTGCCGTCTTGATCTCGTAGGCGGCGATGCCCAGCGACCAGCTCAGCGCGTCACGCGTGGGGTCGAAGAGGCCGGCGCGCGCGAAGACCTTCACCAGCGCCTCCTGGGCCGCGTCCTCGGCGTCCTCCGGCGGCAGATAGCGGCCGACGAAGCCGCGCAGGAGCGGCCACAGGCAGACGAAGACCGGGTGGAACGCGTCGCGGTCGCCGTCGGCCAGCCGCGCGAGGTCCCGTTGCAGGGCGTCGCGTTGGACACGATCCACCCGGGCGGACTCTTCCTAGCAGCAGCCGGGCGGGCAGAGACCGCAGCAACTCGCCACGGCCTGGCCCGCCGCGCGCGCCACCCCGGGCAGGGCCAGCAGCAGGACGGCGAGAGCCAGCACTCGGCGCATCGACTTCGAGACCATATCGACCTCCTTCGGCGGGCGGCTCGCCCGCTGGAAAGGATAGGCGGAAGGACGCCAGAGCGTGACCGGCTTCAGCGCAGGTCGGCCAGGATCTCCCGCGCCGCGTTGGCGGCGGGACCGCCCGTGACGCCGCCCCCGGGGTGGGTACCCGCGCCGCACATGTAGAGGCCGGGCAGCGGTCCGCGGTAGCGGCCCCATCCGAGGAGCGGACGGGCGAGGAAGAGCTGGTCGAGCGCCATCTCGCCGTGCGCGGGATGTCCGCCGGTCAGGCCGTACGTGCGCTCGAGGTCGAGCGGGGTGATCACCTGTCGCGCCAGCACCCGGCGCGAGATTCCGGGCGCGTAGGCCTCGAGGGTGCGGAGAGTGGCCTCGCCGACCTCGTCGCGGCGCGTCTCCCAGCTCCCCTCGCGCAGCGCGTAGGGTGTGAACTGCACGTAGACCGACATCACGTGCTGGCCGGGGGGAGCGAGCGTCGTGTCCCAGAGGGTCGGAATCGTCGCCTCCAGGTAGGGCTTGCGGGAGATGCCGCCGTACTTCGCGTCGTCGAAGGCGCGCTCGAGGTCGTCCACGTCGTCACCGATGTGGATGCGGCCGCGGAGGAGGTCCGTGGAGACGTCGCCGCGGAAGGGCGGCAGCGAGTCCAGGGCGAGGTTCACCTTGGAGGCCATGCCCTGCTGCCGGTAGTTGCGCAGCCGGCGGACGTCGTCGGGGTCGAGCACGGCGGGATCGAGCAGCTCCAGGAACGTGCGCTTGGGATCGGCGCCGGAGACGACGGCCCGCGCCGCGATCTCCTCGCCGCCGGCGAGGACGACGCCGGTGACGCGCCCGTCCTGGATGGCGATG